>OHNQ01000120.1_pt1 | contig 51224 bp, 43 predicted proteins | sample 1569621 | NCBI WGS metagenome assembly OHNQ01 (sample SAMEA3879516, study PRJEB24766) | human gut metagenome | biome: human-associated habitat; feature: feces | place: USA | collected 1985/1987
AAAACACGACAAAACTACTATGCAATCTTACCTGTCTATGCCGGGGAGGCATACGGTCGCTTCATTATGGGTATTCGCATATGCATAAAGAGCTTCAGGCTGATTTGCATAATTATAAACGCATCAGATGATTTTTTGTTCAAAAAGAGATGCAGAAAAATGATGTTTTTTTATGATAACGGGTCAAACTTTCATTGGTAATATTTGCAATACTGGGCAAATAGAATTTATTTTGCAAGCAATAACTCCATCAGGAGTTCAAAGACAATCCTGTTTCAAATAGTTTGAAAATATATGTTGCATCATTTTGCCCGATCTATTGTTCACATCGCTTTGCCCGGACAATTCACTTATCCTTTTCATTATACTCCCCATCCTTTGTGCGTCATGGCAGCCGAAGAGGTACAGGCTTACATCGCGGCACAGGACGACTGGCAGGAAGAACTGCGTGAGGGCAAGATGTTCGGTGTACTGGTCGTACAGACCAAAGAGGACGAGATTGGTTATTTGGCTGCTTTTTCCGGTAATCTGGCCGGTAGAAATCTGCATTCATTCTTTGTTCCTCCTGTATATGACTTGTTGCAGCCGGATGGCTTCTTTAAGATAGAAGAGGAAAACATATCGGCCATTAATGTCCGGATCAGAAAGTTGGAGCAGCATCCGCATTATCTGGATTTGAAACAGAGATTGGAGGAAGAGATACATGCGGGCAGGCAGGAGACGGAGAAAGCCAAATCTGTTTTGAAGGTTGCCAAAGAAGCACGTGCACAGCGTCGGAAGCAACACCCGGATGAGGAGGAGCAGGCTGCTATGGTGCGTGAGAGCCAATACCAAAAAGCCGAATTAAAGCGTCTGGAAAAGTATTGGAAAAATAGAGTGGCTGTCTTGCAAACAGAGGTTGATGCATATGATAGGCAGATAGAATCGCTTAAGATAGAAAGAAAGAAGCGCTCGGCAGAATTACAACAAAGACTTTTCGAACAATTTAAGATGAGAAACGGGCTTGGGGAGGTGAAGGATTTATGTGTGATCTTCGAGCAGACGGTACAGAAAACTCCTCCTGCAGGAGCCGGCGAATGTGCTGCTCCGAAGTTGTTGCAATATGCTTATATACATGGATTGAAGCCGATTGCTATGGCCGAATTCTGGTGGGGAAATTCGCCTAAAACGGAGATTCGGCATCACGGCTATTACTACCCTGCTTGTAAAGGAAAGTGTGAACCGATACTGCAACATATGTTGAAAGGACTGGATGTGGAACCCGATCCGTTATCAAAAAGTCCGTGTGACGATACGGAACTGGAGGTCCTTTTTGAAGATGACTGGTTGTTGGTGATCGATAAGCCGGCTGGTATGCTTTCCGTTCCGGGGAAGGGGAGTGCCGGTTCTGTGTATAGTATAGTGAAAGAGCTATATCCGGATGCTACGGGGCCGATAATCGTGCATCGGTTGGATATGGCGACATCCGGTTTGTTATTGATAGCCAAAAGTAAGGAGGTACATCAGCATCTTCAGGCGCAGTTTAAGAACCGCACGGTGAAAAAACGGTATATTGCCTTGTTGGACGGTACGCCTGCGCAGGATGAAGGAGAGATAAAACTACCGCTTTGTCCGGATCCTTTGGATAGGCCCCGGCAAGTGGTTCATGAAGAATCGGGCAAGCCTGCCATTACCCGGTATAAGGTTCTTGAAAAAAAAGGGAACCGGACGCGTATTGCTTTCTATCCATTGACGGGACGCACACATCAGTTGCGTGTGCATGCCGCTCATCCCCTCGGATTGAACTGCCCTATTGCAGGCGACGAACTTTATGGAAGAAGGGCAGAACGGCTCTATCTGCATGCCGAATATTTAGAATTTATACATCCGGTATCAGGCCAGGTGATGAAGTTCGAAAGGAAAGCGGAGTATTGATAAGTATGTTTGTAATATATGGAAGACGCTACTTCTCCATATTTTGCAGGTATATTGTTACTGCATCAAGGTTTATATTCTTAGTTGTAAAACATCCCCATGTTTTGGTTGACAACATCCCCATGTTCTTATGCAGAACACCCGGATGTTGTTACTGAAATCATCCGGATGTTTTGGATGTGGGAAATATGACTTCAGAGAAGATGGAATATATCTGTTTGATTATTAGGGATATATTGACGTGTCTGGCATTGGATTAGTTCTGATAAGAAGGTTCTTTTATCATAGGGATTATTGCATTGTGAAACGGTCTTGAATGAAGGCTGAGAACATTTGTACGGAACGGAAGGTAGCATAATAGAAAAAAGCTTTATATTTACAATCAAATTAATACCGGAATATTTTATGATCGAACAACCCGATACGCAAGACTATGATGAATTGCTCCGGATATGGGAGCTGGCAGTCCGTAGTACTCATCACTTTCTGACGGAAAATAATATTCTGTTTTATAAACCTCTGGTGCGGGATGAGTATTTCCAGGCCGTAGAGCTTTATATGCTTCGTGGCAGTACCGGCCGGATTGCGGCATTTTTAGGATTGAGCGAAGATAACATAGAAATGCTTTTCGTGCATCCCGATGAGCAGGGACGGGGATATGGCAAGTGTTTGATTGATTTTGCCGTTCATGAAAAACGGATATATAAAGTTGACGTGAACGAGCAAAATGAGAAAGCATTTCACTTTTATCAGAACAGAGGCTTTGAAGTTGTCGGTCGGGATGCTGTAGATGGAATGGGAAAGCCTTTCCCGATTCTGCATATGCAATTATCGGATAAAAAGTCTGTGTAGCTTTGTGAGTTCATGCGGACAATCATTTCTTTTATTTGAATATTGTGGTACTTATTTCCGATTTTATTTACTTTTAGCTGATAACCCAGAAGATTTTTTATAGTTTTGTAGCTGTCAATTAAATGAACCTTGTAAATGTCAAAATCGAAATATCTCTTTCTTTTGTTTATTTGTCTGTCGGCTTCGATTAGTATTCGCGCCCAATTTATGGATTATGGTTCGGATCCGGCCCGTTTTAAATGGAATATCGTGCGGTTACCGCACTATAATCTGGTTTATCCGCAGGGAACGGATTCTATGGCTTATCATTATGCACTTTATCTTGAAAATGCTTACCCTCATATACAGAAAACCATCGGTAAGCCGATAAAAGCCCGGTTTCCCGTTATTCTTCATCCTGCCAATATGCAGTCCAACGGTATGGTGTCGTGGGCTCCCCGCCGAATGGAACTTATCACGACTCCTTCTTCCGATCTGGGAGTTCAGAGGTGGGATAAACATCTGGTACTGCACGAATCACGTCATGTATTTCAGACAGGAAAGGTGATGAGTGGAATTTTCAAGCCTTTTTATTATCTGATAGGTGAGCAGGCGGCGGGCGTTGCTGCCTTTTTTCTGCCGGTCTGGTTTCTGGAGGGCGATGCGGTAGGTACTGAAACGGCTATGTCTAACGGTGGTAGAGGACGGTTGCCGGAGTTTAATATGGCTTATCGTGCACAAATGTTGGGAGGGGATAAGTTTTATTCTTTCGATAAATGGTTATTGGGTTCGTACAAGAATTATACCGGTACGTATTACGCGCTGGGTTATGATCTCACTTCTTATGCACGACAACGGTACGGAGCCGATATTTGGGATAAAACGACCAGTCGCTATGTCCGTAATATTTTCTTTGAGGGTTCGTTCAAACATTATACGGGAAGCAGCTTTAAACGGCTTTATCAGGATACTTTCGATTATTTGCGGAAGGAATGGGAACAACAGGATACTTGCAGTCTTGTTCCATCCTATCATTCGCCCGATAAAAAAGATTATACTTCGTACAGGTATCCCTGTCCGGTCGATGATTCTACGGTGGTTGCCGTGAAGTCGGGATTGAAAGATATCAATTCGCTGGTGACAATCGTTCATGGGAAAGAGAAACGGTTGAGTTATATCGGCAGTATCAATAGCCGTCTCGACTACCGTAACGGGAAGATATACTGGACAGAAATCGTTCCCGGTCTTCGCTGGACACATGAGAATTATTCCGTGCTGAAGTGTTATGATCTGAAAGAGGGACGTATAAAAAGTATCACTCCCCGACAGCGTTATCTCTCTCCGTCGGTGGATAAAAACGGAAAGGTGGCTGCTGTTTCACGGACTACGGTCGACGGAAAGAATCAGCTTGTACTGGTAGAGCTTGAAGATGGTAAAGAACTGTTTGCTTTTCAGGTGCCGGGCAATGCTTTTATTAAAGAACTGACGTTTACGGATCAGGATGAAGTGGTAGCGGTTGCAGTGACAGATGCCGGAATCAGCCTGTTGCAGTTTACCCCTTCTTCCGGGCAATGGGAAGAGCTGTTGAGCACTGCTTCTGTTAATATTACTTCTCCTGTCTGGAAAGACGGACGGATTTACTTCGAATCCGGGGCGAATGGAACTAATAATCTTTATTGTTTGGATCTGGCGGACCATCAGGTTTATCGTTTGACGTGTGCGCGCTTCGGTGCCTTTGATCCTTCATTTACACATTCGGGAAATCGCCTGTTCTTTGCTGATTATCAGGCAAACGGTTACCGGATCGCTTCTCTTCCGGCAGATAGTCTTTTAGCGGAGAAGACAGATTTTGATCGTCCGGTCTCTATGCCCTTTGTGGAGACTTTGGCCGGACAAGAGAAATTTAATCTGGATTCGGCTCGTTTGGAACCGGTGGATTTTCAACCCAAGCGTTATCGGAAGGGTGTGCATACTTTCAAGATTCATAGTTGGGCGCCTTTCTATTATGATGTGGCCGAAGCTATGAACACGAGTGCTTCCGATCTGAGTACGATCGTTAAACCCGGGGCGACCATCATGTCTCAAAACACCTTGAACACGGCTATTATGCAGGCTGGCTGGTATTATGATAAAGGTTACCATCACGGCAAACTGTCGTTTACTTATCAAGGCTGGTTTCCGGTCGTTAATATTGCTGCCGATTATGGTGATAAAGCTTTTGATATGGCTTGGGCTCAGAACGACAAGGGGCAACAGGTGACGCGGGGATATTATACCGATCGTACTTATCTGGAGGCTGAAGCCCGGATTTATCTTCCTTTCAACTTGACCCGTAACCATCGTATACGCGGCATACAGCCTGCGGTGAGTTATTATTTTACGAATAACCGGTATCAGGAATATGGCAGCCGGGAGTTTCATGCTTTCCAATATGTGTTGCCGGAAATATTGTTCTATAATTACAGGCGGAAAGCGCAACGGGATATTTTACCCCGTAATGGTTACCAGCTCCGTTTGCAGTATCTCACCACTCCATTCAACAAGGAGAATTACGGTGCCCTTTATGCAGGCCGGTTAACGACTTACTGGCCCGGTATTCTTCGTAATCACGGGCTGATGCTTCGTTTCGGATATCAGTACCAGGAGCTTGACGGCAAGGCTTTGTACCTTCCCAAACACTTGCTGGAGAAACCGCGAGGATATAATTTCCAATATCAGACGCACCGGCAGTGGGCGTTTAAGGCAGATTATGCCCTTCCTATATTTTCTCCCGATTTCAGTATCGGTTCTCTGATCTATATCCGGAGAATGCGGGCCAACCTGTTCTATGACTTGTCACGTAATCAAGCCCGTAGCAAGGGTGCATGGACCACTCAAAGCTCTTTCGGAACGGACCTTATTTTCGATTGGAATGTATTGCGGATGAGCTATCCGATCACAACAGGCGTGCGGTTGATTCAGCCGATCGATTATGGAAAGTTTCAGGTTGAGGCATTATTTTCTATTAGTTTCTGATAATAGGATTATCTTTGCAGCCGAATTTTAAAAAAAGAGGAGAATAGAACGGATGAGAAAAATGCTTTGTCCACAATGTAAAATTGCCGGCATGTATGTAAAGAACGAGCAAGGAGACCGGTTGTTGGTATATATCACGAAAGAAGGAGTTGTGATTCCCAAAGATGGGGAAGCTTCGACGGAAGGGTTCGATTTTACGGAAGTGTATTGTCTGGGATGTTCATGGCACGGTTCTCCTAAACGATTGATAAAATTCTGATATCCTGCAAAGAGAGGGCTCTTTTACTGCGAGATGGGAGGGTCCGTCATCTGACCTTTTTAAATACGGATTCCACAAACCTCTTGTTTTGTAACAGAACAAAGAGGGTTGTGGAATCCATATCTTTAATGCTTACTTGAGGGATTTCCCTGTACAGGCACTACTTTTACGTTTTTCCAGATGAACGGGTTGATTATTTCTTTGTTGCATTCTGGTTTCTTTGCTTTGATATTCAAGTTTTCGAAAGTAAAGTTTGTCAGTTTATACTGGTCGGATTGACTTACGTGGAAGAATACATCGCATTCAAGATCGATATTACGCAGGGTCACATGGTCGGAGTAAGACATCGGAATATCCTTGCGATCCTTGAGATCGAAAAATTGTGTCCAAGGTTTGATATATAAGAAACTTTTGGCATCTCCTGTGATGTCTTCTACGAGGATATATTCATATTTTTGTGGGGTGTCCGGACGCATCTTCAGCCATAAAAGGCGGGTCGCATTGTTGATTTTGCAACGGCGGAAGATAATATTGCGGTTATGGATGGATTCGCTTCCGCACGTCAGGCCACTGTGACAGAAACCGTAGGTACAATCTTCTATAATGATATTGCTGTTGCCGCCGTTATTGGGATCTTGATCCGCCCACGGCCCTTTACCGCCTTTCAAGGCAATGGCATCGTCATTTACTGATAAATAGCAATTTTTCACCAACACATTGCTGCAAACATCTATATCGATACCGTCGGTGCTCGGAGCTTTTACCGGGGTGGCGGGAGAGAAAATATGCAGGTTCAATAACTTCACACGGTTGCAACGGTAAAGATGGGTAGTCCAGAAAGGGGAGTTGATAAGGCTGACGCCGGAAATTTGTACATCGTTACTATTAGAGATGTATAGCAACCGTGGACGTAATTCGTCCATATTTGTGCATTTGGGTATCACTTTGCGGCGCAGCCAGAAGGACTTCCAGTAACGCAGCCCGTTACCGTTGATGGTTCCCTTTCCGGAGATCGTGAACCCGTCTGCTTTATCGGCGTTTACCAATGCGGCAAAGTATGACAAGCTCTGTCCCTCCATGCGCGTATCGATAATAGGAAAATTGCTGATATCATCGCTTCCTTTTAAAACGGCATCTTCTTCCAGATACAGATGGGTCTTCGGTTTGAAGAAAAGAGAGCCGCTGAGGTATGTGCCTTTAGGGATGACGATAACGCCACCTCCCTGTTGGGATGCCTGGTCGATGACCGATTGGATTTTCTCGGTCTGGAGAAGGGTGCTGTCGTTGATGACACCGTATTCAAGAATGTTGTATTTCTTACCTAATGTCTGGATATTGACAACTTCATTTTGTCTGAACCAGTCGGGAATGGGAGTTCCATCCGGGAATTTTTCTTCGCTGAACGATTGTAAACTGATAAACGCAGTAAGTAGTAATGTAATGAATCTCATGGTTTGAATTTGAATTAAAGGATCAACTGATAATTTATGTGTGCAAACATAAGAAACTTCTGAGAATCATGGGTAAATCTTGGTGATTTTAGTCCTGTGTAAAATGACTTTTTTAACTTGTATATTGAAGGATGCGGGTGATTATCAGCCATTGTGGAGATTAGCCTTTGGTGCAGCCGCTTTTGCAAGGTGATTTGAATGGTGCGGTCAACGGAGCGCTCGGTTTGTTGAATCCTATTTTCCCCAATGCTACTACTGCCGATTATTGTGACCTTATTGCCTGGATGATGGCAAGCGGTCTGCCCTCTGATTTGGGTGTGTTGCAGAATGGGCAGATGCCCGGTGATCTGGTGCCTTGGCTCTCTGATATTCTTAATCCGGAACGGAATAATGGTAGTACGCGAACGGATGAGTGCAACGATTATTTTCTCGATTATCAGTTTAATAAACGCTGGGATAGTGGTGCACAGATCACTGCCGGAACCACTTTCCGGCATACTCGTCACTATTCTTCGGCCATCGATCAGGTTTATAAGAGTGATAATCTGGCTGTTTTTTTCAATACGATCAACGTTTTGGGGATCGTCTGAGCGTTTCGGCCGGAGTGCGTGCCGAATATTATCGTATAAATAATCATTACCGGGAGGCCGAAACAAAGATTTTTGGGACAAAAGTTCCTTTTCGTCCGGTTTTGCGTGCCGGGTTGAATTGTCAGCTTGCCGATTATAGTTTTCTGTGCGCCAGCTTTGGACAGGGGTATCGCAATCCGTTGGTAGTAGAGAAATATCTGCGTAAGGACATCGGTGGGGTAGGTGTATATCCGAATGAAAATATTCGTGCGGAGAAAGGTTTCAATGCCGAACTTGGTTTCAAGCAAAGGTATAAGCTTGGTAATCTTCAGGGGATGTTGGACGTGGCAGGTTTTTATACCGAGTATAAAGATATGATCGAATTCCAGTTCGGATTGTTCAATAATGGCAACAACAAGATGATAAACAGCATTTCGGATGCGGTCGAGATGTTGCTTGGTCAAGGAGGGTTCGGTATTGGAGCACAATTCCACAATGTTTCCAAAGCGCGGATTTATGGGATGGAAGTCAGCACAAATGGTGTATATAATTTTAATAAGAACACGAAACTGTATTATAACTTGGGCTATGTATACACTGAGCCGCGTGATGCGGATTATAAAGAACGTAATGCATTGGAGGATACTTATACCGATCCTTTGCAGATGAAAGAGAAGTCGAATAATTCCAAATATTTGAAATATCGCCAGAAATATACTTTTAAAACTACGCTCGATTTTGAGTGGAAACGTATAAATCTGGGTATGAATGTGGCTTGGAGAAGTAAGACGCTTGCGGTGGATTATATCATGTTGGACGAGCGTGAAAAACCGAATGGCAATCCGGAAGTGATGGATTATGTGCGTAGTTTGCTTTTCGGTAGTATCGATGGCGAAACATTAGCTACTTATTGAAAAAAACACAATACGGATTATGCTACGGTGGATATCTGTCTGGGAGTAAAGGCTACAAAAGAGGTTGCATTTCAGTTTATGGTTAATAACTTGTTGAATAAGGAGTATTCTTCCCGGCCGATGTCGGTAGCAGCTCCGCGTACCTTGGTGAAGATGGATGTGACGTTCTGATGCGGTACAGCTAAATTTTCTTGCTTATATCGGGAGGGTACTGGGTGAAAGGGCGTAGAGAAAAAATGAAAAGGCATACCAATGACCGTAAGCCGGGTGCTTACCTTTGTTAAGCACTATTCATACAGGTAGTATGCACCGTGCTTAGTGTCGCTAAGCACGGTGCTGATATGCGGCTTTATCTTTCCCTTTCAACATTCATAAAAGTCGTGGCTACATGGGTTTGAGGTTCTTATTAAGTCTGTCGATAATCTTTTCCATACGAGTTTGGCGAGTTTTATCCGATTTGGCATCCAGATAAAACAATGTATAGGTGCGCTGCACAGAATCGGACATGGCCAATAGATTTGTATAAGCAGGTTCATGTGTCTCAATGAGCTGTCTGAACATCCGGATTTGCTCTTCGGAGGCGGTGCTACGTTTGGAGTTGTCCCACTGTCCGTTTTGTTTTGCACAGGCTACGGCTTCCATTCCTTTCGGAGTCATTAGTCCCTTTTGAATAAGTTTCCGAGCCAGCTCTTTGTTCTTGTCCGACCAATTGCTTTTTTCTCTTCGCCGGGCAAAATATTTTCTATACTTGTCCTCATTGATGGATTGCATCTGACCATCTATCCAGCCAAAGCACAATGCTTCTTCGAGTGCTTCATGAGCCGACAGTGTTTTTAGCGTATTGGTTTTCGCAAATACCAACCAAATCCCGTCGCTCGTTGTACCTGCGTTTTCCAGCCATTCTCGAAACAATGCCCTGGTTTCAAAAATAAGTTCTTTGTCATCCATCTTTCAGTATCGTATAATCGTTCTTTATCCGGAGTCGTTTTTCTGTACTATATCTGTATCCAGCCTATTCCGTTTATTCCATTTCCGGGTCTTCCCAAACACCTGTTTTGTGCATACGGTAACTTCTCTCTATCTTCTGGGTAGAGTCTGCTTCCAGCGCATAGAGTATTTCACGGCAGAATTCCAGAGCAGAAAACCCGTTGGCGGTTACAATGTTTTCACTTCTGACTGCTGGTCCGTCTATATAGAAGTTCTCACCTGTATAGTTTGCCCCGGCATAAGCCTTTAGGTAATCCAATCCGTTGCTGGTGTGCTTTATCTTGTTTAGAAAACCGTGCATTCCAAGAAAGACTGAAGCGTTGCAGATTCCTGCTACTAACTTTCGATTCTCAATGGCATCTTTTACCAAAGGAACGATGGTTTCAGCTTCCGGAGTGAACCAACTCATACCGCCAATGAGTACTATTCCTGCATAATCGGTAGGAATGTTGTCGATACCGTAATCGGGCAATACCTTAAAGCCACCGCATGATACTACCGGATCTTTAGTGACAGCCACAGTTTTAACTACATATTTGCTTTCACTTCCGGGTTCAACACCCAAAGTGAGGTTCGGGGCAATATAAGCTCCTTCCCAATCGGCAAAGTTATTTAACAGTACAAACAGAATTTCTTTTTTCATTGTCTTTTTTATTATTGGTGTTGATATTTTCTCTTATGGGACATCAGCGATTAAAAGCGTTTCTTTAAAAAGGCAGGTAATGATATAGTAGTGAAAGTCCTGCCACATATTACATTGCTTTGCATCATTTCAAATATCTCTGTAACACAAAGATAAGCAATGTTTTTGGTGGTTACAAGTGAATCAAAGTATATTTAGAGAAGAGTTGGCAATTAATTGTCAACTCTTTTTTTGCTATATATCCTTTACCTTTTTAGCATTTGGTTGGCATTCTCTTTAAGTAAGGGAAGTACCATTTCCCTCACTTCCTTTTTCTAAAAGGTGTTTTTGTAGAGAAAAAGTTTCAACTATTGATACAAATAATGGGCATTTAGTAATTTACTGCCGGTATGAAATCCCTGTCTCTTTCAAAATGGAAAGGGGATTTTCATTTTAGGAGATATGTGCAATTGAATATATTCTTGTTAGTTGATTATTTATCAGTGTGTTGTGTTGTAGTTGACCATATTGGTATATATATTGATATAGAAATATCATGAAACTTTATATTATATCAAACAGATTACCGGTAAAGGTTACCAGTGCAGATGGGACTTTCTCATTTGTACGCAGTGAAGGCGGATTGACCACCGGGCTTAATTCCCTTCAGATTTCCTATGAGAAACACTGGATCGGTTGGCCAGGATTGTGTGTTGACAAAGAAGAGGAAAAATTGGAAATTACCTCTGAACTGGATAAAATGAACTTTCATCCGGTATTCCTTACGGAAGTACAAATCAGGGATTACTACGAAGGTTATAGTAACAGTACAATCTGGCCTCTCTGTCACTATTTTTATGCCTATACATTGTATAAGAAATCTTTCTGGCAAGCTTATAAAGAGGTGAACCAGCTGTTTTGTGATGAAATTTGCCGTGTGATACGCCCAGGAGACGTGGTTTGGGTACAGGACTATCAGTTGATGTTGTTACCCGCCATGTTGCGCAAGGTCTATCCGGATCTGAGCATCGGTTATTTCCACCATATACCTTTCCCTTCCTACGAACTTTTCCGTATACTGCCGGAAAGGGCTGAAATATTGAAAGGTTTATTGGGAGCTGATTTTATTGCTTTCCACACGCACGATTATATGCGGCATTTTATCAGTGCCGTGGAACGTGTGTTGCATCTTGAGTTCAAATTGGATGAAGTACAACTTGGAAATCGTGTGGCGCGAATAGATGCATTGCCTATGGGAATCAACTATGACTCCTATCATAAGGCCTCTTGTAATCCTCAAGTAAAGCAAGCTATTGATCATACTCGCAAGCTTTTTGGAAATCACAAGTTGATATTATCCGTAGATAGACTTGATTACAGTAAAGGTATCTTGCATCGTCTGCATGGATTCTCTTCTTTTCTGGAACATCATCCTGAGTATCACGGAAAAGTGACGCTTGCCATGATCATTGTGCCTTCACGCGATCATGTGGGTAGTTATGCTGAATTGAAAACCCGTATAGATGAAGAAATAGGCTCTGTTAACGGGCGTTATTCCACTATGGACTGGACACCGGTTTGTTATTTCTATCACAGTTTTACGTGGGAGGAACTGGTAGCCATGTACTGTGTGGCGGATATTGCTTTAGTGACACCTTTGCGTGACGGTATGAATCTGGTGGCGAAAGAATACGTGGCGGCAAAGTCTGATACTCCGGGAGTCTTAATACTGAGTGAAATGGCGGGTGCCTCCGTAGAGATGACCGGTGCCATCCAAATCAACCCGAACGATACAGAGCAAATAGAGAACGCCATTTGCCATGCATTGGAAATGCCTGTGCAAGAACAGGTACACCGCTTAAAACGTATGCAAGCCGTCATATCCGTTCAGACAGTGGATAAATGGGCTTTCGATTTTATCCATGAACTGAGAAACACCTATTTGAAGAATGAACAATTACGGCATAAGCGGCTTACGGCAGCTACGATTGCATCCCTTAAACTTCGGTATGATCAGGCGGTACGCCGGTTGGTTTTACTGGATTATGACGGGACATTGGTTGCTTTCAAAGCCAGACCGGAAGATGCGAAGCCGACACCGGAACTGATCGCGTTGTTGCAGCGATTGGCTGATGATCCGGCAAACCATGTGGTGATAAATAGCGGGCGTGACCATTATACATTGGAGAAATGGCTGGGTAATCTTCCCGTTTCTTTTGCGGCAGAACATGGAGCTTTCTACAAGGAACATGGAGTATGGCACAACAATATGAAAAAAATGGATTGGGAAAACGGTTTGCTGTCTATTTTGCGATTGTTTGTCAGCAAAACTCCGGGCGCCCGTCTGGAAGTGAAAGAGACCGCTCTTGTTTGGCATTACAGGGAAAGTGATGCATGGTTGGGGGCTTTGCGTGCCCAACAACTGGTAAATGCACTGATCTCCATTTGTTCTCGGCAGAAATTGCAGATTATGCAGGGCAACAAAGTGGTAGAGATAAAATCACCTGATTATAACAAGGGGTCTGAAGTAAAACGTCTGATGGTTGATATGCATTATGATTTTATTTTGGCCATAGGGGATGATACAACCGATGACGACATGTTTCAGGCATTACCACGTAATGCGGTGGCGATAAAGGTTGGCAGTATCTCGGAAATAGCCTCTTATAATTTACCTTCACAGCAGGATGTCCTGCCGTTTCTTAGTGCACTTGCCAGAAGGGAGCAGAGACACCGTAAGGGTGAAATGATAAAGAGGCGTATAGAGACAACTGTCGATTTTTTGAAAGGTTTATTGAAGAAATTATAAAATGATTGTACGATGAATTTGAATTATGGTGTTGTAGGCAATGGGCGTACTGCTGCTCTGATTTCCGAAACAGGGAATGTGGAGTGGTTATGTTTCCCGGATTTTGATTCCCCATCTATTTTTGCAGCGTTGCTCGACCGGGAGAAGGGAGGCTGCTTCGGTTTCGAGGTAAATTCTGATTATCGGATATTACAAACGTATGTTCCACATACTAATATACTTTCTACCAAGTTCTTATCAGAAGCGGGAGAATTTGATGTACTCGATTTCATGCCCTGTTATCGTTTTAAGAATGATAGTAAGGGGCAATATATTCCGGCTGAGCTGTACCGCTATATTCATCTGGTAAGAGGTAAACCGGAGTTTAAAATTAAATATAGTCCAGCTCCGAATTATGCCCGTGGGAAAGTCATTTATAATACAACCTCTGATTATATCGAGACTTATTGTTCTTCCGATAGCAAAGACAGGCAATATCTGTATTCCTCCTTGCCTTTGGAGGACATCTCGTTGAAGCGAACCGTACAGCTTGAAAAAGACGAATTTATGTTGCTTTCCTATAATGAAAAAGTGATTCCGATAGATATTGAACGTGAAAAACTGGAGTATTGTCGGACGTTGGTTTACTGGCTGAACTGGACAAATCGAAGTAAAAAGTATACACTTTATAATGACGTGATAGAACGAAGCTTGTTGGTATTGAAACTGATGTCTTACTATAAGGGTGCTGTACTGGCGGCATTAACTACGAGTCTGCCCGAAACGGTGGGTGATGTTCGAAATTGGGATTACCGGTTCTGCTGGTTGCGGGATGCTTCCATGTCAATCGAAACCATGTTCCGAGTAGGGCATGCGGGTGCTGCCAGGCGTTTTATGAAATTTATACAGTCCACATTTGTTGCTAACAGGAGATCCTATCAGATTATGTATGGGATACGCGGAGAACGCAAATTGACTGAAGTTATTTTGGAGCATCTTTCTGGTTACAAAGATTCCAGACCTGTCCGTATAGGGAACGATGCGTATCATCAACGGCAGAATGATTCTTTCGGATATTTAATGGACTTAATTTACCAGTATTATCGCTTGATGCCGGGAACATTGGATGAGATAGAAGACATGTGGGAAATGGTGAAAAGTATTCTTGACACTGTTCAGGAAGACTGGCAGAAGCCAGACAAAGGTATTTGGGAAATCAGGGGGGAAAGCCGCCATTTTGTTTCTTCTAAAGTGATGTGCTGGGTGGCCTTGGATCGGGGTGTGAAGATAGCCCGTATGTTGGGCAAATACGGTGATTCCGAGCGCTGGATGCAGGAAGCTGATAATATCCGCCAGGATGTGATGGAACATGGGTGGAAGGAAAAAATGCAAAGTTTCTCTCAGGCTTACGATAACGAAGCGTTGGATTCATCTTTGCTACTGATGGAGCCTTACGGGTTCATCCAAGCTGATGATATCCGTTATCATAAGACGGTGGAAGCTGTCCGGAAAGCGTTGTTTTATAAGGGATTGATGTATCGCTATAACAGTGAGGACGATTTTGGCATGCCTTCTTCCGCTTTTACCATTTGTACGTTCTGGTTGATACGAGGGTTGTTTGTTACAGGTAGAAGAGAAGAGGCCAGGTGTCTTTTTGATGAGGTGCTGAAATATGCAAACCATTTGGGATTGTTTAGTGAAGACATCGATTTCAATACCAAAGAACAACTGGGCAATTTTCCACAAGCATATTCCCATCTGGCACTGGTGAATACGGCAATCTTGTTTGCGGAAGAAGACAGAAGTCTATCTTTTATACGTCCTTAAATAATGGTAGAGATATCGGTTATAAAAACAGAACCTTGTTTGTGTAGGCATGTCACTTATCTCCGGACAGCATAAGAGATTTCAAGATAGCATCGGTACGTTTGTGGCTATCCAGATGCCCCCTATTTTCTTTTGTTTTGAGACAGTACTTCATATATATACTTAGCATAGCTTCTCCCTACGGGAATGGTTCTTTCAAGTCCTTGAAGATGTATTTCCTGTTTGGAGAATTGGCTGACCTTGTTTAATGGAATCAGAAAAGAACGATGCACTCTTAAAAAGTAGTTTTTGGGCAACATTCCATGGAGAGCTTTTATATTAAGTCTCGAAATGATATTTTCTCCACAGATTCGGAATATTTTGCTATAATTCTCCATTGCTTCAATGTAAAATATATCGGAAATAGGTACAGTTATACTGGTGTAGTCTTGTTTTACGACAATATTTTCCTGCATGGCTTCATTCCATGGTTCTGTAAGTCCTCCTATATGTAGCATAGCTTTCTCCACAGCCCTTTCGAAACGTTTATAAGCTATAGGCTTGTGCAAAAAATCCACGGCATCCAGATTGAAACCGTCGAGTGCATATTTGGCGTGTGCAGTAGTAAAGATAAGGGTACATTCCACAGGTAAAGCTTTTGCTACATCCAAACCATTGAGACCGTTCATTTCAATGTCAAGAAATACTAAGTCCGGTTTTGTTCGTATGATTTCTTCCAACCCAATGCGGGGATCACAGAAGGTGGTTATTTCCATACCTCCTTTTCTATCACAGAACTGTTTGATGATAAATAGCGCGATGGGTTCATCGTCTATGGCTATGCAGTTAATTTTTCTCATGAAAGCTGTATGATTAATTTTGTTCTGAACTCCCGTTTGTTCTCATCCTTTTCCGTAAGCAATGTGAAACGTTCAGGATAAAGTAGTCTCAGACGCTTTCGGCAGTTTTCTATACCTATGGAGGGGCTATCCTGTTCTTTCTCTCTCATGATGGAATTACATGTCTTGAAAAGTAATGTACCGTCTTCTACGACAATCCGTATGAGCACGGTACAGTCTTCGGAAGAAGATGTCCCATATTTAAATGCATTTTCCACGAAGGTGATTAGGATCATTGGAGGAATTTTCACATATTCCTGATCTGTATGACTCTCGAATATGACCTTGGTGTGATGGTTGAGACGTAACTGTTGTAGTTCAACATATTGTCGGATATATTCTATTTCACTTTTTACGTCTATTTTTTCGACTGAGGCATTATGGTACATATATTTGAGAATATTGGAGAACTTGACAAAGGCGGATTCGGTCAGGTCAGATTTAGTTATAACCAGTCCATACAGAGTATTGAGAGTGTTGAATAGAAAATGTGGATTTATCTGTGCTTTATACATGGCCAGTTCGGCGCGGTTTTTCTCTGCTTCCACTTCTTGACGGGCAAGCATTTGACGGAAAAGTTCGAAGGTGACTTCAATGGCCAGTCCAAAACCGGATATGATAAGGAAAAAGAACCATACGGTTTGGGAATGCAAATGGCGGCGGAAATCCAGAGGCAGTTTGGAGTGAGGATTTTCCGGCAAGGGGAAATGAGTCATTAGTTCAGTTACAAACAAGAGCATGATAACTGTCATTATAATCCATCCATACCTTTTACGCATGAACAGTGATGGAATACTCACTTTGCGGTAGACGAAATAAAGTAGGTAAAGATATATGACCAGCGTCACTACAAAAGCAGGCTGAGTTACAAACCATTTGTCTACTGGGACAAGCAGGATAGTTAGGGGCAATATGATTATACAAAAGAGCAGGTCTACATAGAGGGTTATTCTGGGATATGCAACGGCACTTTCTGCTGTTCCCCTCACTTTTTTCTTTATTCTTTTTAGAAACATCTATACTTGTCTTTTTATATTAAATATTAAGTTGTTTCTGCAAAGATAATTCTTTGTTCTCATACTTCAAACGCTGGATTGTTGTCGTTCGTCAACACATTTCTACTGTTCGTCAACACATTCTTAGAATGTATGCAAAATCTTTTTAGATTTGTCACCGACTGTTTTGGGAAACTAATTTTCATTCAATAATAATAAATAAACAAACAGAAAAATAATGAAAGTTTTCTTCGTTTTATTATCAGTTTTGGTATTGCTGTCTTCGTGTAGTTCTAAACAACAGCAAGAGCCGGGTGTCAAGTACAAGACACTTCGTGTGGAATTTACTGATCGGACACTAAAAAACGGATATGCGGCTAGTTTGCGAGGTAGGCAGTATGTTGAGATACGCCCGCAGGTGGATGGCATCATTACAGAAATTCGTTTGAATGAGGGTGACGTGGTAAAAAAGGGACAGGTATTGTTCATTATTGACCAGGTTCCTTATAAAGCTGCACTCGAAATGGCAATAGCTAATGTAAAGAGTGCGGAATCCCGTCTGGCTACTGCCCGGCTTACGGCGGAGAGTAAAGAGGAGTTGTTCCGAGAGGATGTGGTTTCGGAATTTGATCTCCAAACCGCTCGCAATTCCCTTGCAGAAGCTCAGGCCAGTCTTGCTCAGGCTCGGGCAGAGGAAATCAATGCCCGTAATAATCTGTCTTATACAGAAGTTAAAAGTCCTGTTAACGGGGTTGCCAGTATGATTCCTTATCGTGTGGGGGCTCTTGTGGGTAGCAATATTGCGGAACCATTGGTAACAGTTTCCGATGATGAGAAAATTTATGCCTATTTTTCAATGAATGAGAATCAGATATTGGATTTGGTGCAACAATACGGTTCGCTTCAGAAAGCAATGGCTGAGATGCCTGATGTAGAGTTGACCTTGAGCAACGGTAAGGCTTATTCCCATTCCGGTAAGATCAACGCAGTGAGTGGGAGCATAGATGAGAGTACAGGTGCGGTAAGTTTGCGTGCGGAGTTTGACAATCCGGAGAAACTACTCCGTAATGGTGGTAGTGGTACGGTATTTGTCCCTTCGTATCGTGACAGTGTGATTGCTATTCCTCAAGCTGCCACTTATGAATTACAGAACCGTGTCTTCGTATATAAAGTGGTTGATGGCAAGGCGAAGTCAACTCCGGTTGATGTATTTCGGTTGAATAACGGGACGGAATATATTGTCGAGTCCGGTCTGTCTCTTGGTGATGTGATTGTTGCCGAAGGTGCCGGTCTTGTACGCGAAGGAACTGAAATAGATACTTACACGACTACTAATGAATAATCTGCGTCATGAAAATAAGGACTTTTATTGACAGACCCATTTTGGCGGGTGTAATTTCCGCCCTCATCCTTATATTGGGTATTATCAGCCTTGTTCAATTACCTGTTGAACAGTTTCCCGAAATAGCGCCGCCTACAGTAAGTGTACAGGCTAACTATACGGGTGCTAATGCCGAGACTGTGCTGAAGAGTGTTGTTGTGCCTTTGGAAGAGGCCCTCAATGGCGTGGAGAATATGATGTACATGACTTCTTCAGCTACCAATGCCGGAATGGCTAATATCCGTATTTATTTCCGTCAAGGGACGGATCCAGATATGGCAACGGTGAATGTGCAGAACCGTATTGCTTCCGCACAGGGGTTGCTTCCAACCGAGGTCACACGAAGCGGTATTACGGTACGTAAACGCCAAACCAGTAATATCAAAGCTTTGGCTCTGTACAGTCCGGATAATTCTTTCGATGAGAAATTCCTAAATAATTATCTAAAAATTAATATCGAACCTCGTTTAGCTCGTATAGCCGGCGTGGGTGAGGTTAATGTAATGGGGTCAGACTACTCATTACGTATCTGGCTTGACCCGGGTAAAATGACACGTTACAACCTTGTTCCGAGTGATATTACGGCAGTCCTTGATGAACAGAATCTTGAGGCCCCGACTGGAACTTTGGGTACTGAATCGGAAAATACGTTCCAGTACGTGCTCAAATATCGTGGACGTTATGAATTTGAACAGGATTATGAGAATATGGTTATCAAGTCTCTTCCTGGCGGTGAAGAACTGAAACTGAAAGATGTGGCCACTATCGAATTGGGATCGCGTACTTATACTTATATAGGTGAGGTGAACGGTCATCCGGGTTCTAATTGTATGATTGCCCAGACATCGGGTTCTAATGCCAATGAAATTATTGAGGAGATTGACAGGGTAGTAGAAGATATTCGAAAAAATCTTCCAAATGGCATGGAAATAGCTGACTTGATGAGCACGAAAGACTTTCTTGACGCATCTATCAAAAATGTGATCAAAACGCTTATTGAAGCTATAATCCTTGTTATTTTGGTGGTGTATGTCTTTCTACAGAGTTTTCGTTCCACATTCATACCTGCTGTTTCAATTATTGTTTCCTTGATCGGAACTTTTGCATTTCTGGCTGTGGCGGGCTTTAGCCTGAATATGTTAACTCTTTTTGCTTTAGTACTGGTAATCGGTACGGTGGTGGACGACGCGATAGTTGTTGTCGAGGCTGTGCAGGCGAAATTTGACGAGGGCTACAAATCTCCTTATCTTGCCACTATAGATGCTATGGGCAATATAACTTCAGCTTTGGTAACTACTACTTTCGTTTTCATGGCGGTATTCATTCCCGTATCGTTCATGGGAGGTACGACCGGTACGTTTTATACCCAGTTCGGTCTTACGATGGCTGTGGCAGTAGGTATTTCTCTTCTTAACGCCATGACTCTTAGTCCGGCTCTTTGTGCGCTTATCATGACCCCACATGCGGATACTGGTAATGGAGGAAAGATGAGTTTCTCCTCACGTTTTCATGTTGCTTTTGATACGGCTTTCCATCGGGTTGTGATGAAGTATAAAAGTGGTGTGTTTTTCATGCTCAAGCGTAAATGGCTGGCCGTAGTCTTGCTGGTGGTAGCCGGTAGCGGACTTTTTTTCTTGATGAGAACAACCAAGACAGGACTTGTGCCTCAGGAGGATATGGGTACAGTTTTCATTGATGTACGTACTTCTCCCGGAAGTAATCTGGCAGAGACACAGCTTGTGATGGATGAGATCAACCGTCGTATCAAGGACATTCCGCAAATCCGTATGTTTTCTAAAATTACGGGTAACGCTATGATTAGCGGACAGGGGGCAGCTAATGGTATGTTCATTGTCCGTCTTCAGGATTGGAATGAACGTACGGAAGAGGGAGATGATATTAATTCTGTAATATCTGAAATTTACCGCCGTACAGCCGATATCGCTTCAGCTGATATAATGGTTTTTGCTCCCCCTATGATCCCGGGCTATGGCGTGAGTAGCGGTTTTGAAATCTATGTACAGGATCAGAAGGGAGGAAAGATAGAAGATCTACTTTCTATTACACGGCAGATGATTGACAAACTGAATGCCCGTCCTGAAATTGCACGTGCTACAACTTCCTTTGATAACAAGTTTCCTCAGTATCTGGTGGAGGTGGACGCTTCTCGTTGCAAACGCAACGGTATTTCTCCATCCGATGTACTTTCAGTATTGTCTGGCTATATCGGTGGTAACTACGCTTCCAACATGAACCGTTTTTCCAAATTATATCGTGTGATGGTACAGGCTTCTCCCGAATATCGCTTGGATACGGAAGCGTTGAATAATATGTTTGTACGGAACGATGAAGGTGAGATGAGTCCCGTGGGGCAATATCTGAAACTTACGCGTGTATATGGAGCTGAGACACTTTCCCGTTTCAATCTTTTCTCGGCTATTAGTGTTAACGGTACCCCTGCTGACGGTTACAGTACCGGTCAGGCTATCCAGGCGGTGCGTGAAGTGGCTGCGGAGACACTTCCGGCAGGCTACGGCTATGAATTTGGCGGTATGTCGCGTGAAGAGGCTTCAACAGGCAGTTCCACGACTATTATCTTTGTCATTTGCATAGTATTCATATACCTGATCCTATGTGCTCTTTATGAGAGTCTTTTCGTTCCGATTGCAGTTATTCTTTCTGTTCCGTTTGGGCTTGCCGGAAGCTTCCTTTTTGCCAAAATGTTCGGTTTGGAAAATAACATTTATCTGCAAATTGGCTTGTTGATGCTGATAGGACTTCTGGCTAAGACGGCAATCCTGCTTACTGAATATGCTTCAGAACGCCGCCGTCAAGGTATGAGCATTTCCCAGGCAGCGGTATCTGCTGCACAAGTTCGTTTGCGTCCGATTCTTATGACTTCACTGACTATGATTTTTGGAATGCTTCCACTGATGTTTGCTTCGGGTGTGGGAGCCAATGGTAATATTTCTATCGGTGTGGGGACGGTTGGCGGTATGCTAATCGGTACGGTTGCCCTACTTTTTATTGTACCGGTACTTTTTATTATATTCCAATATTTGCAGGAACGTTTCATGCCTGAGCGTCAATTGCCGAAGTTGGAAAAAAAAGATTAATAATCAGAATATATTTGTACAATGAAGAAAATAATTATATGTATATGCTTGTCGGTGGTACTGGGGGGATGCTCGGTTTATCGGACCTATAAGCGACCTGATGTGGCGGTTATAGACAGTCTTTACCGTCAGCAGATTTCGCCTGCCGACAGTGTTGCTTCCATTGCCGACCTTTCGTGGAAAGAATTGTTTACGGACCCACATTTACAGAAACTTATTGAGACTGGTCTTTGTAATAATTCAGATTTGGGTATTGCCCGTCTTCGTGCCGAAGAAGCCGAAGCACTTCTTCAGTCGGCACGTCTTTCATATTTACCATCTATTAGCCTTAGCCCTCAAGGAACAATAGGCAAGGTGGAACATAGTAAAACAACCAAGAGTTACGATTTGGCTACTTCGGCTAGTTGGGAGATTGATATTTTCGGTAAACTGACCAATACTAAACGGGAAGCTCGTGTTGTACTGGAACAGAGTGAAGCTTACCGTCAGGCTGTACAAACTCAGTTGATAGCTACTATTGCCAATAGTTATTATACATTGTTGATGTTGGATGAACAGCTCAATATCAGTCGTCGTACAGCCAGAAACTGGAGTGAGAATCTGCGTGTGATGAAAGCTCTTAAAAATGCCGGTCAGACCACTGATATGGCTGTTGCACAGACTGAAGCGAGTAAATTGTCTGTAGATGCTTCATTGCTTTCACTTGAACGACAGATTACCGAATTGGAAAATACCTTGTTATCATTATTGGGATCTGTTCCAGGAGACATCACACGTTCAACACTTTCCAGCCAGTCTTTTCCTGATACGCTTTTAGTCGGTGTACCGTTACAGCTTCTGCAACGTCGTCCGGATGTACGACAAAGTGAGGCTGTACTGGCTGCTGCATTCTATGTAACAAACCAAGCCCGAGCCGCATTCTTTCCGTCAATTACGCTTTCGGGTTCTGCTGGGTGGACTAATGCAGCAGGTGTTGTAATAACCAATCCTGGCCAATGGTTGTTTTCTGTTGTCGGCTCGCTTATACAACCACTTTTTAATCGTGGACAGAATATTGCTAATTTGAAAGTAGCCAAGGCACAGCAAGAAGAGGCGTTATTGTCTTTCCGTCAAAGTCTACTCGATGCCGGTACAGAGGTTAATAACGCGTTGGTACAATGGCAGACGGCAAGAGGAAAATTGAAACTTGATGAACAGCAGGTTGTTGCTTTAACATCAGCTGTGCGTAGTGCAGAGTTGTTGATGAAACATAGTTCGCAAAATTACCTTGAGGTATTGACAGCCCGTCAGGCATTGCTACAAGCGGAGCTGGATGCTGTTTCAGATCGTTTTGATGAGATACAGGGAATCATTAATCTGTATCGTTCATTGGGTGGAGGAAGTGAATGAGCTGATTATTTGGAAAGCTATTTATATTTGGGGATACGAATGTTTATCTTATAATTATGATTAATAAGGTTTCAATGAAGGAATTGTTATATTCCAATTAGTCGATACTAAATGAGACTGGTTCTTATTGTTTAGAGTCAGTCTCTTGTTTTTCTATGTGAATGTATTCTGAGCCTTGTATATCGACGCAACACATTGATACTATTGAAAGAAAGTGTTTTAGCCTTTTAATCGGTACAAATATGGTACTCACAATGAGAATGGAAAGTACCCACAATTTCATGTCTCTGATTTTCAGTACTTTCGATATACGTGTTGTACCGCACTTTTTTAGCTCATTTTCAAGTTCCGATGCAGCATATTAGACTAGTTGACTACCAGTAATTTATGACTTAAAAGATAGAAGGCTCGAAAATTTACTTGTTTTTTTGCCGAAAATTGAAGATTTAACGTTTTTAACCTTCGTTTGTCTTCAAACGGAGGGAAAAAGAGGAAAATCGCCCTTTTAGCCCTTGCACCCCCTGGTTCACAAAGATAAGACATATCGGTGATTATTTCGCCGATTGTGGCTGCAAAATCGTAGACAGATTCACGGATATTTTAGCTTGTTATTGCAGCCAAAAGAGAAAGTCTGCAAGTATAGTTCGGCTTTGGCGGAACCATCTCTTTTCTTCCCTTTTTTAGCTTTATTTTAATGTGCGTATATACGAATACGGGGATAAAGTAAAGTCGTTTTTCTTTTGGCAAGTAAGATGATATTTCAATATAATATTGTAATGTTGCTTATTTATCTAACAAATAATATTTTGTTTGTTGATGTGTATATATTGTGCTTACGAACAATATAATAGCAGTTGGTCTTTGAGGACAAGTCTTGAAACTGGATTATGTACATATCTGGTTGTGTGGTGCTATATTTTGTCCGTAATATATCATTAAATAAATAAAAAGCATTATTTTTGCATATTATATGATGTATTGAGTATGGCAAAGAATACAATGGGGACTAAGTTGCCCCGAAAATTGGAGCAAAAGATGTCGGTTGTGGGAGAACAGATAAAGTTGGCTCGTTTACGCAGGAATTTGAGTGTGGCTCAGGTGGCTGAACGTGCAACCTGTTCTTCGTTGACCGTATCCCGAATAGAGAAAGGCGTACCGACAGTGGCAATCGGTATTTACTTGCGTGTTTTATATGCCTTGCAACTTGACGATGATATTCTATGGCTGGCCAAAGAAGATAAATTGGGAAAAGCCTTGCAGGATTTGAGTTTGAAGACACGGGAACGTGCATCAAAAAAGGAGTAGGCGATGAAGAAGTTATATGTATATGCTGATTTTGACTGGCTGAAAGAAGTTGAACTTATTGGCGAGTTGGGCTACGAATCACTTCGTGGCTCGGATAGCTATTGCTTCACGTTTAGCGATGAATGGTTGAAAAAGCATGGTGATTTGTTTTTGAGTGAGGACTTGAATAATTACCCGGGGCAACAATATACACAACCGGAGAAAGATATATTTGGATGTTTTTCGGATGCTTTGCCCGACCGTTGGGGACGTACTCTGTTGTTGCGTCGTGAGCAGCTTGCAGCAATGGAAGAAAAACGACCTGTACGACGTTTATCTTCATTCGATTTCCTGACTGGTATTGATGACTTCTCCCGAATGGGAGCTTTCCGCTTCAAGGAAAACCCCGAAGGAGAGTTTATAAATGTGAGTGAGTCATTGAAAATTCCACCTCTGACGGATATTAGGGAATTGATTGCAGCCAGTGCTGAGATTGAGAAAAGCGAAGAGGATAACGTGCTACCTAACAGAAAGTGGATTGTACAACTTGTTCAACCGGGTTCCTCATTGGGCGGTGCAAGACCCAAAGCCAGTGTAATTGATACGGACAAAACACTTTATATAGCAAAGTTCCCTTCACGCAAAGATAATTACGATGCCGGACTGTGGGAACATTTCAGCCATCTTCTTGCTATAAAAGCTGGTGTAAATGCTGCGAAAACAAAAATTATTGCAACAGGCGAAAAATATCACACCTTGCTTTCGGAACGTTTTGACAGAACCAAAGATGGAAAACGGATTCATTTTGCTTCTGCAATGACTTTGTTGGGATTAAGTGATGGAGATAATGCAACTACTGGATACGGCTATTTGGATATAGTTGACTTCATTATTCAGAACTGTACCGATGTAGAGAGAAACCTGCAGGAACTCTTCCGTCGTGTTGCCTTCAATATCTGCATAGGTAACAGCGATGACCATTTCCGCAATCACGGTTTCCTGTTGACTGCAAAAGGATGGACATTGTCGCCGGCATACGATATGAATCCAACGCTGAATGAATATCAAAGCCTGCTCATCTCATCAACTTCCAACAAGGCGGATTTAAGTATCTTGCTTGATGCCTGCGAGGATTATATGCTTAATCGAAACACTGCGGAGAAGATTATTTCAGAGGTGATTGAAGTTGTGAAAGGATGGCGCAAATTGGCAACACGATTAGGAATTTCCAAGAGAGAGATGGATATGTTCTCAGGAGTGTTTGATGAACGATATGATAGTATTTAATTGCTTAATTCACATTTGATAAAGAAGAAATAACCATGAGTGGCGGATATTTTGATAGGAGCCTGTATGCAATGTGCGAGATTGCATATACTATTGAGCGTGATATTGCAAGAGCCTTACAGTTAAAGCCGGATAAGGTTTATGAAAACTATTGGACTATTTACGAGAAAGCTAGCTTTGGCTCATACCATAGCTATAAGGACTACATGAGCTTTGCCAGTTATGAAGATGCAGAAGCTTTTCTTTTGTTAGATAAAACAATAGTCAAGGCAGAACAAAAATATGCTGATCGACGATTCTTTGATGATGGGGTGATATTCCAGTCAACAACGCGATATATGTCTGACACTCTAGATGCTGAACAAATTCCGGTATTATACTCAATTCACCATTGTTATTATGACCGCTATCCCGATGAAGCAGATGTGTTGGAACTGTCAGCTGAGACGATAGATGCAATGAAAGAGGCATATCGACAAATTCGTATAGCAGAAATATATGCTACTCGTGTAGATTGGATGATGAGTGGCGATGATAGTGAAGATAGCTTCCGTGAACGTATCAAGGAAGATTTGACGGAGTTTGAAAAGGAATATGCGTCCAAAGATTGGACTTTTCTTGATGAAGATGATGAATAAAAGCAATAACCTGTCATAAAGTAAATAAAGAGGTGTGTTTTTGCATATTATAATGATAGATTGATGATACGACCAATACAATGGAATCAAATTATGTGGAATCAACATTATGTTTATGCAGCATAATGCTTTTTGTAACGACGTGATGTGATATTTTTATCATATTATTTTGAATATTATCTTTTTATGTTTAACTTTGTACTTGAAATATAAAACGAGGCAATATGGCGAAAATAGAATGCTCAAACCGATTGCGCGTAATTCTAGCGGAAAAGGAAATAACCAATCGTTGGCTGGCAGAACAGATGGGCGTCACCGATATGACTGTGTCACGATGGAAGACTAATAAGATACAACCATCAATGGCTCAGTTTGTAGAAATAGCCCAACTGCTTAAAGTGGATATTAAAGACCTTATAGAGGTCGATTTTAATTATGAAGTAGAATGAGTAGACAAAAAAAATACACATTTATAGATTTATTCGCAGGGTGTGGTGGGTTGAGTCTTGGGCTTGAACAGGCAGGGTTTGAAGTTGTATTCATGAACGAGATTGTTGAAACCTTTGCATCTACTTACTTGGCTAATCATAGTCTAAAACACGGACAGTATTTTATTGGAGACATCAATGAATTGAATACTTGTTTAAACAAATATAGAGATACACTTAAGAATCCGGATAGACCAATTACTTTAGTATGTGGAGGCCCTCCTTGCCAAGGTTTTTCTATGGCGAATAGGCAAAGGATTATTGATGATCCAAGAAATCAGCTTTATAAGGCTTATTTGCAATTCCTTTCGGAAATTAGACCGCAATTTTTCATAATGGAAAATGTAAAAGGAATGGCCAATAAGTTCGATGAGATAATTGCCAATTTCAAAGAGTACTTAGGAGATGAGTACCTTTATGATTATCGGTTATTGAAAGTTCAAGATTTTGGTATACCTCAAAATAGAGAACGTTTCATAATGATTGGTAACAGAATGGGTGTTGCTCCAAATGATATTTTTGCAGAAATTGAACGTTACAAAAGAGAACCTTTTTTATTAAGAGATGTATTGTTTGGGCTGCCACATCTGGAAGCTAGAAAAGAAAAGAATCAAGGAGAGTATGAATCTGAAGAGTGTGGATTCACGGAACGAGATTTCTCATATCCGGATACAGATTTTTATCACTTTATTAATGGTGATAGAATCATTACTAAATTATATAATCACAAAAATAGATATAATAATTTACGTGATATTGAGATTTATAGAAGATTGCCTCAGGGAGCAAATTCTTTACATGAATCCATACAAGATATAATGCCGTATAAAAGGCGTAATAATATATTTAAGGATAAGTACTTTAAACTTGATGAGAACCAAATATGTAAAACTATCACTTCTCATATGAAGTATGATTGTAATATGTATATTCATCCATGGGAAGCGCGTGGATTATCTCCAAGGGAGGCTGCACGCATACAAACATTTCCAGATGATTTTATATTGAAAGGAGCTCAAAACTCATGGTATGCACAAGTTGGAAATGCAGTACCAGTGAAGTTTGCTGAAGTGATAGGACGTAGTATAATGAAATTCTTATGAAACATTTAGAATTATTTGCTGGTATTGGTGGTTTTAGAAGGGCAATGGATCTTCTTACGAAGGACAATGTCATGGAGTTTCATTGTGTCGGGTATTCAGAGATTGATATTAAGGCGGAATTGACCTATCGTGCAAATTATAACATAGATGAAAATGAATTTGTACTGGGGGATATTGTTGCTTTTACCGGTAATAAAAAGAACATAAAATCTCTTCCTAAATTCGACTTACTGACAGGTGGATTTCCCTGTCAGACTTTCAGTATGATGGGAAGCCAAGTTGGATTTGAAGAGGATCGCGGACAGATGTTTTTCCGTATTATGGATATATTGGCGATAAAGAAGCCCAAATATGTCTTATTGGAGAATGTCAAGAATCTTAGAAATCATGATAAAGGAAGAACATTTAATAGAATCAAACATGAATTAGAATCAATAGGTTATCGTGTTTATGCCGATATTTTCAATACATCAGATTTCCATTTGCCACAAACACGTAATAGAGTGTTGATTTTTGCTACAACTGCAAAAATTTCTAACGATTTTGACTTCTCGTCTAAGTTGATTGCGAAAGAGTTTGATAAAATGTATAAAGAAACGAGTTTGGAGTATTTTGAAACGATATCTGATGTATTAATGCAGAATGTGGATTCTAAGTACTATCTTTCTGAACGCATAAAACCAACATTGCTTTCAGATGGTTCTTCTAACTTTAAATCCAAGTCTGATATAAATATGAAGATAGCTCGTCCTTTAACAGCGACTATGCATAAAATGCATAGAGCGTGTCAGGATAATTATTATAGCCAAGATTATATAGAGTCACATGGTAAGATAAATCCTGTTGACACAATGACAAAGGAGGAACTGGCTAAACTTCCAATTCGCAAACTTACTCCAGAAGAAGCCTTTATGCTGCAGGGGTTTCCTGCTGAGTTCGCTCGAAAAGGTAGCGCATACGGTGTTGCTGATAGCTCTCTTTATAAACAAGCTGGCAATGCTGTAAGCGTCAATACAATATATGCGGTATTGTATTATCTCATTAAATGTAAAATAATTAAATGACAATAATATGGAAGAAATTACTAAACACATAAACGATACTAACGCTAGTTATCGTCATATCGGAGCAGGAGATGCTAAAAATACCGATTTGTTTTTAGATAATGAGCATTACGAATTGTTCCAAGATTGCGGAGAACAGATAACCGTAAGATTTGATAAGACAAATCTTACACAGGCGATATTGTTTATTGCGTCTATTCTTCCACGAAAATTTGACCAATCTGCTAATCATTATATTGTAAATTATTCAGATGGATTTGTGTTTGATCAATTAGCAATACTTGATGCTTTATTTAAAGAAAAAGGTGTTTCAGTAAATACATTTACCCAAAAATGGAATGCCAGAAAAGATATACTAAAAAAGAATGGAGAAATAGACAATCGTTTTTACTTCAACAATCTACTCAAGGAAGTTAAGTATAAGGATCATACTGGTGCTATTCAAATAACTAAGTTCACTATAAGGAACTATTTTGCTGGAGGCTTTTCAAATCTAAATATAAAGAAAGCGTCAGATGGAATATTTGATGTAAGAATAGATAATGTGACAGAGCCATACAATGATGGTAAGGAGGATGGATTAGAGGATATTGCCTCACTTCAAACAGAGTCTTATGATAAAATTAGTCGTCAAATAATTTATTATGGTGCTCCTGGAACGGGGAAATCGCATAAAATAAAGGCGCAACTTGAAGGTGTTCCAAAGGAAAACATATTCAGAACCACATTCCATCCGGACAGCGATTATTCAACCTTTGTCGGAGCATACAAGCCGACAATGGAAAAGCTAATTGATAAAATATATGCCAAGGGAGAACTCATTAGCAGATTAACCGAAATGAAAGAGGGCGGAGTCACGTATTCTCCACAAAAATTCGGAGCAAAATATTGGCGATCATTAAAGCAGTTAAATCTTTCTGATAAGAAAGATATACTACAAGCATGCGGTATGTCTGATAATTATACTGTTGAATTTGACAAAGGAATGGCTGTCGGAGAAGAATATCTTGCTTGTTCAAACGAATCTCGTATAATTTATTCTTTCGTTCCTCAGGCATTTCTTAATGCTTATATGCAGGCATACAGAAAACCGGATGAAAAGATATATCTGATAATTGAGGAAATCAACAGGGGTAATTGTGCCCAGATATTCGGAGATTTATTCCAGCTCCTTGATAGGGATGCTAATGGCAAATCGGAATATACAATCAAGGCTGATGCTGATTTGAAATCTTTCTTGGAAGAGGGGCTTGGCGAAGACAATCCGGGCATAAAAGACGGAGAGCTTTGTCTGCCATCAAACCTCTATATCTATGCAACCATGAATACTTCCGACCAATCTCTATTTCCGATAGACAGCGCATTCAAACGTCGTTGGGATTGGGAGTATGAACCTATCAAGTATAAAAACACTGATTGGAAAATTGCCATTGACGGTACTGAATATTCATGGACTTCATTCCAAAGAATAGTCAACGAAAAGATTTTGAGGGCAAACAGTTCTGAAGATAAGATGTTAGGTGATTATTTCGTAAATCCATCAGATGGAATAATTACCGATAAAGTCTTGTTGAACAAAATATTGTTCTATCTGTGGAATGATGTCTGCAAAGACGGTGAAGGGGATATATTCAAAGTCAGTGAAACTGAAGATATTTCCTTCTCTGAATTATATGGAGAAAGTGGGACTAAAACATTAAAGAAAATGATGGCCTATCTCGGAGTTACTGACCCTGACGGCAATAAGGTTACTATTGAAAATAACGAGGAGAATACAAGACTCTAATCTGAATAAATTTTATGCTGCTATTTATTGAAGGATACCCATATAGTCTGAACGATGTTGTCAAGGATGGTTTGACTGTCAGAGATGTGCTCAATGATGTCGTGTCCGTGCCTGTGAAGGAGGACAAATATTCATTTGGGTATGTCGGGTATTGCTATAGCAAGGCGGCAAAAGATGTTGTATTCTTCTTGCCCAAAGTCGTATTGACAGGTGAGATAAACGAGGAAAGTGGGGATGATACGATATTCGGTGCTTCTCCGCAGGAAATAATAGACTTTGAGTCCGATACGGTAAAAGCCAAGTTTACGGAAGACGGCTGTAAGGAATACAAGGAATTCCTGTCCACTCTTTCGATTTGGATATATCGGACAATAAGTGTATACAAACAGACCTATAACGACAATATACTTGAAAGCAAGGAATACCAGTCCGAAAGCAGAGGGCGAAAACAGAAGCACAACACTCTACTTGATGTAATAATAGCCTTGAGGGATTTCAACAGAAACAATCAGGACTATTTTACATTCGTGGCCAAGAACGTGCATTCCGGTTATAACAAAATCAACTGGAACAAAACCATTACTTCATCGCAAGCAGTAATTCAAAACGGAAGCCCTGTTTATATCGAGCCTGTCAACAGGAAGAAAATGGTGAACTTTGACGAAGAGCTGTTTGTCATATACTTTTCAATCCTGAATTACATCCGAGAGACTCATGGTTTCTCTTTTGAAATCAATATCCAATATCCGTTTATCAGTTGTGACAAGTTGAAGAAGTCTTATATTGACAGGAATCTTGGATGCAGAAGACTGAAACAAATCAAGTACAAGTATTTCTCGGACAAGGCTCTTCGGATATGGGATTTGTGCTATGCATTCTTTGACAGGGAGTATAAGATTGCGATGAACAGGCAGTCGGAGGACTATCTGCTGGCGAAAGATTTCGAGCACATCTTTGAAGTCATGATTGACACTCTGGTAAGCGGTAATGACAAACAAAATCTGCCGAAAGAACTCACGGAGCAAAGAGACGGTAAACTGGTGGATCACATGTTTGTAGGGCAAGGTCTGATTGAACAATCTGACTTGGCATCTGAACTTACCTATTACATTGGGGATAGCAAATATTACAAGCGTTCCAAGAATGACAGGACACAACTTGGCGATAAATCCATTTATAAGCAATATACATACGCCAGGAATGTCATTCAATGGAACATGAATCTGTTTTTGGCCGGTGACGGCAGCGGGGAACATCCTCAGTTAAGAGATGCATTGACTGAAGGGTATAATCCCATCCCCAATTTCTTTATCAGTGCTCAGATTCCCAATAAAAAGGCTGGAGGAAACAAATTCCTGTCCTTTGATGACAGAGAATTGAAAGCACAGGATGGTGGGGTACAGCTGAACCGCCAGTTTGAAAATCGCTTGTTTGACAGAGACACGCTGTTGTTGTGCCACTATGATGTAAACTTCCTGTACATCGTATCCTTGTATGGTCGCAACAATAAGGGTGCGCAGGCTGCATGGAGAGAATATATCCGCAAAGAATTTAGAAATAAGATTCAAGCCACTCTCAATCGACTCTACACATTCAGAACTCTGCAGCCACGTGATGGCATGGATTGCTATCAGTTCATTCAGGACAATTTTCAACGGCTAAATGGCAAATTGTATCGTCCGAAAAGTGATAGTAATTACCTGATTCTTGCTTTGATGAAAGATGAAGATTCCGATATATGGAAGTCTCTCAAAATCAAATCTGCAACAATTAAAAAGGAAACGGTTCAAAGCAAAGAGCTCTTGGATGCTTTACAGTCTCATTTCCACGTCAGCGATCCGTTTGAACTTGAACCGGAATTCCATATAGACAGCATTGACAATGTAGGCACTTTGGCTCAACAACCGAAACAGGAGATTAGAAATATTCTGACCGGATTAGTGCGAAGAACCGATGGTAATTTTCCGGATTTTGACAGCCATACTGCAAAGACATATACTATGGAGAAGATACCGACATCTATCAATGTGATGGATATTAGGTATTTCTTGCCTATGGTTGGTGGAGATATTGACGGTTATTATAAAGTAGAGAAAGTATATTTTGGCACTAAGAACGGAAATCTATGCCTAAAGTTAAATTTATCCTCTTTTATTTCATTGGGCAGCAGTCGAACTCCTATATATCGTATTAAAATGCAGCCAGGAGAATTGATTTCCAATGATTTGATGGTAGAATTATACGAACAAAGGATTTAGTTAATACAGATTAAAATAAGGTGGATATGGCAATTGACACACTACTTCCTAAGAAAATAGATAAGTCAGAAGCATCATATAAATCAGTTACTGAATTAAATGAAGCATTGTCTTTAGCAGAAAAAAAGCATATAAGAAACATTGCTTTAACCGGTCCTTTTGGCTCTGGAAAAAGCTCTGTGCTCATTACTCTCATGGAAGATTTTGCCAATGAACATAAGTTTCTGCCTATTTCCTTGGCAACTTTACAAGCTAATGAAGAACAAATAGATGATGAAAAATCAGAGAAAAAAGAGCTTGATGGGAAAGGTAACAAATCATCCGTATTAACTGATACAGAAAAAGAAAAACGCATAGAGAATCTTAATCGTAAAATAGAGTATAGCATTCTGCAACAACTCATTTATAGAGAAGAAACTCAAACTGTACCAAATTCTCGTTTCAGAAAAATTGTACATCTGTCAAAATGTGAGCTGATAAAATATCCGTTTGGTTGTGTATTGACAGTGGTAAGTTTTCTCATATTATTTGAGCCGGTTTTTGTGAGAGTGGATTCTATCTACAATTTCTTCAGTTGGGGTAGCACATGGAATACAATTTTTGATTTTGTCTCGTTGGCATGGCTGCTGTTTGTATTATATTGGATTACTCGTTATATCTTTAGGTCTTATAGCAATTCAAAACTGAATAAGTTAAACTTGAAAGATGGGGAAATCGAAGTTATTGAAGACAACTCGATATTTAACAAACATCTTGACGAAATTCTGTATTTTTTTCAAGTAACGGATTATAATGTCGTAATTATTGAGGATTTAGATAGATTCGGAACTCCGAATATATTTTTGAAATTGCGTGAACTGAACCAGCTTATCAATGAATCCAAAATAGTCGGCAGACATATCACTTTTGTTTATGCCATCAAAGACGATATTTTTAAAAATGAAGAAAGAACAAAGTTTTTTGATTTTATAACAACAGTAATACCTGTAATCAATCCGTCTAACTCAAAAGATAAACTCAAATATGCACTTGAGAAAAAAGGATGCGGAAACGATGGTATTAGTGATGAAGATTTGTCTGAAATGGCATTTTTTATTCAGGATATGCGTATTCTGACCAACATTGTAAATGAATATAAACAATATCGGGATAAGTTATGTGAAGCAAGTGATTTTCAGCTTAATAAGACTAAGCTATTGGGAATGATAGTTTATAAAAACTATTATCCCCAAGATTTTGCTTTGTTGCATCGAAGGGAGGGAAAGATGTACAAGTGCATTAGCAGTAAGTCTAAATTTATTCCCTTCGCTTTAAAAGCTATTGAGGAATCTGAAAAAGCTTTATCTGAAAAAGAGCAAATATTCAAGCAGGATACGAATTTAAGTAAAACTGATTTGAGGCGGCTGTTTCTATTTAAACTTTGGCACAAGCTATCAAACAAACCATTGTCTGTGCATATTAAAAACACTTTTTATTCTTTTGAGCAAATTGCAAACAATGAAGCCCTTTTTAATAAATTATTAAGTGCTGACAAAATAACATATCAATATTATTACGGATATGGAGGGGTATCGTCCACATCACAGACTATAGATTTCAAACAAATAGACAATGAGATTAATTATTCTAAAAGAATAGAACTGATAGAAAATGGCTCTACTTATTTTTCAAAGGAACGCAGACGTATCCAACAAGAAAAAATTAAGGCGAAATCTTTGAGGTTAAGAGAGCTGATTAAAAAATACAAATTAGGAGAAACAAATGAATATAAGAGCCTCGGACTAACTCCGATGATGAATGTGTTTATCCGTAGAGGCTATCTTGATGAAGATTACTACGACTATATATCATACTTCTATGAAGGTATGGTTTCACTGTCTGATCGGGAGCTTTTGCTATCAATGAAAATTGAAGAGAGGCAATCGTATGAATACCATATAGACAAGATTGAGAATTTTGTCAAAGAATTGAAGGATTATATGTTTGAGAGTGATGCCATTCTCAATATTGATTTACTGGATTATCTTGCCTCGCATATTGTTCAGAGTGATAAATTTGTACATGTCATGATGCGATTGGAGCGAGATAAAGCACCGTTACAATTCTTGTCCCAGTATTATTCTGAAGGTAAGCAACAGAGGAAAGTTTTCGGACATTTCATTGAATATACAAATTCATGGAATAATATAGTACGTTGGGATAATTCGCTTGAAAAGGACAATCTCATAGAGGCATATCTAAAGTTTTGCCCAAATTTGGGACAGCTACAACAAAAATGGCTCAATGAAAATTATAAGTTTTTGGTTGAACATTGCGCAGGTATCACGTTGGATAAATCGCTGATATTGGTAAAAGCAAGTAGATTTGTGAGTTTATGTAATGGTTCTGAGGATTTGCTTGATTGTGTTATCGAGAACGATTGTTACGAAATTAATCTTGAGAATTTATGTGTTATAACGAAGCGACTTCATTCCGAAAACAAAACTTTATCTGCCGAAAATTTGAATTATACTCGTATAAAGGAGACAAACAATGATTCTTTCATTGGCTATGTTGAAGAGAATATATCGGTGGTAATTCAATGTCTTAAGGATAAATTTCAAGATGAAAGTTCTGAATCTTTGATATTTCTTTTGAATAATGCAGATATAGATGTAGAAGTTAAAACCTCATATTTAACTGGTCAACATAATCATATAGATGATTTTGCAGGAATAGATAATGAGGAGATGTATGTTATAGCTGTAAAGTCCAGGATATTGTCGCCAACTTGGAATAATGTGTCATTCTATTATGAGCACAAAGAGGGAATGAGTGATGAGCTGATGTCATTTGTTAATTACTATGTGACAGAGCTGTCTGGTGAAATATGCTCGAATGATTTAAGTAATAAAAATGATCTATATGTATCTTTGTTTGGCAGCAAAGTGTTGAACGTAGATAATTACAGAAAGCTGTTAAAATCATTTACCGGACATTTCCCGGATATTGACAAGTTAAAGAATGTAGGGCAAGACAGACTGATGATTCTTGCAGAGAATGGACGAATTTTATTCAATGCAGATGCACTCTTGTCACTTCTTATAAATATCTCCAAGAATGAATCCTTAAAGTTGGAATTGGTCGTATATGTGATTTCTGCTGGCCTTAATGACCATAATGCAATAACACATTTGCTGACTTCTGTTGGAGGTGATTATGTTGAAGTGTGCAATCAGGACAAAAGAGCCAAATTATCTGCCAATATCTTGAATAGGCAATTATTGGAAGCATTGCAAAAGGTTGGGTATATCTCGTCCTATCAATCTGACAAAAATGATAAAGATAAATTAAAAGTATATCATAAGACGAAAAAGAATTAATATTGGACTATTTCAATTATGGGGAAAATTCGATATGGATACTAAATATATATTATAATGGCTGATGTGTTAACCAAGGAACAGCGACATCGCTGCATGTCTGCGATAAAGGGCAAGAACACGAAACCGGAATTATTGGTGAGGAAGTTCTTGTTTAGCCGTGGCTTTCGGTTTAGGCTGAATCACCCACGCCTTCCCGGTCATCCAGACTTGGTTTTGCGCAAATACAAAACAGTTATTTTCATAAATGGCTGTTTTTGGCATGGTCACGAGGGCTGTAAATACTATGTGCTTCCCAAGACAAATGTCGAATTTTGGCAGAATAAGATTGAACGCAATCGAAGTAGAGATATAGAGGAACGTCACCAGTTAACTTCAATGGGCTGGCATTGTATTACCATTTGGGAATGTCAATTGAAACCGAAAGTTCGTCAACAGACTTTGGATGCTTTGGAATATACGCTTTGCCATATCTATCTTGAGGATAGAAGAATCAAATCATATGAGACAACTGAAGAAGAATATGACATGGTGGCAGAACCCGTTGAAAGTTATGGCAAATCGAAATGAGTAATCGTAAAAATGATAATTTAAATTATGGCAAAGAATATAGCAATACGAAATAGTACAGCAGAGTTTCTCATCTTTATGCTTGAAGGTAAAGAGGATGGGATTCAAGTGATGTATAATGATGAGACTATTTGGGCTACCCAAAAAGCGATGGCGCAGCTTTTTGATTGCTCAACTGATAATATTAGCCTGCACTTAAAAAATATATTTGCATCCGGAGAACTAGTCAAAGATTCAGTTACCGAGAAAAACTCGGTAACTGCTGCTGATGGGAAAAATTATCAAACAATGTTTTATAATCTCGATGCCATCATCAGTGTCGGGTATAGGGTTAATTCTGTTCGTGCCACCCAATTCCGGCAGTGGTGTACATACGTGCTTCGTCAGTTTGCTATCCGTGGTTATGTACTTGATCATAAGCGAATGGAGAATGGTTCTTTTATTGGGGAAGATTATTTTGAACATTTACTTGCTGAAATAAGGGAAATAAGGCTAAGTGAACGTCGCTTTTATCAAAAACTGACTGACATTTATGCTACGGCTATAGACTATAATAAAGATGCTCCGACAACCCGCCTTTTCTTCAAGAAGGTACAAAACAAGATGCACTATGCTATACATGGGCATACCGCTGCGGAGTTGATAGTGGAACGAGCCAATGCGGATAAAGAGCACATGGGACTGACTACTTGGGAAAATGCTCCAAATGGAAAAATTGTAAAAAGCGATGTGTCTGTTGCAAAGAACTATTTGCGAGAAAATGAATTGGAAGAAATGGGCAGAATAGTCAATGCGTCCCTTGATATGGCAGAAAATATGGCTAAACGTCGCATTCCAATGACAATGGAGGATTGGGCAAAGCGTATTGATAAATTTATTGATGTGGCAGAACTCCCGATATTACAGGATAACGGAAGCGTATCAGCAGAATTTGCCAAAGAGTTTGCGGAAACAGAGTTTGAAAAGTACAGGATTATTCAAGACAGACTGTTTCAATCTGACTTTGACCGATTCAGTGATGGTAATTTACTCCCGTTGGATATAGAATGATAATGAAATGGAAGTGAAAAGCAACGAGTTTCAATCCTGATTTTTAGGTTTAAGACTCGTTGCTTTGTTGTAATCAGCTATTGGGGCTTGTTCAATACTTTCAAAAGAAGTATCATTGTAGTAATTCCAGTTGCGGTAATCAAAATAGTCCATAAAACAACCTTTCCAATCACAGCCGAGTGTAAAATCTCTACATTTGCTACTATGATGCTGACGAAAAAAGAAGAAGTATAATGACCAAAATATAGAATGCAGTGTATGGCATTGAAATATATCTGTTAGCCTTGCTGATTTTTCGTTCAGTTTCATTACATTTGTCTTGAATCTGTTGAAGAAACTTATTAAGGATAGTCTGCCCGAATTTTTCGGCTTGCACCTGCGTATCTTTGGGCGATAGCCAATTTATACTCCTGTATAAATTTGAGTGAATTTTCCAGATTTACGCTCATTTCATGCACATTGTCATTCAGGCTTGCAAGTTCTTTTATATTCAAACTGAGCAGCCTATTCTCTTCCTCCAGATATTCGTTCTTGGGATTGGATTTTATGGGTTCCGCTTCATTCATCTCTGCGGAAAAATCAAATTTCTTTTTCATGCGCTTATCGTTTTAATCCAGTTTTCAGTTTCTTTCCCAATAGGCGACTGGCAGCACGAGCGCATCTGTATGCCCACTGTAAATCGTCTTCATCTTTATCTCTCCACGATAAATCGCTTTGGGAACCTCCGCCACCGCTTCCGGTTGCAACATTGGGCGTTTCAAGCAGTCCGACAAAAATAGCTACAGCCATATCGGTCAGTTCCCGACTGTTGGCGGTATGCCTATAATCAAATTCGCCGTTGAAACAGTCAAGCACTTTTTCAGGAATATAGAAATGGAGATTCTGATTTTCATGATTAAGTGTGTAAGAAACCGTTCCCGAACGGTATGTATTATATTGGGTATAATTAGCGGATACCAGAGGTTTTGGAGTTTGCTCTGTTCGAGTTTCTTTAGACTGATTGCTTGAAGCGGTAACTTGCGGCTTATGATGTAATTTTTCCCATGTTTTAGGAAGTTTCGAGATCATCAGGTTTCTGCCGACTCCTAATTCAGATGCCTTGTATTTGGTGTTCCCATTTACAAGTGCATAGCCTCGGAGAATACCGTTTCCATCTTTTCTTTCATGTATCGTATAACCTTTCCGTATAAGGGTGTTTTTATACTCTTCCCACGACCACGATTGCATTGATTTCAGCGTATCCATGCAGTCACGGTTCACTTGGTGAATATTGGAATTTCTGACTTGCGCTGCCGTTGTCCAGCCTCGTTTCCTTGCCACTCGTTCGGCTGCACGTTGCGCACGAAGATGAATGTTATGGTCGTTGTTGATGTTACCATCTTCATTCATACGACAAACCGCAGCATGAAGATGTGGAACTCCGCTTTCGGATTCAGTATGCAGCCAAACCGTATATTTGCTGTTAACCAAATGGGTCGGACAAGAGCGGACTTTTTCGTCCTTGCCGATAATCACTTGTTTGTCAAACTCCGCAACGAAATCCTGCCAGAGCTGTTGCCAATCTTCTGTGTCAAAGAATCGGGTATGTTCAGCGGATGGGCTTAACTCAATTCTGATAACTGAGTTCTTTATCGGTCGGAAGCGTGATAAGGTCAGTTGCATGGAGTTCCATATACCCATAGCGTCCGGTTGCGATGGCAGCAGATTGTCCAATATCCGATGGATTTTCTCCGGGTGTTTTTTGTTCTGTGATTCGCCGGTAATGTAACGGATGGCGTTTATGCCGTGCGATATTGCTTTAGCTTTTGCAATCATATTTCTTCGGATTTATCGTTAGACGGAATCTTATTCTGTTCTTTTGCGGCATTCAGAAACCGACAGACGCTTTCGGCTACATTGCCAAGTTCCTTGAGCTACCCGACCATGAACGGAATCTGATTGAACATTGCCATGCGTTGCTTTGTGGACATTCCGTGAAGTGCTGAGGTGTATTTTACAAGATCAGACCGGCAATCGTCCAGATTTTGCAACAGTATAGTTTCCTTTTTTGTAAGCCTTGCTTTGGGGTGATAATTGTATGCACGGGCAAACAAGTAATCGCTTACCGTCATACCGCATTGCTCAGCCTGTGATTTTATATACTCCTTTTGACTGGGAGTGACTTTCGCTCCGATGAAGACGCTTCTTGTCTCACTGGTGGTTGTCGATGAATTTTCAATATCTTCTTTCATGTGAATCGTTTTTATAATAGTGAATAGGTGCGAGCTTGCGAGTACCGCACCGGCGAAGTATCTGAGCAGGCAAGAGCGCCAATGTACAACCGCAACGCAGTAAGGTTATACCTTGGCATATCTTGCAACAGATACCTGTTGATGCTTCTTGACAAGCCATGTCGGGTGTATACACAGAACCGGCAGATGGATTGGAAACAGCAATTGATATATTCTTCTAAAAGAGGGGAGAGAATGAATACCTCATGCTGCACTCCTGACTACTTTGCTTTATTCCTATATGTATGCCCCGACAATAAAGTAAAGCCAGTCTCAATAATGATAGTCCGGGTTGAAATGATATTCCTTGCCGTCCTTTATCACCATCCGTTTGTTGCCAAGAAAGGTGGCGACTTTGACCGCCTTGTTGTGCCCAAGTTTTACGCCCTGCAAACCATATCCTTTTTTCAGCCGCTTCAGATAGTCGTCATAACTGCCGATATTGCCATCGGCAAAAACGGCAGTTAACGCAGCACGATGTACACTCTCCGAAATCTCCTTATACGGATCGAACGGTTCTTTGGCTGGTCGGCCGACAACCTTTGCTTTGGGCAGGTAGGACTCCACCAGTTCGGGCAAGGCATCTTCGTTGATGCGGAAAGCGAAGGGTTCAAATTCCCGGTCACGGATATGGACTGCTTCAACCACGCTTATTGCCTTATCATCTTTGTCCACTTCGACCTGCATAATGGTTTCCGCTTTGTTGTTGAGTTCCGTGCCGATGTGTCCACGTGCGTTTTCATCATTCTTGTTTTGGTGAAGGATGGTATGGATATGAATCTGCCTGTCATCCGTCCACTGCATGAGTTTTGAAATAATATCGGTGGATTCGCCGGGCGAATTGATATCATAAAGGAAATCCCGAATGCCATCTATGACCACCAATCCCAAATCGGGAATTGTGCCGATGGCGTGTTCGACTATCGCCAAGCGCATTTTAGGGGAATACTTACGCAAAGCCAGCATAACTAGATTGTCCGGCTCTTTGTTTTCCGGCAAGTTTGCCAAACGCAAAATGCGCTTTAACACGTTCTGACAATGATATCGTCCTTGCTCCGTGTCAACGTATAATACTTTCCGTTTGTCCTTGGGGAATATAGACCGGTAATGAAGAATAGTGCCGTTGGTCAATGCCGATGCGACGATGGCCGAGACATTGAATGTTTTCTTGCTTTTAGCCTTCCCGATGGAAGCACTGAAGTTGCCCAATGTTCCGATTGTTGCATCATCTACCATCAGCACCACAGGTGAGTGCCCGTATGCGCTTGTTACGCTCACGGCAGATTCCTCCATGCATATTGCCAGTTCCTCAGCAGCTGGCGCATTGATATTCGTCTTTTCCATAGCCTACCAGTTCTTAGAGTTCGGTTTACGGCGATGGGAAACGAGCATGGCTTCATTCTCGTCCTCGAAGCTTTGCGGAACCGGAGTCTTTCGTGAGGATTCCAGCCATTTGTCCAATTCATCCCGATAGATGTAGAGATGCTTGCCTTGCTTTATAACCGGAATGTCATCCTTCTTTACCTTGTAATAAAAGGTCGATAACGGCATTTTCAGATAAGCGCAAGCCTCCTGCACGGTCATCGGAACGTGCGTATTCTCTTTGGCTTCGTTCTGCCGGGAAAGTTTCTCCGCCAGAAGATTTTCCATACTTGCGATTCGGTTGCACAGTTCTCCTACCACAGTCGGCAGGTCATTGAAAGTCAGTTGGTCTTTTTCCATATTAAAACTTTTTTAATCGTTCAACATGCTGCGAACCAACTCAATGAAATCTTGCAGAACAATACAGACCAGATTAATTATTTCGTCTGCATACGTTTTTTATTGTGAGTCATCATTGTCTGTATCCAAATGGAAACGAAAATCTCCCTTGTCGGGTACATCAATAGGAATTTGGCTTGTGACAGTATCCCGTAAATTAAGTCTGAGGTATTCATGAGTGGCATTTACGAGCTCATGAGGAAACGAAGCCTTTATGAATTCCGCTCTTTTTACCAAAGGCACATTTAAGCGTTCACCGACATTCCATGCCAAATGGCGGAGCCCCGGCGACCTCAACGGATTGTCTATATTGGAGCGAATAGGCTTATATAGATTTGGTTGGTCACAAGCCATATATTCAATATTGGCAATCAGTGTGGCAATAGCCTCTTTGGAGAGGTAAGGGGCAGTTTTGATTGTCACATATTCCCGAATGGCATCCATGATTTTTACCTGCCTTTCGGCTTCCTTTTTTTTGACGTTCTCTAACATCGCATCGTAATTGTCTAAAACAGATGGCTGTTCAATGGCTTGAATTTCATTTGTACAACCGATTTTTGTCTCGCTAGCTGCTCCAAGAACAATTGGAGATTGTCGGGCAAAAGGCAAATTGATTGAATACTTCGTCATCCATTTATAGAAAGAGCGTTGTAACGTGCCGCATAATATAATTGTTGCCGCAAGTCCGATTATTACCGGAGTCATTATATTCATGACATCGATGTCGTGATAGGCGGAAAGATAAGTGTCTGTCGCTGTATAGGTGATTACCGACAATGCAAGAACGAAACTTATCCTTTTAGTACGAATTTGAGTTTTATTTGTCATATACTGTAAATGTTTGGAATGATTATGCGGCAAAGTTATGTGCCGGATTCCAGACACTTATAATTGGTGATGATAAATCGTTCAATTTTGATAAAAAATAACGGATATAGTATGATTTTTAATCCGAAATCATACTATATCCGTGTAAATGGGGAACAAAAAACGTTGTCAGCCTTTTCTTATCAAAGTGATTTTATTACTGGCTTCACGCTTGTTACTGTCTACGACTTTCATGTAACGCATCGTGGTGGTGATGCTTTTGTGCGCCATCATGCTTTGTATGGTACGGACATCTGTACCGGCAGCCCCCTGAAGGGTTGCGAATGTTCTCCGATATGAATGGAATGTTATGTTCTTGGTAATTCCGGCAGAACGAATCCACTCTTTCATGGGTGTTTGTGTCCAACTACGCATAAGCCCCTTGAATACCAGACCTTTCTTCTCAGAACTGTATCCTATCAGCCCTAACGCCTCCTCGCTGATGGGAATGATGTCTTCCGTTTTATTCTTCTGCGTAATGATGTGTACGCATTTCTCTCCGGCAGAGTAGTCTACAATGTCTTCCCAACATAGGGCAAGAATATCACTGATGCGTAAACTTGTCATACAGGAAAACAGCGATGCGATTTTCACAATAGGCTTTTTGCACGGCGTTTCAGCTAATAGGTATAACTCTTCGACGGACAAGGCTTCTTTCATGGTGTCTTCTGTCTCAATCTTTTCCAAGAAGTCATTGACATTGGTCTTTATCATCCCATTGCGATAGAGTATTTTCAAGAATCCTCTGAAAGTAGACCAATATCCCGATGCAGAGTTTCGTGTGATACGTCCGTTGCGCCTTAGTTTCTTGGCGTTCAGCAGGTACTCCCGAAATTTGTTACATAGGTCGATGTCAATCTCTTCAAAGGTACATTTGCCATGTACGAAGTTGCTGAAATGGAGATAGACGAACTCCCATTTCTGGTCGTGTTTGCGGAGTTGCTTGCGGTAGTACTCCAAGAAATCTGCTTTGAATTTGTACTTGTCGAAGAAATCATACCGTTCATTAACGACGGATTCAAATCGGCGGCAACGGATAGCCTCGGCCTTTTCGGTCATCGCTTCGTTGAAGTTCTGTTCCCGCTTGTTTCTCGGATTGGCATAGATATAAATGCCAAGCGATTCATGACGGATAACTTTCATCGTTTCCTTGTCTCGATACCCCGGATAATAATCCAGATAAAAAGACAACATCCTGCCTTTTAGCGGACGTGTCCTTAATGTTACAGTTTTGCATTCATGCATAATACTATATTTTTTGATTATTACTAATTCGTTGGCAAAACTCTATCATGTAATCATGCAGATGATTTTCTGCAAAGATTAATTTTAGAATAATTGACGGATAGCCATAAAATAGCTGCAAATAGGGCTATTTGCGGACACCCATCACCCGGTCAAACTCTATTTTCAAGAACCTGACGAACCGTCCGTTCTTCTCTCGGTTGATCTGATGGAATTGCAGAATACCATAAACTGAATCACGGGACAGTTTGAATTTCTCCATCGCCTCCTTGACGGTGTAGTATTCAGCCTTACTTTCTTGTTCCGATGTCTTCGACAGGTCGAAATGCAGTTTGGAGTAGAATATCTGCCCGTGTTCTTTCTTGGATGGGATATTATTCCGGTACACTTGGGAGCGGATGGCGACACGTGTCATTCCGTACTTCTCTTGAATTTCTTCCGGCGTGTACCATTCAGTCAGATCGGAATCCACCTCATATTTGGCAAAGGCGGCATCGATATGCTTCTTGCTGTAATAATTGAACTGGCGTATTCTCACCTTAGGCACTTTGTGTTGCCGTGTGTAAGTCCATACCCATTTGGCGTTGACCTTATATTTCTCTGCAATCTCTTCGGCAGTGTAATATTCGGAGATGTCGAAATCTTCTTTGGGCATGATACGTTCATAAGGTTTGGTTTTCATCATCAACTCAATATCCGCACGACGGATAAGCGACTTCTTGCCGCTGATTTTTGAAGCACGAAGTTTGGATTCCTTTATCAACTTATAAATGTATTGCCGAGTAACACCCATTAACTTTACAGCTTGAGCAAAAGAAAAGAAATCCTGTCCCTCGGCAGCTTGTCGAGGTTGCAGTAATTCTTGTGACCGTTTCAACTGTCGCTTACGCTCTCGAATACGTTCTTTGTAGCCAAGATTGGAACACTGATGGCTACAATAACAGGTCGTTGTCTTTTGAGCTATAAATGGTTTCCCACACCATTGACAAATCTTTCTTACTTCCATATTTTCCTTGTTTACATTGGGGCTAATTTCGCCTTATTTCTCCCGGATTTTGTCAACACATGTAAACCACTGTCAACACACGTCAACTAATGCGTCACTGTGATATTCGGGCTAACCGTGAATTTCCGTCACGGTAGAAATATGATAGAAAAATATGGATAAAAACCGTTACCTCCAAATACGGACTGGAAAGTGTTAAAATAGAAAAGTCACTGATATACAGCGACTTTATTCTAAATGATTATAGTTGGTTACGGCTGTTTCCAAGCCATCATTTACCGATGCAGAAATTTTGAAAAATATTCTGCAATACCATGTCATTAGTAACCTCTCCCGCGATATCCGATAGATGAAAAATACATTCGCGTATATCCTGTGCCAAAAAATCTCCGGAAATATTTCTGTTCAATCCTTCCTGTACACGGTGTATGGCTTCCAAAGCAAGACTAAGTGCTTCGTGATGACGAACATTGGTGACAATAACATCATTTTGAGTGATTGTCGGTAAATGAGCGGCTTCAGTCAGCATCTGTTGTAATTCATCTGTTCCTGAATGTTGTTTTGCAGAGATAAAGATCGAATTTATATCAGTTTTTGGAAAATTCGTTAGGAGAAACAAAATGGCTTCTTTCTGCTCTTCTCTGATGAGGTCGGATTTATTAAAAGTGAGGATCAGGTGTTTGCCTTCGCAATGGGGGAGGAGCTTTTTCGATAGTCCTTCTATTTGCGAGGGGGCGTCTGTAGCATCGATCATCCAAAGGATAATTTCCGCTTGATCAATTTTTTGAAAGGTACGCTCTATACCTAAATTCTCGATTGTATCATTGGTTTCACGAATGCCCGCCGTGTCGATGAAGCGAAAGGTGATACCATTGATGTTTACGGTATCTTCGATGACATCACGGGTGGTGCCGTGAATGTCACTGACGATGGCTTTGTCTTCATTTAACAAAACATTGAGGAGTGTTGATTTTCCGGCATTCGTTTCACCGATAATAGCTACAGGAACACCGTTCTTGATAACATTACCTACATTAAATGAATACACCAGACGGGCTATTACTTTTTCTATGCTATCTGCCAGTTGCAACAATGCGGAACGGTCGGCAAATTCTACGTCCTCCTCACTGAAGTCCAATTCCAATTCTATCATAGAGGTGAAGTTGAGTAGCTTTTCCCGGAGATCTGTCAGCTCTTTACTGAACCCGCCTCGCATCTGACTCATGGCAAGGCGATGGGTTGCTGCTGATGTTGAAGCAATTAAATCCGCTACCGCTTCCGCCTGGCTGAGATCCATTTTGCCATTTAAGAAAGCTCTTTGTGTAAATTCACCGGGTTGCGCCAGACGACAACCGTTTTTGATAAGCAACTGCAATACCTGCTGGAGGATATAGCTGGAACCATGGCAGGTAATTTCAGTACTGTCTTCTCCTGTATAAGAATGGGGAGTACGAAACAGACTGACAAGCACTTCATCTATTATTTCTTCTCCGTTGTAGATATGGCCGAATGTGAGGGTATATGGCTTTCTGCCGGTTAATTTTTTCTCAGCTTTCACAGGAATAAATATCCGTTCAGTGATGTCAATGGCATGGGGGCCGGAAACACGAATACTTCCGATAGCACCACCTTGAGCGGTGGCGATGGCGCAGATGGTATCTTGATTCATTGTTTTTTATTTTATGAAAGGCAAAGATAAAACTTTCTGAAGAAAAAAGAGATAACTTTGGTGCAAGTTATTCTTTATAATTCATATCTTTGTTTATCATACAGCAAAACAATACATACCATGGTAATAGAAGAAATGAATTCACTGACAAAGGATGAGGATTTTGATGAACTGAAAAATAAATATCAAGAGATAACCTCCGTTTTGGCCGCGCATCAAATAGCATTGTGGGAGTATGATATCCCTACCGGACAATGTAGTTTTACGGATGACTATTTTCGTATATTGGGTCTGAGAGAAGCAGGCATCGTATTTGAAAATATTGATGACTTTTATCAATATGCCCATTCGGAAGATATCGTGCCTTACCGGAATGCTTTTTCACAGATGCTTGAATCGGAGGACAAGACATCTCAGATACAGGTGCGCTGTATGGGGTGTCATGGTGAGATTATCTGGCTGGAGGATCATTTCCTCTCTTATCAGAAGAATGAAGCGGGACACCCCGAAAAGATAATTGCATATACTATTAATGTTACTTCGCAATGTGAGAAAGAGTCGCATATCCGGCGACTGGAAGAACGGAATCGGAAGATTATTGAAGCTTTGCCTGAATTTATCTTTATTTTCGATAATAATTTCTTTATAACAGATGTCTTAATGGCTCCTGATACGGTTTTGCTGCATCCGGTGGACGTTTTAAAAGGTGCTGACGGACGTTCTATCTATAGCCCTGAAGTCAGTGATTTATTCATTCGGAATATTAATGAATGTTTGAAAGACGGGGAAATGAAAGAGATAGAATACCCGTTGGATGTTGAAAATGGCAGGTATTATTTTCAGGCACGTATTGCTCCTTTTGAAGGTAACAACGTGTTGGCTTTGATCCATGATATCGGAGAAAGGGTGCAACACGCTAAAGAATTAATCGAAGCAAAACGGAAAGCGGAAGAGGCGGATCGGATGAAATCTGTTTTTCTGGCAAATATGAGCCATGAAATACGTACTCCACTCAATGCTATTGTCGGTTTTTCTGAGATTGTTGCTTTTACGGAAGATCCCGAAGAAAAAGAAGAATACATAGGCATCATCCGTAAGAATAGCAATTTGTTGTTGCAGTTGATCGATGATATCCTTGATTTGTCACGTATTGAATCGGGGAAGTCGGAGATGCAGCTTCAACCGGCGGAGATCTGTACGTTGATTGATGAGGTCGGGAAAGTACATCGATTGAAGATGAAAGAGAATATTGAGTTTAAAGTGGTACGTCCGGAAGAGGAAATAGTTACGGTGACGGACCGTAATCGGGTAACTCAAGTATTGTTCAATTTTCTTTCCAATGCTATCAAGAATACGAAACAGGGCACTATAACATTGGGGATGTGTAAAGAGGGAGATTGGGTAAAGTTGTTCGTCCGTGATACCGGTTGCGGTATATCTAAGGAGAAGCTCCCCCTGATATTTACCCGTTTTGAGAAATTGAATGCTTTTGTACAGGGTACAGGATTAGGATTACCTATCTGCCAAAGTATTGCAGAACGTCTTGGCGGACGGATCGAAGTAGAATCTGAATTGGGTAAAGGGAGCGTGTTCGCTTTATATCTGCCTTATCGACAAATCCATTCGTCAGCAGATGAGGGGACTGCGTATAAGACAGGGCAAAAGCGGATTCTTGTGGTTGAAGATATTGAGGTCAACTTTATGCAGATAAATGCTTTTCTAAAAAAAGAATATACTATTTTGTGGGTAACGAACGGGGAAGAAGCTGTGAAAAGTTTCTTACGGGATACTCCCGATTTAATCTTGATGGACATTCGTATGCCGGTGATGAATGGTATTGAAGCTACTGCAAAAATTCGTACCATGTCTGCTGATATCCCCATTATAGCAGTGACGGCCCATGCTTTTTATACAGAACAGAAGCAGGCGCTTGCTGCCGGTTGTAATGAGGTGGTATCTAAACCTTATTCCATGGAGCAGTTAAAAGTGGCAATCGAGAAGTATATCTGATCCTCTTTTTCATATCACAACAATTTGTAGGGTGGTGTGTTATACTATTATAGTATTATAAATTGAACATTAAAACAAATTGGATATGAAAAAGGTAGTATTGATAGGAGCGAGTGGCTTCGTGGGGTCGGCTATTCTGAATGAAGCTTTAAACCGTGAAATTCAGGTTACGGCAGTGGTTCGTCATCCGGAGAAGATCAAGATACAAAATGAAAATCTGATCATAAAGAAAGCGGATGTTTCTTCCTTGGATGAGGTAGCCGAAGTATGTAAAGGAGCCGATGCGGTGATCAGTGCATTCAATCCCGGATGGGATAATCCGGATATATATGATGAAACGATTAAGGTTTATCTGACAATAATGGACGGAGTGAAGAAATCCGGAGTCAGCCGTTTCCTGATGGTCGGCGGTGCCGGGTCTTTGTTTATAGCTCCGGGCATACGTTTGGTAGATTCCGGTGAGGTACCCGAAAAACTATTACCCGGAGTCAAGGCATTAAGTGATTTTTATTTTCATTTCTTGAAAAAAGAAAAAGAAATCGATTGGGTGTTTTTCTCACCGGCTGCCGATATGGCTCCCGGAGTACGTACCGGCAGATATCGTTTAGGAAAAGATGATATGGTGGTAGACATAGCAGGTAACAGCCATATTTCCGTACAGGATTATGCGGCTGCCATGATTGACGAGTTTGAAAAACCTGCCCATCATCAAGAACGATTTACCATAGGGTATTAGCCGGACAGTAGCGTTCCAGAAAATTAAGGTATAATTTGGCACATCCGCGAGCATCGGACAGGGCTTCGTGATGTGTAAGTTCGATACCTTGTCGTTCGCAACAGGCACTCAGATTTGCCGGTTTATAGCCTAAAGAGCGGTAAATGCGTAAAGTACATTCCCAACGTTCCGCAAGCAGCAATTCATCGTAATCAAGTTGATACATACGCATCGTGCGCTGCAATACATTACGGTCGAATTGTTCATTGTGGGCAACCACTGTCATTCCTTGCAACCGTTTTTTCACTTCGGGATAAATGGCATGAAACCCCGGCAATGATTCGGTCATATCCGGGGTAATGCTATGTACGAGGATATTTGAACGCCAATATTCGTTTTCCGGCGGTTGGATGAGACTGCAATATTCGTCTGTTATGATACCGTCGGTCACGGTGACGATACCTACCGAACAAGCACTCTCCATGTAGCCTGTAGCTGTTTCGAAGTCGATGGCGACAAAAGATAAATTCATCAGATTCTATCGAGAACGGTTTTAATCAAAGTATCGATGGTATTCTTATAACCGGTGTTCGCTTCTTTAATCAAACGATTGGCTATTACCATGCACACAGTCATAGCCTTGTGTCCCATCAATCTGCCCAGTCCTGCAAGAGCGGAGCTCTCCATTTCGAAATTCGTAATTTTGAAGCCGTTGTATTCAAACTTCTCAATCTTGTCGTTTTGATTGGGATCAGCCAACGGTACACGCAGTTCACGTCCCTGTGGACCGAAGAACCCTCCCGCAGCGATAGTCACACCACGTACCATATCTTCTTTTGCAATCCGGTCAATCAACTCGGCATTGGCATCAATCACATAAGGGGCGGGGGCGCACATGTTGCCCGACCATCCCATATGGTTCAGGAAAGCTCGTTCGAAAGCAAGGTCACAAACAGCGTTACGTCCGGCATAGAAGTTCAGCAATCCGTCAAATCCGATTGATTTTTGTGAGCAGACGAAAGTACCGACCGGAGTATTGGGCTGTAATCCCCCGCAAGTGCCGATGCGCACTAATTCCAATGAGCGAAGGTGTTCTTTCTCTTCACGAGTTTGAAAATCGATATTGGCCAATGCGTCCAATTCGTTCATGACGATGTCGATATTGTCGCAACCGATACCGGTAGAGACAACCGTAATACGCTTGCCTTTATAGGTTCCTGTGACCGTTTTAAATTCGCGGCTTTCTACCTCGAATTCTTTATTCTCAAAATGAGAAGCTACGAGTGCCACACGTCCGGGATCACCCACTAAAATGACTTTGTCGGCCAGTTGTTCCGGTTTCACGTGGAGATGGAATACAGATCCGTCTTCATTGATGATCAACTCCGAGGAAGGAAAATACTTTTTCATGTTTATAAGGATTAAGTTTTAAACAAGTTCTCTATAAAAATAACACAGAGCTCCACAAAGTGTTTATTAAAAATGAAAACCTTCGAGCCTGCTTACATTTTCCCCTAAAAAGTTTTATCAGTTTATTTTAAGCTCATTTTCGGTCTGTTTTCCTGCTTTCATTCGTCAGATAGCCCGCTATCCTCCTTTAAAAACAGAAAAACATCCTCAAAAATAACTTTTAAAATAATGCTGAGTAAAATTTAAACAGGGTTCTTATGAAACTCTGCATCATTTTGTGGCGATGGATTAATCACCAAGCGGCATGTTCGTATTTCCACCGATCGGTTTTGCTATATTTTCGCGCATGGAAGTATCGGCTTGAATATTTTTTATCTTGTAATAATCCATAATACCTAAGTTGCCGCTACGGAAAGCTTCTGCGATTGCTTTAGGAATTTCCGCT
>OHNQ01000125.1_pt1 | contig 49876 bp, 45 predicted proteins | sample 1569621 | NCBI WGS metagenome assembly OHNQ01 (sample SAMEA3879516, study PRJEB24766) | human gut metagenome | biome: human-associated habitat; feature: feces | place: USA | collected 1985/1987
TGGACCCGGCCATTTTCACCTGGGGCGTGCCCATCCTGGGCATCTGCTACGGCTGCCAGCTCATCGCGCACCACCTCGGCGGCAAGGTCGTCGCCGCAAACGACGCCACCGCGCGCGAATACGGCAAGACCGAGACGTTTTTTGACACGAACTGCAAACTCTTCAAGGGTCTTCCCGAAAAGAGCGTGACGTGGATGAGTCACGGCGACTACATGGAAAAGGTCCCCGAGGGCTTCTCTCTCGTCGCGCACTCCGACGCCTGCCCGAACGTCGCCATCTGCGACGAAACGCGCGGGTTCTACGGCGTGCAGTACCATCCCGAGGTCAACCACACGGAGTTCGGCACCGCGATGATCCGCAACTTCCTCTACGAGGTCTGCGGCGCGACAGGCGACTGGACGATGGGCGACTATAAAAATACTGCCATCGCCGCCGTGCGCGAAAAGGTCGGCTCCGGCCGCGTGCTGCTGGCGCTCTCCGGCGGCGTGGACTCGTCCGTCGTGGCGGCGCTGCTGGCCGAGGCCGTCGGCCCCCAGCTCACCTGCGTTTTTGTCGACCACGGCCTCATGCGCCTCAACGAGGGCGACGAGGTCGAGGCGGCGTTCAAGAAGTGGGACATCAACTTTGTCTGCGTGAACGCCGAGGGCCGCTTCCTCTCGAAGCTCGCTGGCATCTCCGATCCCGAGCGCAAGCGCAAGATCATCGGCGAAGAGTTCATCCGCGTGTTCGAGGAAGAGTCGAAGAAGATCGGCGCGGTCGACTTTCTCGCTCAGGGCACGATCTACCCCGACGTCATCGAATCCGGCCTTGGCAATGCCGCAGTCATCAAGAGCCACCACAATGTCGGCGGTCTTCCCGACTATGTCGACTTCAAGGAGATCATCGAGCCGCTGCGCCTGCTTTTTAAGGACGAAGTGCGTCAACTTGGCCGCGAGCTGGGGCTTCCCGAATACCTCGTCTCCCGCCAGCCGTTCCCCGGCCCGGGCCTTGCCATCCGCATCATGGGCGAGATCACGAAGGAAAAGGCCGACACGCTGCGCCTTGCCGACGCGATCTACCGCGAGGAGATCGCCAGGGCCGGCGAGGACAAGAACCTGAACCAGTACTTCGCCGTCCTGACCGACACGCGCACCGTCGGCGTCATGGGCGATGGCCGCAGCTACGACCGCGTGCTTGCGCTGCGCGCTGTGACGACCGAGGACTTCATGACCGCCGACTGGGCCCGCATCCCCTACGAGCTGCTCGACAAGATCAGCGGCCGCATCGTCAACGAGGTCAAGGGCATCAACAGAATTGTCTACGACATCACCAGCAAGCCCCCCGCAACGGTGGAGTGGGAATAAATCAGAAAAGCCGAAAAGTGTAGGAATACCAACGGTTTTTGGATTTTACCCGCCCCTTCTGATAAGATTTTGATAAGATTCCGCCGGAGCGCAGTCATTCTGCGTTGCCAGTGGCTTGTGAGTAAAGAGTAATTTCTCCAAGCTCACAAACTTCTCCATATGATTGAAGCCCGTACTGATCGGATGTCAGTACGGGCTTTTTCTATACTCATTTTCCTTTCTGCTGATCCTTGAACGCTTCCACAAGCAGATCGCTCAGTTCCTGCGACGGTACTTTTGTCCAACGCTGGGTGGTGTCCTCTTCCGGGAAGGTGTAGCGCCAGTGGTCGTACTGCTCTTTGCTGATCTTGCCGCAGCGCAGTTTCTCCGACTGTTCTGCCCATGCGGAAAGCATGGCAAAGATTGATTCATCCATGGTGCGCTTGCTGCCGTCAAAGATGAGATGCACCTCATCCCCCTGCTTTTCAGCACGGATACCGTGAATGTCCTCGATGGCAAAAAGGGTGTGAATAAATCCAAGGTCACTGTCAATGTCGGGAATCTGCAATGCCAAGGGAGAAACCTCCAACACATTGGCGATAGCTTTTACCAAATCCTCTTTCGGTGTTCTGGAACCGGACTCGTACTGCGCCATGCGGACATCAGCCGTTTTAGGCGGAAAGCCAACAGCTTGACCAAGCCATTTCTGCGTCATGCCACGCAAATTACGAATAAAACGGATTCGTTCACCAATCGCCATAAACCTACACTCCTTTGGTATCGTTGCGATGATTATAGCATATATGCTTAGTTTGTGTCAATACAGCCTAAATAAAAAAGTTTAATATTTTTCTCGAAAGCCTCTTGACATAACGGAATATGCTTAGTATAATGCAAGTGTAAACTTAAACATTTGTAGTTAAGTTCGGAAATTTAATACCTGTCGCACATCACAGTCATGGTGTGTCCGCCCGGGCAAATCGGAAGGCGGCCAGAAAGTATCCGACACGAAATAAGGACAAGTATTACCGAAAATCAACAAGGAGGAGTTTTATGGACAACAGATTTATTCGAGCAGAGGAAGTCGCCGCGGAACTGGATGTGTCGAAGCCCTATGCCTACAAGCTCATTCGGCAGCTCAATGAGGAGTTAAAGGCAAAAGGATTTCTGACCATCGCAGGCCGCGTCAACCGACAGTATTTCAATGAACGGTTCTACGGAACAGAAAGGAAGGACGCAGATGCCAGCTTATAAGAACAAGGAAAACGGCTCGTGGTATGTGGTGACACAGTACACGGACTGGACAGGAGAACGCAAGCCCAAATGCAAGCGTGGATTCGCCACGAGGCGGGAAGCATTGGAATGGGAGCAGAAGTTTCAACAGCAGAGCGCCGGTGATCTGGATATGAGCTTTGAGGCGTTCTGCGAAATCTACACCAACGATCTCAAGGCGCGGCTGAAAGAAAGCACATGGCAGACCAAGGAGAATATCATCAAAACAAAACTGCTCCCGTATTTCGGCAAGCGGAAAATCAACGAGATCACCACAAAAGATGTGATTGCATGGCAAAACGAGCTGCTCGCTTATCGGGATGAGAAACGCAAGCCCTATTCTCAGACCTATCTCAAGACGCTGCACAATCAGCTCAGCGCCATTTTCAACCACGCTGTCCGGTTTTACGATCTCCACTCCAATCCGGCAGCGAAAGCCGGAAACATGGGGACAGAGGAACGGCGGGAGATGCTGTTCTGGACGAAAGAAGAATATCAGAAATTTGCTGAGGAGATGATGGACAAGCCGGTTTCCTACTACGCCTTTCAGATGCTCTACTGGACAGGCATCCGCGAAGGAGAACTGTTGGCGCTGACGCCTGCGGATTTCGATTTTGAGCGCGGCACTGTTAAGATCAGCAAGACCTATCAGCGGCTCAAAGGGCATGATGTCATTACCTCACCGAAAACAAAGAAAAGCAACCGCACCATTCAAATGCCCGACTTTCTCTGCCAGGAGATGCAGGAGTTTTTCAAAATGCAGTACGGCCTGAAAAAGAAAGATCGTATTTTCACGGTAACCAAAAGCTATCTCCACCATGAGATGGACAGGGGTGCAAAGGCAGCAGGCGTCAAGCGCATCAGAATCCACGATTTGAGACACAGCCACATCAGTCTGCTCATTGATATGGGCTTCTCGGCGGTTGCCATTGCCGACAGGGTTGGACACGAGAGCATCGAAATCACCTATCGGTACGCGCACCTGTTCCCATCCAAGCAGAAAGAAATGGCAAACAGGTTAGATGACTTGGGGAAAGGAGTTTGAGTTTAATGTCCGCAAAGAATGTAGACCGACACAATCGTTTTCGCAGTATCACAGTGGGATTTCGGGTATCTCCCGAAGAACAGGAGGAACTGAACAGGGCTGTAGCTCTATCGGGGCTTCCCAAGCAGGAATACTGCTATCGCAAGTGCATGGGGCGTGAGGTGGTGGTGCAGCCAAATCCGAGAGTACACAAGGCACTCAAAACGCAGATGACGGCGATCCGCGCAGAGTTGGAGCGCATTGCTGCCGGGGGCAGCGTTCCCGATGAGCTGCTAAGCACGATCGACCTCATTGCCGTCACTATGCAGGGACTGAAAGGAGAGGATGCGAATGAATGAAGCAAAAGAAAAGACTGCCCTTTGCACATCTGTTGGCGCAGATGAAAGGCAGTCCGTTCAAAACACTATCAGTAGTATATCCGCTTTGGACACGGAAATCAATCACCCGGACGAAAATCCTCTGGAAAACTTTGAAGATATTATGCGGCAGATGCAGCGAATGAGTGAACCGGCGTATCTGCACACGGTATCTATGAATGAACTGTACGAAACGGTATATCAGAGCAGGCCGCCCGTCATAGACGGTCTGCTCTACTCCGGCACCTATCTGTTTGCCGGTGCGCCTAAGGTAGGTAAGTCGTTTTTCATGGCGCAGCTTGCCTATCACATCAGTACCGGACAACCGCTCTGGAATTATGAAGTCCACCAAGGTACGGTTCTGTACCTTGCGTTGGAGGATGACTATCAGAGATTACAGGAGCGTATGTCCCGTATGTTCGGCGTGGAGGGAACGGATAACCTGCATTTTGCGGTATATGCAAAGCAGCTTGGCGCAGGACTTGATGAGCAGCTTGAAAAGTTTATCCGGGAGCATCCCGATACCCGGCTCATTATCATCGACACCTTGCAGAAAATCCGCGAGGTCAGCACCGATGCTTACAGCTATGCCAACGATTATGACATCGTGGGCAGGATGAAGCAGTTTGCTGACAAAAATGGTGTGTGCCTGCTCTTGGTACATCACACACGCAAGCAGCAGGCCGGAGACAAATTTGAAATGATCTCCGGCACAACGGGATTGCTTGGCTGTGCGGATGGGGCATTTCTTCTGCAAAAAGAAAAGCGAACCGACTTGAACGCCACCCTTGAAATCGTCGGCAGAGATCAGCCGGATCAAAAGCTCCATTTGACGCGGGATACCGAGAAGCTGACATGGCAGCTCGATCACGCAGAAACTGAGCTTTGGAAGAAACCGCCCGACCCGTTGCTGAGTAAACTCGCAGCCGTGATTGCCGGAGATACCCCCGTATGGAACGGCAGCGCAACAGAGCTTGTAGCGCTGCTTGGCGAGGATATGCAGCCTAACATCCTGACCCGCAGACTCAATGTCAAAGCGGGAGAACTGCTGAACGAGTACGGCATTGAATATACCGTGAAGCGCACCCGCAGCGGCAGCTTTATCAGCTTGGCACGAAAGGCTGTGTGACGATTGGTGACGGTTGTGACGATTAAAATGACAGCAGGCGCGGTATCAAAAATACCGTCACAATCGTCACAACCGTCACGGAAAGGAAAGAATCGAATGAAAAGTGTACAGATACCCTATGATCTGTTTGTTGATCTGGTGCTCTATCATCTGAACGGTGAGGACGATTTCGACGAAGAAATCCGGCAGGGCTTGGAGCAGAAGCTTGACGCCATACTGAACCGACAGCTCTATTCCCGGTACAAAACCGCGCCTACCGAAGAACAGCAGGAGCAGGCAAGGCAGGAGTATCTTGACCGCCGTGGAGTGCCGCAGAGCTATCGCTGGACGACTCCTCCTTGGGAACTGTGACAGGAGCGTGCCACGCTCCTGTTGTTGGCGGACAAGGCAAAGCATTGCCTGACACAGTCCCTCGTATCTCCCGTCCCCATCGAAAAAATCCGCGGAGTTTGAGATGGATGGCAGAGAGAGTTTTCAAAATTTCCTCTGCCCGTGGGCGGCAGCGTTGAAGCAAATTCGATTGCTGAAAGGCTGACGCTCACGCCGTGGATTTTGCAAAGTGGGTACTACTTGCAAGCCACGGCAGAGGCTTCCGCAGAAGCCGCATACCCCCTCGGAGAGCCCACGACACTTTGCAGACCGAAGGGATGAAAGTGTCATAGTGGGTTATTACACTTCCTGCAGGAAGTGCCTCCCCCGAACCCCCGTCCTCTTTCAACAACCCAACATCTGAAACAGGAGGATTTTTGCCTATGGCGAGAGGCGACGGTATTGACCGTACCAACGCAAGAAATATGAGGCTGACCGAAACCAAGATCGGTAACACCCAGCAGCACAACGAGCGTGAGAAGGATTCCTATGTCAATCAGGACATTGTACTGGAGCGGACGCCGCTCAATGTCCATTTCAAAACCCCGTCTGCCGGGTATCGGGAGATGTTTGCTCAAATGGAGGCCGACGGCGTGATCTCCACCCGTGGCATCAAGGAGGATGCCTTTCGATACGGTGAGTTGGTCTTTGATGTAAACTCCGCTTACTTCTACAATCACGGCGGGTATGACTTCGCAAAACAATTTTACACCGAAGCCTATAAAGCCGCAATCAAAATCGTGGGCGGAGAGCAGTATATTTTGTCGGCGGTCATGCACGCTGACGAGCGCAACCGGGCCATGTCCGAGGCGCTGGGGGAGGACGTGTACCACTACCACCTCCATGTGGTTTATATCCCGGTAGTGGAGAAGGAGATACGCTGGACAAAGCGGTGCAAGGACAAGTCCCTGGTGGGCAAGGTCAAGGAAACGATCATGCAGGTGAGCATGAGCAAGAAGTGGGCGTCCAAGCCCATTCTGGACGAAACTACCGGGGAGCCGTTACGCACAGCTAAGCGCAAACCCGTTCTACGAAAGTCGTACAGTGTCCTGCAAGATGATTTCTTTGAGCATATGCGCTCCGCTGGCTATGACGATGTAGAGCGTGGGGAACGTGGTAGTTCCGAAGAACATTTGACTGTTACGCAGTTCAAGACGGAGCGTGAGCAGGAACGGCTTGCACAGCTTCAAGAGGTGTCGGCGCTGGCCCAGGTTGAGGCCGACAAAAAGAATAAGGAGGCAGCATCAGCTGAGAAGAAAGCGGCCCAGGCCAGGGCTAAGCTGGACGATGTAGCGCCCTTGCTCAAGGGCATGGAGAAACTGGCGGCGGACTTCTCCGACGACCCGGAGCGGACGCTGCCGGAGGCGGGGCCGCTGGAATCGGCCAAGTCCTACCGGGAGAAAAAGGCCAAGCCCCTTTGGGAGAAGATCGTCAAGGTGCTGCGCTCCGTCTACCGGGCCTACTTCGACCTCAAGAGCAAGTTTGAGCGGTTGCAGAGCGCCTATGATCGTGAGGTCAGTAAGAACGGCTCCCTGTCAGCCAGGATTTATGAGGTTTGTGCCGAGAGGGACGGCTTGAAAGGGCAAGTCAGGGACTATGAGCGGGTCAGACGGGCCATTGGCCCGGAACAGGCGGACAGGATACTGGAGGCAGCTTACCAGCAGGAACAGGTCGAAAAGGAGCAGAAATGGGGTGCAAGGTCAAAAATAAGGGTAGGCGCACGATAATCACAAAAAATGGAGGTAATTTCATGGAAAAGTACATCTTTGACGAGGGCAACGGTCTGTGGTATGAGTTGCAGAGGGACTAACAATATTCGGGCGTGTGCGGCGGAAATCGTGGACACAGAAATTATTTGCGCATGAGGCCCCAAATCGGAGGGTGTCCCGGTGAATGCCCTCCTGATTTATTTGGGACAGCGGGTAAAAACTTCTTGCATTTTAGAGTGTGCTATGCTATACTGCTGTCATCCTGATTTGAGGAGTCTATTCAACATGCGGCAAGGTATTCTTAAATAAAATTTGATAATGGGCACAAAAATAATTGCCCCTTGCAGGGGCTTGGTTTTTGTACCCAATTTAAGAATGCTTTTGCCTTTTTATCAAATATCGTGACGGATAACGGCTCATGTTAGCTGAATGCGTTTCTATGTATCCGAAGTCATGATCCCCAGCGGTAAAAGTATTTGCCGCTGGGGATTTTTGCGCCCTTTTGGGCCTTGTATGGAGGATAGACATGAACATTATCAATATCGGGATTCTTGCCCATGTAGATGCGGGCAAGACGACACTGACAGAAAGCCTGCTGTATGCCAGCGGAACCATTTCAGAGCCGGGGAGCGTCGAAAAAGGGACAACGAGAACGGACACTATGTTTTTGGAGCGGCAGCGTGGAATTACCATTCAAACGGCAGTCACTTCTTTCCAGTGGCACAGTTGTAAAGTCAATATTGTGGATACTCCCGGCCACATGGATTTCTTGGCAGAGGTATACCGCTCTCTGGCTGTTTTGGACGGGGCCATCTTGGTGCTCTCCGCTAAAGATGGCGTGCAGGCCCAGACCCGTGTTCTGTTCCATGCCCTACGGAAATTGAACATCCCCACCATTATCTTTATCAACAAGATCGACCAGGTTGGCATTGATTTGGAGAGCGTATATCAGTCTGTTCGGGATAAGCTCTCCGCTGATATTATCATCAAGCAGACAGTGTCGCTGTCCTCGAAAATAACTCTGACAGAAAACACTAGTGCAGAGGTGTGGGATTCGGTCATCGAAAATAACGATGAGTTATTGGCAAAGTATATCGCAGGAGAATCAATCAGTCAGAAAGAACTTGCGCAAGAAGAACAGCGGCGAGTTCAAGACGCCTCCCTGCTCCCGGTCTATCATGGTAGCGCCAAAAACGGCCTTGGCATTCAACAGTTGATGGATGCGGTGATAGGGCTGTTCCAATCGACCAAGGAACAGGGGAGCGCCGCCCTGTGCGGTAGAGTTTTTAAGGTGGAGTATACAGATTGCGGCCAGAGGCTTGTCTATCTGCGGCTATACAGCGGAACGCTGCGTCTGCGGGATACGGTGGCCCTAGCCGGGAGAGAAAAGCTGAAAATCACAGAGATGCGTATTCCATCCAAAGGGGAGATTGTTCGGACAGATACCGCCCATAAGGGCGAAATTGTCATCCTTCCCAGCGACAGCTTGAGATTAAACGATATATTGGGGGACAAAACCCAACTTCCTCGTGAAATGTGGAGTGATGTTCCCTTCCCTATGCTGCGGACGACGATTACGCCAAAAACGGCAGAGCAAAGAGACCGGTTGCTGGACGCTCTTACGCAAATTGCGGATACTGACCCGCTTTTGCACTACGAGGTGGATTCCACCACCCATGAGATCATTCTTTCTTTTTTGGGTCGGATGCAGTTGGAGGTTGTTTCCGCTTTGCTGACGGAAAAATACAAGATTGAAACAGCAGTGAAGGAACCCACCGTCATTTATTTAGAGCGGCCGCTCAAAGTGGCCAGTCACACCATCCATATCGAGGTGCCGCCTAACCCGTTTTGGGCATCTATCGGACTGTCTGTTACACCGCTCCCGCTTGGCTCCGGTGTAAAATACGAGAGCCGGGTTTCCCTGGGATACCTGAACCAGAGTTTTCAAAACGCTGTCATGGATGGTATCCGTTACGGTTTGGGGCAAGGCTTGTGTGGCTGGAACGTAACGGACTGTAAGATTTGCTTTGAATACGGACTTTACTATAGCCCGGTCAGTACGCCGGCGGACTTCCGCTCATTGGCCCCGATTGTATTGGAACAGGCATTGAAGAAATCTGGGACGCAGTTGCTGGAACCTTATCTCTCCTTCACCCTCTATGCGCCCCAGGAATACCTTTCCAGGGCTTATCATGATGCGCCGAAATACTGTGCCACCATCGAAACGGCCCAGATAAAAAAGGATGAAGTTGTCTTTACTGGCGAGATTCCCGCCCGTTGCATACAGGCATACCGTACTGATTTGGCCTTTTACACCAACGGGCGGAGTGTGTGCCTGACGGAACTGAAAGGGTATCAGGCCACTGTCGGCGAGCCAATCATCCAGCCCCGTCGTCCAAACAGCCGTTTGGATAAGGTGCGCCATATGTTCAGTAAGATTCCTTGATACGCCACAGCAAGGATGGTTATTGCATTTCCCTGCCTTTCGTGGTAAAATGTAGTTGTAAACCACCAGAGAAAACAACAACCCTGCTACCCCCCGTTATCACCACCGATAACAATTTGATAACAGCCCATCGTATAGGGCTGGATAATATGGACACATCAAATAATCAAAAAAATGAGGTATCAAATTTATGAAGCAAAATCCGTTAAATATGATGCCCAACAACGAGTGGGAATGATACGACACCAAAGGTGGCCAAAAACTACAAATACGCCAAAACCTCCGGCTTCGCCGGAGGTTTTGGTTGTACCACGACAAAAGTTGTGGTATGCTGATGAAAAACAGCGGAGGAACACACCTATGCGTCTGATCTCATGGAATGTGAACGGGCTGCGGGCCTGTCTGAATAAAGGTTTCCTGGCCTTCTGCGCCCTTGCGGACGCGGATGTCATCTGTCTGCAGGAGACGAAGATGCGGCCGGAGCAGGCGCAGTTTGAGCTGGAGGGCTATCACCGATTCTGGAACAGCGCCGACAAGGCCGGATATTCCGGCACGGCTGTTTTCACCCGACGGGAGCCGCTGGCGGTGACATACGACTTTGGCGAGGATATCCACCGGCATGAGGGACGGGTCATCACGGCGGAGTACGAGGATTTCTTTCTGGTGTGCTGCTACACGCCCAATTCCAAGGACCAGCTGGCACGGCTGGACTACCGGATGGCGTGGGAGGACGACCTGCGGGAATACCTCTTGGAACTGGACGCCAAAAAGCCGGTGGTGTACTGCGGGGACCTGAACGTGGCCCATCAGGAGATCGACCTGAAAAATCCCCAGTCCAACCGGATGAACCCAGGCTTCTCCGACGAGGAACGGGACAAAATGACGCAGCTGCTGAGCAGCGGGTTCGTGGACACGTTCCGGGCGCTGTATCCAAAGCGGACCGGGGCGTACTCCTGGTGGAGCTACCGCTTTCACGCACGGGAGAACAACGCGGGGTGGCGTATTGACTACTTTATCGTGTCAGCACGGCTGATGCCCCGGGTGAAGAATGCGGATATCTGGCCGGAAATCACCGGCAGCGACCACTGTCCGGTGGTGTTGGAGCTGACGGAGTAGAGCATTATCTGTAGCGAGCAAAAAAGACCGCCGAAAGGCGGTCTTTTTCGTATAACGACATTTTTTAACCCTCGCTGCTGGTGTCGGCAGGATTTTTAACGGGGATCAGTTCGCCCATGAGGACGTAGCGGGCATTATCAAAATCGTAGTCGCAAGTGCTCAGGGTCAGGATGCTGCCCGTGGGCACACCGGAGCCGGACTTGAAGGTGGACTCGTTGATACACTGCTGGAGATAGCTGTCGCTGAGAGAAGTGGCATACACATCGGCGTCATGATCCACAATACAACCGGCAAACAGGTTGACCTTGTAGGTCTGGTTGGGGGTGTACAGATAGAAGTAGGGATGCGCCTCGTAATAGCTCTGGCTCTTGTAGTTCATCAGGGACGCGAACATCATGCCGGTCTTCATATTGTGGCCGTAGATGAGGTTATTCTGAGAGGTGAAGTCAGAGTTGCAGCGGATATCCAGGAAGACGGTGCCGTTCTTGTTGTCCTTGCCGTCGATATCGCGGTACAGATAGTACTCGCCGCCCTCGTCCGCGGACTGCACGATGGGCAGCTGCAGCGTCGTATTGGCGCTGTACACATAACCCACCACATCGGGGTACTTGGCCTGCATGGCGGTGAAGTCCACCTTGATGCTCTCTTCATCCTTCTTGACAGGCTTCTGCGTCTCCTGGCTGTCGCCGTCGGTGCCATCGCCATCGGTATCGGTATCGCCGGCGGTATCGTCCGGACTGATGAAGTCCTGATTGATATTGTCGTTGATCCTCTCGGTGTCCTTCTGTTCCTTCAGATACGAAATGATCTTGACGGACGAGAACACCAGCACGCCCACCAGGATCACCAAAACGGCGTAATACAGGGCTTTTCCGTTCTTTCTGCCGCCGCGGCTCCTTCTGCTGCGGTGACGACTGCCGGTACGCTCGGCCGGCTGCTCCTGCTGCACACGGGATCTTCTCTTGGGTGCATCGTTCATGGGTACACGCCTCCTTATCGTTGGGTATTGTAACAGGTTTTTTCGTTCAGTGCAAGGGATATAGACAAGATGTAATGAAATTGTAACAGTTTCTCTTTACTTCTGAGAAACCAGGGATTACAATGGAAATGTTGGCTGCCGTATAGACGGCGGAGCCGCCGGCTCCGTTCCATCAAAAAGATAAAGGAGAACCACAATGATCTATTTCAACAGTGATTATCTGGAGGGCGCGCACCCCTCTATCATGGTCAGGCTGGCCGAGACGAACATGGTACAGACCGTGGGCTACGGCGAGGACGAATACTGTGAGGCGGCGCGTGAGAAGATCAAGACCGCCTGCCAGGCCCCGGAGGCCGACGTGCATTTTCTGGTGGGCGGCACCCAGACCAACACCACCGTCATCGCCGCTATCCTGCGGCCCTGGCAGGGCGTGATCTCCGCCGTCAGCGGTCACATCAACTGCCATGAGGCCGGCGCTATCGAGTCCACGGGCCATAAGGTCATCACCCTGCCCACCACCAACGGCAAGATCACTGCGCAGCAGGTGCAGAACTATGTGGAGTGGCACAGAAACGATGAGTCCACGGAGCACATCGTCCAGCCCGGTATGGTGTACATCTCCCACCCCACTGAGGGCGGCACGCTGTATACCAAGGCGGAGCTGACGGCGCTGTATGACACCTGCCGCCGGTACGGCCTGCCGCTGTTCATTGACGGCGCACGGCTGGGCTATGGCCTGATGGCAGAGGAGAGCGACATGACGCTGCCAGAGATCGCACGGCTGTGCGATGTGTTCTACATCGGCGGCACCAAGGTGGGCGCCCTGTTCGGCGAAGCCGTTGTCATCATGAACGAAAATCTGAAAAAGGATTTCCGCTTTATTATGAAGCAGCGGGGCGGCCGCATGGCCAAGGGCCGGCTGCTGGGCGTTCAGTTCGACACGCTGTTCACCGACGACCTGTATTTCAAGATCTCCCGCCACGCCATCGAGATGGCTCATCAGATCCGGGACATTTTCGTCTCCGCGGGCTATCCCCTGCTGTTCGACTCCCCCACCAACCAGCAGTATCCCATCATGTCGGATGACGAGCTGGCCATTCTGGGCAAAAGCTTCGGCTATGAGTACTGGGAGCGTGTGGACGAGACGCACTCTGGTGTGCGCTTCTGCGCCAGCTGGGCCACAAAGCAGGAGCACGTGGACGCCCTGCGGGCGGCTGTGAACGCGCTGAAGAAGTAAGCGTTCCTCTGCTGTGAGATAAGCATAGCGCAGGTAGCTGAAATGCACCTTAAAGTTACTTAAAAAATTCCCCGACGATGTCGGGGAATTTTTTTAGCAAAGCAAAGGCACCCTCGCAGGGTGCCTTTGTCGATAGCGTACTTACGCCTTGGGGCCGGCGGCCACGACCTCGTCGCTCATGTGGGTGTACTTCTTGAAGTTCTCCACAAAGCTGGCGGCCAGCTTCTTGCAGCTCGCCTGATAGGCCGCCTTGTCCTCCCAGGTGTTCTCGGGGATCAGCAGCTCACTGGGCACGCCCTCGATACTGGTAGGCACCTGCACGCCGAAGGTAGGATCGGTGACGAACACACTCTTCTCGATCTCACCGGTGAGGGCGGCGGTGACCATAGCGCGGGTGTAGCTGAGCTTCATGCGCTTGCCGGTACCGTTCCAGCCGGTGTTGACCAGATAAACCTTCGCGCCGGCCTTCTCCACCTTGTCGGCCAGCATGGCGGCATAGACAGAGGGATCCAGGGGCAGGAAGGGCTCGCCGAAGCAGGTGGAGAAGGTAGGCACAGGCTCGGTGACGCCGATCTCCGTGCCGGCTACCTTGGAGGTGAAGCCCGAGACGAAGTAGTACATGGCCTGGTTCTTATCCAGCTTGCTGATGGGGGGCAACACACCGTAGGCATCGGCGGTCAGGAAGATGACCGTCTTGGGAACGCTGGGGCTCATGCCGGACAGCTCGGCGTTGGGGATATACTCCACGGGATAGCCCACGCGGGAGTTGACGGCCAGGGAGTCGTCGTCGAAGTCGAACTCACGGGTGTCGGGATCCATGACCACGTTCTCTACCAGCGCGCCGAACTTGATGGCATTGTAGATCTCCGGCTCACCCTCGGGGCTCAGGTTGATGCACTTGGCGTAGCAGCCGCCCTCGAAGTTGAAGACGGAGTCGTCCGCCCAACCGTGCTCGTCATCGCCGATGAGCATACGGTTGGGATCGGCGGACAGCGTGGTCTTGCCGGTGCCGGACAGGCCGAAGAACACGGCGCTGTCGCCGTTCTTGCCGATGTTGGCGGAGCAGTGCATGGGGAACACGCCCTGCTTGGGCAGCACATAGTTCATCACGGAGAAGACGGACTTCTTGATCTCGCCGGCGTACTGGGTGCCGCAGATCACCACCTCGTGGGCCTCGTAGTCCACCAGAATGGCGGCCTCGCTGCGGGTGCCGTCGATCTCGGGGATGCACTTGAAGCCGGGGGCGGCGATGATGGTATAGTCCTCCTTAAAATCCTTCAGCTGCTCGGCCGTGGGGCGGCGCAGGAGCTGGTGGATAAAGAGATTCTGGCTGGCCAGCTCGTTGACGATGCGGAAGGCCTTGGTGTACTTGGGATCGGCGCCGGCAAAGCCGTCAAAGATAAAGATCTCCTTGCCCTGCAGATAGGCGATGACCTTGGCGCGGATGGCATCGAACTTGGCCTTCTCGATAGGACGGTTCACCTTGCCCCAGGCGATGTCGTCATGGACGGCAGGGGTGTCCACGATAAACTTGTCATTGGCGCTGCGGCCGGTGTATTTTCCGGTCTTGACCACCAGGGCGCCGGTGTTGGACAGCGTACCCTCGCCGCGGCAAAGCGCGTGCTCGGTCAGCTGTGCGGGGGTCAGATTACGATAGACCGCCTTGGCGTTGATGATACCCAGCTTTTCCAGTCCGTAAGTTTCCATTTGCAAAACCTCCTGTTTGAAATGTCACCGCGTCCGCCGCCGGCGGCGCGCTGCTTGCTTGTTCATCTTGGATTATACCATACGTTTAGGACAATTAACAGTCCTTTTTTACATTTCCCCTAAAAATTTTTCTGCATTGCTGAAAGTTTTTTATCATTCCGTCCGGCGGGAGAGCTGTGACAAAAACCGTTCCGCCGCCGGATCCCGATCGCATACTTTTCTCTTTACGCAAGGATAACACCGTATTATGATAATGTCAATTTGCGAAAACCACGATTTTCTAAGAGGAGCGCCGCGCTATGGCACACAAGATACCCATATGTGAAATACCTCTCGCCCCTGCTGCTGTTCGGCCTGAACGGCGTGGTGATACTCAACGGCGTTAGCGGCGGTACACGGAGCGCCGTGTTTTTCTCCGTGCTGCTGGGCGAAACGCTGACGCCGCCCGCTGGCTGGACGCAGCCATGGTGCTGGGCAGTGCCATGCTGGCGGAGTTCGTACATCCGCACAAGCAGCAAAAGTGACCTTCCCTTTCTCTCCCATGCAAAGAGTAAAACCTCCGACTCAGTCGGAGGTTTTGCTTTATTTGGCGCATATCTCGCTGATGGCTGCCAGGAGCTCCGTTTTGCCGGTGCCCTTCTCGGCGGAAAAGGGGATCAGCAGCGCCTCCTCCGGCAGGGTCAGTGTCTGGCGGATCAGGGTCAGATTTGGCTCGATCTCGCTCTTTTTCAGCTTGTCCAGCTTGTTGGCTACAACGATGACCGGGCAGCCGGTGCCCTTGAACCAGTCGCACATGGTCACGTCATCGGCGGTGGGCTTGTGCCGCGCATCCACGATCAACACGCCCAGGGTAATGAGCCCCTCCTCTGCGAAGTAACGCTCCATCAGGCGGCCCCAGCGGTCGCGCTCCTCCTTGGAGACCTTGGCATAGCCGTAGCCGGGCAGATCGGTGAAGTATAGCCTGCCGTCGATGTCAAAATAGTTGATCTGGCTGGTCTTGCCGGGGGTAGCGCCCACCCGGGCGAAATTCTTGCGGCCCAGCAGCCGGTTAATGACGGAGGACTTGCCCACGTTGCTGCGCCCCGCGAAGGTGACCTGGGGCTTTCCGTCGCGGATAAATGTCTCCGCCCTTACGGCCGAGAGCACGAACTCCGCCTTATTAAAGTTGATCGCCATGACGCACCTCCTGCATAGCCGGACTACCCATCACCGCCAGATGCTCCACCGCCGCCTCTTTTTTCGGCAGGGTCAGTGCATGGGCAAACACGGCGTCCACCGTCTCGGCAGTGATAAAGCGCAGCGCCTCCCGTACGGCGGGATCGATGTCCGCCAGGTCCTTCTCGTTTTCCCGGGGAATGATGACGGTCCGGATGCCGCTGCGCTTGGCGGCCATGGTCTTCTCCCGCAGACCGCCGATGGGCAGCACGCGGCCCCGCAGCGTCACCTCGCCGGTCATAGCCACGTCATGGCGCACGGCGCGGCCTGTCAGGGCCGACAGCATAGCCGTGGCGATGGCGATGCCGGCGGAGGGGCCGTCCTTTGGCACCGCGCCCTCCGGGAAGTGGACATGGATGTCCTTGGTCTTATAGAAATCCGGGACAATGCCCAGCTCGGCGGCACGGCTCCTCAGGCAGGTATAGGCCGCCTTTACGGACTCCTGCATCACCTGGCCCAGATTGCCGGTAAGCTCCAGCTTGCCGGTGCCGTCCATCACACCGGCCTCCACCTCTAACAGCTCGCCGCCAACCTCGGTCCACGCCAGGCCGTTGACCACACCGATCTGGTCGATCTTGCTGCGGGTATCCTCGGCATAGGGCGGCGTATCCAGGAATTCACGCAGGCTCTTATCTGTAACGTCTATGCGCTTTACACCCGTTTCCACCAAACGCATGGCGGCGCGGCGGCACAGCTTGCCCAGCTGGCGCTCCAGTGTGCGGACGCCGGACTCCTTGGTATAGTCGGTGATGATGGCCCGCAGGGCTTCATCGTCCAGGCGCAGCTGGCCGCGGCGGATGCCGTTCTCCTTCAGCTGCTTGGGCAGCAGATGCTCGCGGGCGATGTGCAGCTTTTCCTCGTCGGTGTAGCTGCCCAGCTCGATGACCTCCATGCGGTCGAGCAGCGGACGGGGTATGGTGGACGTGGTGTTGGCAGTAGTAATGAACATCACGCGGCTCAGGTCCACAGGCAGCTCGATGAAGTGGTCGCGGAAAGCCCCGTTCTGCTCACTGTCCAGTACCTCCAGCAGGGCCGAAGCCGGGTCGCCCCGCATATCGCTGGCCAGCTTGTCGATCTCATCCAGCACCAGCAGAGGGTTCATGGTACCGGCGCGGGTCAGGGCCTCGATAATGCGGCCGGGCATAGCGCCGATATACGTCTTGCGGTGGCCGCGGATATCCGCCTCGTCCCGCACACCGCCCAGACTCAGCCGGGCGCACTTGCGGTTCATGGCCTTGGCCACGGACAGGGCCACGGAGGTCTTGCCCACACCGGGAGGCCCCACCAGGCAGAGTATCCTGCCCTTGGCGTCCGGGTTCAGCTGCCGCACGGCGATAAACTCCAAAATGCGCTGCTTCACCTTATCCAGGCCGTAGTGGTCCTTGTCCAGTATCTTTCGGGCCTGGGCCACATCCGCCCTCTCCCGGGTGAATTTGTGCCAGGGCAGCTCCAGGCACACATCCAGATAGTTGCGTATCACCGAGGCCTCGGCGCTGCCGAAGGGCTGCTTGCCCAGGCGCTCCACCTCTTTTGTCAGCTTGGTATGTATCTCGTCCGGCAGGTCCGCCGCCTGTATCCTGGCGGCGTACTCCTCCAGTTCCTCGTCGCCGTCATCCCCCAGCTCGTGCTGCAATACCTTCACCTGCTCCCGCAGGATCATGTCCTTCTGTACCTGGGCCACACGGCGGCGTACCTTCTGCTCCATTTCGCTCTCCAGCGAGATGACATCCACCTCATGGGTCAGGATATCGTTGACGATACGCAGACGCTTATCCGGGTGCAGCTCCTCCAGCACCCGCTGGCGGTCCTGGTGCCGCAGGGTGATATTCTGGGCGATCAGGTCGGCCAGACGGCCGGTATCGCCGCAGTCCAGCACCGCGGCGGCGAAGTCTTCGCCGATGCCGTTGGCCAGCTCGCGGTATTCACCGAAGAGCACATAGGTCCGGCGTATCAGCGCCTCGCTGCGGGCCGTATGGCGGGCCGCCATCTCGGGCAGCAGCTCAGCCTGGGCCTGCAAAAACGGTTTTTTCTGCCACAGCCGGTGCAGCCGTGCCCGGCTCTCACCCTCCGCGATGACACGCACCGTAGTGTCCGAGGTCTTGATGATCTGCAAAATATGACACACCGTGCCGATGGTGTACAGATCCGCCTCTCCCGGCTCCGCCGTGGACAGGTCCTTCTGCGTCATCGCCAGCAGCCGGCGGTCATTCTCCATGGCGTTGTCCAGAGCGAAGATGGAGATATCGCGCTCCGCGTCAAAGGACACCGTCTGCCCGGGGAAAGCCGTCAAGCCGCGCAGTGCCAGCACCGGAATGTTCCGGGTGATCGTTTCCATAGTTGCCTCCTTTCTCCCGCCGGGCGGCGGGCGTTGGGAAAAGGGTAGTATCCGAACTGCCGGAAAAGCCTTGGCTTTTCCGGCAGTCTGAGTCTCTGTTAAGACGCCGGGGCGGTGGAGGTCTTCTCCGCCGTGCCGGTCTTGAATTTAGCGCGCTGCGCCACCTTTTCCGGGTCACGCAGCACCGTGGGCTCGGCATTCCCGTCCACACACGCCTTTGTAATGGTCACATCGCTGATGGTGGGGTCGGAGGGCACATCGTACATGACCTTGGTCAGCAGTCCCTCCATCACCGCCCGCAGACCGCGCGCGCCGATGTTCCGTGCCAGCGCGGTGTCCGCCACCGCCTCCAGCGCGTCCTGATCGAAATGCAGCTCCACGCCATCGTAGCTGAGCAGCTTCTGGTACTGCTTCACCAGCGCGTTCTTCGGCTCGGTGAGGATACGCACCAGATCATCACGGGTCAGCCCCTGCAGGGCGGTGATGACCGGCATACGGCCCACCAGCTCGGGGATGATACCGAACTTCAGCAGATCATGGGGCTGGACCTGCTGGAACAGTTCGCCGGTATGGCGCTCTTTTTTGCTCTGCACCGCATTCTCAAACCCCATGCTGCGCTTGCCCACCCGGTCCTCGATGATCTTTTCCAGACCGTCGAAGGCGCCGCCGCAGATAAACAAGATATTGCTGGTATCCAGCTGGATGAACTCCTGATGGGGGTGCTTGCGCCCGCCCTGGGGCGGCACATTGGCGACGGTACCCTCCAGGATCTTCAGCAGCGCCTGCTGCACGCCCTCGCCGGACACATCGCGTGTGATGGACGTATTCTCGCTCTTCCGAGCGATCTTGTCGATCTCATCCACGTAGATGATGCCCCGCTCGGCCAGCTCTACGTCGAAATCCGCCGCCTGCAAAAGGCGCAGCAGTATATTCTCTACGTCATCACCCACATAGCCGGCCTCGGTCAGTGTGGTGGCATCGGCAATGGCAAAGGGGACCTTCAGCACCCGCGCCAGCGTCTGGGCAAACAGCGTCTTGCCGGAGCCGGTAGGACCGATCATCAGGATATTGCTTTTCTGCAGCTCCACATCCTCGTCGCCGCCGAAATAAATGCGCTTGTAGTGGTTGTACACCGACACGGACAGCGCCACCTTGGCTGCCTCCTGCCCGATAACGTACTGGTCCAGCACGTCGTGTATCTCCTTGGGCGTAGGCAGCTCGTCCATGCTGTCGATACCGTCGGCGCCCGCGGTGTAGCCGTCGTTCAGGATATCCATACACAGCTGGACGCACTCGTCGCAAATTCGGACACCGGGACCCTGAATCATGCGATGGACCTGACTCTCCGGCTTGCCGCAGAACGAGCAGCGCAGGGCCTTCTTATCTTCTGCCATTCGTTTTTACCTCTTATATATGACCTTATCCACCAGACCGTATTCCCGGGCCTCCTCCGCGATCATCCAGTTGTCGCGCTCGGAATCCGTCTTGATCTGCTCCGGCGTCTTGCCGGTATTCTCCGCCATGATCTTGTTCAGGCGCTGCTTGATCTTCAGGAAATGCTCCACATCGATCTCCATATCCGTGACCTTGCCCTGGGTACCGGCGGAGGGCTGGTGGATCATGATCTCCGCGTTGGGCAGCGCGATGCGCTTTCCCTTGGCACCGCTGGACAGCAGGAACGCACCCATGCTGGCGGCCATGCCGATGCAGATGGTGGACACGTCGCACTTAATGTACTGCATGGTGTCATAAATGGCCATACCGGCGGTCACGCTGCCGCCGGGGCTGTTGATATACATCTGAATATCCTTGTCGGGGTCCTGCGCCTCGAGATAGAGAAGCTGTGCCACGACGAGGCTAGCGGTGGTATCATTCACCTCTTCGCCCAGGAATACGATACGGTCATTGAGCAAGCGGGAGAAAATGTCATAAGAACGCTCACCGCGGTTGGTCTGCTCCACAACGTAAGGGACTAAGCTCATAAAAAATACCTCCTGTATGATAGATGCCTGATTATACCCACCCGACTGTGTTTTTCATAAGAGCCCGCGGCGGCGGGGGAAATGTTTTCACCCCGCCGCGCCGGCTTTTCTCTCTTGTATACAGCGAATTACTCCGCGTCCTTCTTGGCGGTCTTCTTAGCCGCAGGCTTCTTGGCGGGGGCCTTCTCGGCCTTCTCCTCACCCTCGGCCTTCTTCGTCGTCTTCTTGGCGGCAGGCTTCTTGGCAGGCTTCTCCACGATCTCGCCCTCGGCCTCCAGCTCGGCCTTCTCCTCAGCGGGGGCCACAGCCTTGGCGCTGTCCGCCACGACCTTGATGACCTTCTCACGGATGACCTGCTCCTTCACTTCCTCGGGGCGCAGATACTTCTTCACGGTATCCAGATCCATACCGTATTTGTCGGCCACGTTCTTCATCTCAGCCTCCACCTCGTCGTCGGTGGCATCCAACTTCTCGGCATCGATGATCGCCTTGACGGCCAGGTCCATCTTCACCTGCTGCTCGGCAGGGCCGTAGGCCTGCTTGATAAAGTCGGCCTCGGTGGTATTGGTCATCTTCAGATACTGGTCGAAGGGGATGCCCTGAGAGGCCAGCTGCTGCTTGAAGCCCTCGGTCATCTGGGCGGCCTGCAGCTCCACCATCTCGGTGGGGATCTCGGCCTCGACGCTCTCGGCCACCTTGGCCATCAGCACGTCCTCAAAGGCGCGCTGGGCAGCCTCGGTGCGCTCGACGGTCATCTTCTTCTTAATATCGGCCTTCAGGTCCTTCAGCGTGTCAAACTCGGACACATCCTTGGCGAACTCGTCGTCAATGGTGGGGACTTCCTTGACCTTGACCTCGTTGATCTTCACATGGAAGATCACGGGCTTGCCGGCCAGCTCAGGGGTGTAGTTCTCGGGGAAGGTGATGTCGATATCCTTCTCCTCGCCGGCCTTCATGCCGATCAGCTGGTCCTCGAAACCGGGGACAAAGCTGCCGGAGCCGATCTCCAGATCAAAGTTCTCACCCTTGCCGCCATCGAATGCCTTGCCGTTGTCAAAGCCCTCAAAATCGATATCCGCGGTGTCGCCCTTCTTCACGGCGCGGTCCACGGAGACCAGACGGCTGTTGCGGTCCGCCATCTCTTTCAGCCGAGCGTTCACATCGGCAGCAGCCACCTTGACCTCCGCCTTAGGCGCCTCCAGGCCCTTGTACTGGCCCAGCTTCACCTCAGGGTATATGGCCACGGTGCACTTGAACACCACACCGTCCTTGGTACAGTTCTCCAGCTCCACCTCGGGATAGCCGACGACGTTCAGTTCCTGCTCTTTCACGGCGGCCTCATAGGCGTCGGGGAGAATGATATTCACGGCTTCCTCATAAAAGACCTCGGCGCCGTACATCTTCTCGATGATCTTACGGGGGGCCTTACCCACGCGGAAGCCGGGTACGTTGATCTTACCGCGCATCTTCAGATACGCTTTGTTGACGGCGGCCTCGAATTCCTCGGCGCTCGTCTCGATGGTCAGTGCGACCCTGCTCTTTTCCAGTTTCTCGCAGCTTTTCACAGTCATTTGTTATTTCCTCCGTTCCGCATGGACAGGTTGTCGTGCCGATGTCCATACAATATAGCATCATAGCAGAAAGCTACGAAAATTTCCACTATTTTTTTTAGTTTTTTCCCTGTTTTTTCAGATTTCTGTATGCCGCAGGAATTAGTGATCAATCGCAAATCTTGACAGGGGTAAAATCCAGGTAGTCAGCGGCCACCAGATGGAATTCCGTGTTGTAATGGCGGCCCTCCAGCGCACGCTTCTGGGCGGCGCCGTGGAGGTGGCCGAAATAGCACTCCTTAACGCCGTAGCGCTGCAGCAGGCGCAGTATCTCCGGACATTCATAGCCCTGATACAAAGGCGGGTAATGCAGAAAACATATCTTTTCACAACTTTCTCCCGCCATTTTCAATGATATTTCCAGTCTTCCTACCTCTCGCGCTAACATTTTTTCGTTGTGTGTGCCCTGGTTGTCCAGCTCGTAAAACCAGCCGCGGGTACCACATAACGATATATCGTTATAATAGAGACAATTGTTGTGCAGTATCTCCAGGGAGCGCAGCCCGTGCGCGTCAAAAAAGCGCTGCATTTTGGCGGCGGTGTTCCACCAGTAATCGTGGTTGCCCTTCATTAAAATCTTCCGGCCCGGGAGGTTGTGAATAAACGTTAAATCGTTCAGTGACTCCTCCAGGCTCATACCCCAACTGAGATCGCCGCAGAGCACGGTGGTGTCATTTTCCGTCACCGCCGAGAAGCCGCGCTGTATCTTCTCCACATAATTCTGCCAGCGGTCGCCGAAGATATCCATAGGCTTGTCGCTGCCCAGGGACAGGTGCAGATCGCCGATGGTATAGAGTGCCACAGGTCCCCTCCTCTCTTTATTTTCAGTATATGTAATGCGATATCACTTCACAATATCCTTCGCCAGTTGTTCCAGAAAATATCCTCCAGCAGTGACTGGGGATACCCCCTCTCCTCCAACGCCTGATAGAGCTTAGCCACGTCCTGTACGCCGGTCATACCAGCAGCCAGGGCCTCGCAGCCATCCAGGTCGCCGCCGATGGCAACTGTCGACTCGCCGCTAAGTGAGAGAAAATGCTCGATGTGGGCAATGAGATCGTCCATGTGGCCGCCGCCTACGAAATCGAGGTAGAGATTGATGCCGACCACGCCGCCGGTATCGCGGACGGCGCAGAACATATCATCGGTAAGATTTCGTCTGTGCGGGCACAGGCCGGGGGTGCGGGCGTTGGAATGAGAGGCCACGACGGGGCCTTTCGCTGCCTGTATCACGTCCCAGAAACCGGCATCAGATATGTGAGAAACATCTGCAAATATTCCGTATTCATACATTTTTGCAACGAATTCACGGCCATAAACAGACAATCCGCGGTCAGGCTCATCGGCGCAGGAGCCTGAGAGGACATTGGCGTTGTTCCAGACCGGATTGATCAGTCGGACGCCCCAGGAGGCCACGGTTTCCAGGTGATCCAGGGCACAGTCCAGCAGATCGGCCCCCTCGACGCTCAAGAGCGCGGCGGTCCGGTGTTGGGCAGCTGCAGCGTCCACCTCCGCGCCGGTTTTGCAGCGTGAGACCAGGTCGGAATTTTCCTGTATTTGGGAAAGGAACCAATCGTGCATTTCACGAAGTTTCGTCCATGCGGTATTTGGGGGCAGCGCGCGTACATCGTCGTACAGGGCAAAAAACTGAGCGCGTTTCCGGTAGTGTTGACCACGGAGCAGGTCCACGTGGCCCCTGTTTTCCCGCAGGGCGGCGCAGGCGGAAAAGTAGGCGCGGCACTCGTCCTCCGTAGCGCCGTAGTCCGGCACCGCCTCTCTTTTCATGCAGCGCCATATCGTATCACAATGTCCGTCAAAATACGGTATATTCTGTATTTCCGTCACAAAAATATTCCTTTCTTACAGCAGCGTAGGCAGGCTGTACCCCCTGTTTTTTTCGGTTTTCTTTCCAATTTCTGTCACTAAAAGGCATCCTCTACATACACGATACGGACGCTTTTTTCATCCCCGGGCGCGGCGGCGTAGACCTCGGCCACGTCAAAGCGGGCGGGGCAATCCAGGCCGTTGTCGCAGAGGTAAAAGAGCGCGGTTTTTCGGATACGGGCCTGTTTGCCGGCGGTGACGTATTCCCGGGGCAGGCCCATCTGCGTATTGGTGCGAGTCTTGACCTCCACGAAGCAGAGGACGCTCTTATCCCAGGCGATCAGGTCGATCTCGCCGAAGCGGCAGCGGTAGCTGTGTGCCGCCAGCTTATACCCTTTTTTCCGGAGATAGTCGGCCACCAGAGCCTCGCCCCAAACACCTTCTGAACGGCTCATCGTTAACCTCCCCTTTTCGACGCGGTCTGCACAGGAAAAAAAACCGCTATTTTCTGTGCAGATACCTGTATTTTGTTTAAACGTTTCTGATACCTTGTCACTACTTTTTTTATACCTGATCGGTATCTGCTCGGTATCCGGGCTGTACCTTATGTGAATATTCTGTAGATGCTCTGTGCCATGCCGTGAAAAACGCTTTATGTCTGCCCACCGGCGGACCATTTTTTCAGGAAGGACATACGATGTTCCGCGCATGGGCCGAACTTATCCAGCATTTCGTAATGCAGCTTTGTACCGTAGCCCTTGTGCCTTGCAAACTGATACTCCGGGTACTGCTTATCCAGCACGTCGATGACATAGCGGTCACGGCTGACCTTGGCCAGGATGGAGGCGGCAGCGATGGAGGCGGCGTGCGCGTCACCGCCCACGATACAGCGGTGGGGCGTGGTGACGGCAGCGAACTTACCGTGGTCACGGTTGCCGTCGATGAGGGCGAAGTCCGGCCGTGGTGCCAGACCATCGATGGCCAGCTGCATGGCCTTCATGCGGGCGGAGAGGATATCCGTCTCGTCGATCTCCCCAGCGGAGACGGAGGCCACGGACCAGGTCAGGGCCTGCTGCTGTATCCGCAGGAAAAGGGCCTCCCGCTTCTTTTCCGTCAGCTTTTTGGAGTCGTTCAGGCCGGGAAGCTCGAACTTCTCCGGGAGAATAACGGCGGCGGCGTAAACAGGTCCCATCAGCGGACCGGCACCGGCCTCATCCACCCCGCAGACAAGGGCATAGCCAGCGTCATGGGCCTGCTGTTCGTAGCTCAGAACTTCCATATCAGCAATACTCCACTATTATCTTCCTGCACGCGCGGCAGACGGAGGCGGAGAGCTTCGTTTCGCTGAAGGCAGACCCCGTCGAATAGTGCCAGCCGTCCAGCACGATGCCGTTCTGACCGGTGATGTATTTCTTCGTCAGGATCAGGGCATCGGCATCGCCGTCCGGCGGCAGAAAGTACAGACCGCGGCTGCCGCAGGCCAGGAGCTTACCCTGCTCCATCTCTTTTCCGCAAACGGGACAATTCATGGCGTTACCTCCTCCGTGGGTGCAGTCTCCAACGTGAAGCGGCCCAGCTTGCCGGCGCGGAACTCGTCCAGCAGGATGCGGGCCATGCGCTCGGTGTCCACCTGGGCGCCGCGCATGAGAAACCCGCGCTTACGCCCGGCCTTCTCCAGCAGCTCGTAGCCGGTGTCGCCGGGCTCCACCTCTATTTTATAGCGTTCGGTGAGGGTATCGGCGTAGTGGGCGGCCAAATAGTCCATGAGATAGCAGGCCAGCTCCTCGATATCCAGCACATCGTCCTTCACCGCTCCTGTAAAGGCTAAACGCTTGCCAACCTCCGGGTCGTCGAACTTCGGCCAGAGGATGCCGGGGGTGTCCAGCAGCTCCAGCGTGGGGTCCACGGGAACCCACTGCTTGGAACGGGTGACACCGGGACGGTCCTCGGCCCGGGCGGTCTTGCGGTGGGCCACCTTATTGATAAAGGTGGACTTGCCCACATTGGGGACACCCAGAACCATGACACGGACTACCTTGCCCACCTGGCCTCTGGCCGCGGCGGCGGCCAGCTTATCCCGCAGCAGCTCGCGGACGGCGGCGGAAAATTTCTCGGTACCCACGCCGTTTTTGGCGTTGGCCTCCAGCACGGCGCAGCCCTGGGCGCGGAAATACTGGGTCCAGCGGCGGGTCTCGGCCGGGTCGGCCTGGTCGGCGCGGTTGAGGACGATGAGCCGGGGCTTGCCGGCGGTCAGCTCGTCCACGTCCGGGTTGCGGGAGGACATCGGGATGCGGGCGTCCACGATCTCGCAGACGGCATCCATATTCTTGATCTCGGCGGAGATCATGCGCTTGGTCTTGGTCATGTGACCGGGGAACCAGCTCAGATTGTCGATTTGCATAGAGGCACCTCTCTTCTCGAGGGTAGTATAGCATACGCAGGAGAAAAAGAAAAGCACCCACTTTTGGTGGATGCTCTCTTTTGGATCGATGCTTACAGCTTCTCGCGGACCTTGGCTGCCTTGCCGACGCGGTCGCGCAGGTAGTACAGCTTGGCGCGGCGGACATAGCCGTGGCGCACGGTCTCGATCTTCTCGATAGAGGGAGAGTGGACAGGGAAAACCTTTTCCACGCCGACGCCGTAGGACAGGCGGCGGACGGTGATGGTCTCTTCGATGCCGCCGTGCTTCTTGGCGATGACGGTGCCCTCGAAGACCTGAACACGCTCACGGGCGCCTTCCTTGACCTTCACGTGGACGCGAACGGTGTCGCCCACCAGGATCTGGGGGACTTCCTTCAGCTGCTTCTCGTTCAGTGCTTTGATGAGATCCATGGATATTTCCTCCTAAATTATAGGTGTTCATGCCGCCATTTGACGATATCCGCGCACATTTGGGATATCGGCGACAGAGGACCGCCCTTTTCACGCCATGATAGAATAGCATAGATGGCAGAGAAATGCAAGGGTTTTTTACTATATCAGCGAAAAATGTTGCCGGAGGCGTCCAGCAGCTCGCGGCGGCGGATACGGGTGAAGTCCGGAGTCAGCGCCGGCAGGTGGGCCGCGATGGCCTTCTCCAGCAGCTGAGGGTTCAGGCCGGGGTTCTGGGCCTGGACCACCACGGTGCCGGTAACGGCATGAGCGCCGGACAGGAAGTGCACTTCCTGTATCATGGGGGCGATATCGACGTCGGCCAGGTCCTTGCGCTTGGTGCGCTTCTGGATGACCAGCTCCGGGCGGGTAAACAGGGCAGTCAGGGCCTCGGCAGCGCCGGCGGGGACGCCGTCGTCGTACTCAAAGGTGACATCCGCCCGGAGATACGCCAGGTCGCGGACGGGGCGGGACGCCGGATAGCAGTCCAGCACGCGGAGACCGGAGGGCATACCGGTGTTGAGCTTTTCGGCGATGCCGCGGCCGTCGGTGTCCTGGGTGACCTCGAAGTCCAGGAGCTCGCAGTCGCTGGACTGGCCCACGGGCAGGGGCAGGACGATGGAGATGATGGGATGGGGGTGGTAGCCCTGGGAGTGCTTGATATCCAGCTCGGTACGGGGAAAGGCGCGCTGGAAGGTGCGGAGTAGGTCCAGGTGGGAGATATAGGAGGCCTGGGCCTCCTTGATGAACAGGAGACGGAGCTTAGACATCGCACTTCCCTCCTACAAGTTTGTTGGCGCCGCAGCCGTTGCAGCGGGTGCGGCAGTCGGGGGTGGTCAGGGACGCGTAGGCCTGATGGCGCTCACGCTTCAGATAGTCCTGCGTCACGCCGGAGGAGATCATGCTCCAGGGGAGCAGCTCGTCCTCGGACCGGGTGCGGTTGGCGTAGAAATGGGGGTCCAGGCCGCACGCGTCGAAGGCCTCCAGCCAGCGATCCAGGGAGAAATACTCCTCCCATGCGTCAAGGTGAGCGCCTTTACGCCACGCTGTTTCCAACACTTTTCCCAGACGGCGGTCGCCCCGGGCGAGGACGGCCTCCAGGAAGCTGGTGTCGGAGTCGTGCCAGTTGTAGGTGACAGTCTTGGTCTTGATGGCGTCACGGAGCAGGGCCACACGGCGCTCGTACTCGGCCTTGGAGATCTGCGGCTCCCACTGGAAGGCGGTATGGGGCTTGGGCACGAACCAGCTGGTGGAGACGGTGATGCGGACGCCCCGCTGCTTGTTCTGGGCGCTCTCGCGCCAGGCGTGCATGACACGGGCGGCCACGTCGGCAATGCCCAGGACGTCCTCGTCCGTCTCGGTGGGCAGGCCCAGCATGAAGTAGAGCTTCACGGCGCTGTAGCCGCCGGCAAAGGCCGTGCGGCAGCTTTGCAGCAGGTCCTCCAGCGTGACGTTCTTGTTGATGACGTCCCGCAGGCGCTGGGTGCCGGCCTCCGGCGCGAAGGTCAGGCCGGTCTTGCGGCCTTTGGCCAGCCGCTGCATCAGGTCCATGGAGAAGTTGTCGGCGCGGAGACTGGGCAGGGACAGGCTGACATGACGGGCATCGCAGAAAGGCTCCAGCTCGTCGCACAGGTCCGTCAGCGGCGGGTAGTCGCTGGTGGAAAGGCTGGAGAGCGTGACCTCCTGATAGCCGGTGTCGTCGCAGGAGCGGACGCAGTAGTCGGCGCAGAGGTCGCGGCTGCGATTGCGGACCGGGCGGTAGACATAGCCCGCCTGACAGAAGCGGCAGCCGCGGATACAGCCCCGGAACAGCTCCAGGGTAACGCGGTCCTGGACGATCTCGGTGGAGGGGACGATGGTATTTACCGGGAAATAGGACTTGTCCATGTCATGGACGATGCGCTTTGTCACCACGGCAGGTGCACTGTCGCGGGGCGTGATGGACGCCACGGTGCCGTCGTCGTGATAGGTCACATCGTAAAGGGACGGGACATAGATACCGTCCAGTCGGGCAGCGGCGCGGAGAAAATCGGCCTTGCTCCAGCCCTCGCGGCGGGCGCGGCGGTGGAGCTCCACCAGCTCCACGGTGACGTCCTCGCCCTCGCCCAGGCTGACCAGATCGATGAAGTCGGCCAGGGGCTCGGCGTTGTACATGGCGGTGCCGCCGGCGATGACCAGCGGGGTCAGGCCGGTGCGGTCCGCGGCGTGGAGGGGAATGTGGGCCAGGTCCAGCATATTGAGGATGGCGGGAAAGGCCATCTCGTAGCCAACGGAGAAGGCCACAATGTCATAGTCGGTGATGGGGTCGCCGGATTCCAGGGCAAAAAGGGGCATTTCCGCCTGACGCAGCTCGGCCTCCATGTCGCCCCAGGGAGCGAACACGCGCTCGCACCAGACGCCGGGGATATTGTTCATTACGCCGTAGAGGATACGCATACCCAGGTTGGACATACCGATCTCGTAGGTATCCGGGAAGCAGAAGGCAATGCGGGTGTCTACCGCCGCCTTGTCCTTGAGGATGGCGTTGTATTCGCCGCCCACGTAGCGGGCGGGCTTTTGCACCCGGGGCAGGATGCGTTCCAGTCGTTTATCCATGGTGTAGTCCTCTCCCCTCCCCTGCCCGACGGAGCGTGGGCGGGGAGCTATTTCTTGTAACAGTTTATTTTATCCGGTTTTGCGCCGTTTGGCAAGACCCCTTTTACGGCCAGCCAAAGGACGCCGGGCAGCAGGAACAGCCCCGCGCCGGTGGTCAGCGTCAGGTACAGGCACAGGACCAGCAGGGCGGCGGAGGCAACGGCGCCCACCGCATAGGCCACGCGGTCGGCGGTGTAGGGCTCGGTGCAGAGCGCCGTCAGCAGCCAGAGGAGGCGGCCGCCGTCCATAGGGCGGACCGGCAGCAAATTCAGCGCGCCCAAGATCAGGTGGGCACCGGCAAAGGGGGCCAGGGGCGGCCAGCCGGTCAGGGACAGCAGCGCCCAGAGCAGGAGGTTGCAGCCGGGGCCGGCGGCCACGGCCAGCAGCTCGCCGCCGTAGGACAGGCGGTGGAGGTCCGGCACGTACAGCTCCGCGCCGGTGGCGGAGAGGGTCAGGCGGCGGGGCGGCGTGTGGAGCGCATGGAGGGTCAGGACGTGGGCCAGCTCGTGGCACAGGGCGGCGGATAGGAGCGCGGCAGGCAGGGTCAACCCTCGGGAGAGCAGCAGAAACGCCGCCAGCAGCACCAGCGCAGAGGGCGAGACGGTGAGGGCTGCGGATGGCTTACGCAAATGTAACATAATAAATGGGGTTCAGATAGGTGTCGTCGTGGTGAAGTTCAAAATGCAGGTGAAAGCCGGTGGCACGGCCGGTATCCCCCATCTCGGCGATGGGGTCGCCGACCCTCACCTGCTGGCCGTCGGAGGCGGTGATCTTACGGCAGTGGGCATAAAGAGTGGAAAAACCGCCGGCGTGGGTGACGGTGACGTAGCTGCCCAAGTCGGTGCTGCTGCCGATAGCCGTCACCGTTCCATCGGCAAAGGCGCGGATGACTGCGCCCTCCTCCCCCGCGATGTCCAGGCCGTAGTGAAATCGACCGTCGCCCTCCAGGGGGTCGCTGCGGCAGCCGAACAGTGAGGTGATCTGACCCGCCGCGACCGGGTCAACGTAGTCGAAGTCCAGGACCCGCTGGAGCATCTCCACATTGTCCGGCAGTGTCTCCGACCGGGAGACAGCGGGGGCGGCGGGTATCTCCGACGTGCCGAAAACGGCGGTGTAAGCATCGTTGAGGGCGTCAGAGACGGTGGATCCGTCCGCAAAGGCCCGGCCGGCAGCGGAGAACACCTCTACGAAGTCGGTATCGGCACCCAGCAGATCCAGCAGCGTGGCGCGGCAGCGATCCAGCGCCGCCGGAAAGAGAAATTTCATGGCAATGACCGCCAACAGCAGCGCGGCGGAGATCACCAACTGGGCCATACGGCGACGGACGCCGGGAACGGGCGCCGCAGCGGACTTCGTCCGGTCCGGGCGGGGCGTGGGGCGAGACGGGGCTTTGCGGGGCGGGACACTGCGGCGGGACGGAGCTATGCGTTTACCGGCGTAGGACACGGGGCGCTGGGACATGGCGGAACACCTCCTTCTTTTCCAGAGCACTATATGCAATAGACGAAGGCGTTAGACATACAAGTGAAAGTTGGGAAATTATACTTGACAGCCGCGCCGTCAGGAAATATAATGGGAGGGCTGACGGGGTGTAGCGCAGCTGGTAGCGCGCTTGGTTCGGGACCAAGAGGCCGGGGGTTCAAGTCCCCCCACTCCGACCATAAGTCCACCGTAATTTTGACAGAATTACGGTGGACTTTTTTAAGCAATGTAAATAATTGAATCCACATACAGGAGTGCGATTTCATGCGTGAGGTGCGATTCCATATTCATCGGAAATCCACATTTGCGGGAGCTCTTTTGCCGTATCGAATGTACATTAACGGTCAGTACATCGGAACAATACGCAACGGAAAATCACTGGATGCAAACGTTCCCAAAGCAGGCGTTTATTATATTGAGGATGATATTCTGTCTTTGCGAAACGCTGTGATATATGATAATGGGCTATCCGAATATAGCGTTGTAATAAAGCGAGCCGGAGGGTGGCGCACGGAATCATACAACGAGTTTTACATGGAGAAAGGTAACGTCTTGGAGCAACTGCCGTCTTTCCACTGGGAAAAGCTCTTTGAACTGCAGCAATCTATGTCTCAGAGTGAAAGGCTGCTCGCCCTTAGCGTGGAGTTTTGGATGTCCGCCATGGACGATTTGCAGGAGGTCCTTGCTTCAGAACATCTTTTTGAAATCATAGCCGCTTTACAAACAATCGGTGCACATAAGTATCACGATTTGCTTCTCAAAATTATGAATGACGATTTTGGTGATGTCCGTTTTCCGTTGGACGATAACCAGATCGAGCAGATACAGCCGAAAATCGAGGACGCAAACCGGGCATTTTGGAAAAATAAGGGCGCAGAAGCGGAGTTTCGTGGAGCAGTCACGAATTTTCTGATAACAAACCTGGATGCTTCTGGCCACGTTTTTGAAGGAATAGATCAGTCATGAGAAATTTTCCCACAGAGGGGGTGCATTTCCGAAAACTACTGCACCCCCTTTTGCGTCGAAAATGCACCCCCCTTGAAATTCTATTAAAGTTAGGGTTATTTGCCAAAAAGAAGAGGTACACAAACGTGTACCTCTCCTTTTTGTGCGCGGCACTCTTGCTGTGCCAACATGACCGCCCCGCGGCGGAACATTTTATTCGACTTGGGTGGTTTCGCTCTTTCCTTTTCGGCGGCGGTGTGCTATAATAAGTCGATTTGAGGTAAAGGAGGCCGCGCCGATGGAATATTTGTCCCACAGTCCGGAGGAGACAGAGCATATCGGCGAAATGCTGGGCAGGCGGCTGCGCCCCGGTACAGTAGTGGCCTACCGCGGCGGACTGGGCATGGGCAAGACCGCCTTTACCCGTGGGCTGGCCCGAGGTCTGGGCTGCGCCGGACGGGTCACCAGCCCCACGTTTACCATTGTCAACGAATACGACGGCGCAACACCGCTGTTTCACTTTGATATGTACCGGCTGGGCAGCTCTGACGAGCTGTTCGACATCGGCTGGGAGGACTATCTGACACGGGGCGGCGTATGCGCCGTGGAGTGGTCCGAGCGCGTGGACGACGCTATGCCGGCTGACACCCTGTGGGTGGACATCGCCCGGGGCACAGACGAGAGTGACCGCATCATCACCATCACGGGAGGCGAGTGACAGTGAGAATACTGGCATTGGAGACCTCCGCCAAGAGCGTGTCCGTGGCCGTGACGGAAAACGGCACACTGCTGGCCCAGGCATATCAGGACCGGGGGCTGACCCACAGCGTGACGCTGATGCCGCTGCTGGACGGAATGCTGAAGACCGCGGGACTGACATTGGACGATATGGACATCATCGCCGTGGCCCAGGGGCCGGGGAGCTTTACCGGGATACGCATCGGTGTGTCGGCGGCCAAGGGGCTGGCGTGGGCCAAGGCGCTGCCCTGCTGCGGCGTATCCACGCTGGAGGCCATGGCCTATGGCGTCACGGACTTCGAGGGCGTCGTTGTGGGCGCTATGGACGCACGGCGGCAGCAGGTGTACAACGCGCTGTTCCGGACAGAAAACAGCCGCGTTACGAGACTATGCGCGGACAGGGCCGTGGCTATGGAGCTGGTGGCGGAGGAATTGGCCGCCATGCCGGAGCCAAAGCTGATCGTGGGCGACGGCGCGGTGCTGCTGTACGACTTTTTGCAGAAGGCGGGGATCGGGTGCCGGCTGGCCTCTCCCCTGCACCGGCAGCAGAGCGCCGCGGGCGTGGCGCTGGCGGCGGAGCATCTTGCCGCGCAGGGGCTGACGTGTTCCGCCCAGGAATTGCAGCCGGTGTATCTGCGGCTGAGCCAGGCGGAGCGCGAACGGCTGGCCAGGGGGCTGTCCCTGACGGCGGAGTAAAACGTATACCCTTAAAATTTCATATACACGGAGGATAACATCATGTACAGCGAGAAGGTCCACATCATGAACCATCCCCTGGTGGCGCACAAGCTGACCATCATGCGGGACAAGAACACCAGCGTCAAGGATTTCCGGGAGCTGGTATCCGAGATCGGTATGCTCATCACCTATGAGGCCACCCGTGACCTGCCCCTGACCACCAAGCACATCGAGACCCCCATCTGCGGGATGGACGCGCCCACGCTGGCGGGCCGTAAGTTCGTGGTGGTGCCTATCCTCCGTGCGGGCCTGGGTCTGGTGGACGGCGTGCTGCGGATGGTGCCCTCCGCCCGTGTGGGGCACATCGGTATGTACCGCGACGAGGAGACGCTGGAGCCGCACCCCTACTTCTGCAAGATGCCCAAGGATGTGGCCGAGCGCGATGTGCTGATCGTGGACCCCATGCTGGCCACCGGCGGCAGCGCCGCGGAGGCCATCGGCGAGATGAAGAAGCGCGGCTGCAAGCACATCAAGCTGATGGTGCTGGTGGCGGCTCCCGAGGGCATCGAACACATCCAGAAGCTGTACCCGGATGTGGACATCTATGCCGGTGCGCTGGACGATCACCTGAACGAGCACGGCTACATCGTGCCCGGTCTGGGCGATGCCGGCGACCGCATTTTCGGCACGAAGTAACAAACGCATACAGCAGCGCCCCGCCAGATGGCGGGGCGCTGTTTCTATCCTACTGGGCGCGCGAGACGCTTGACGAAGGTCGGCTCGGTCCTGCCGCGCTGTCATTTTTATTGTATTTCTTCGTATTTTGTGGTATAATACCGGAAAATGGAAATGACACGCAGAAAGGGATACACTATGGAACGTAAGAAAAAGGCCCCGCGGCACCTGGGCCCGCAGCTGAAGGCCGTCATCAGGCGGCAGCCCACCGTGTTCGCCGTATACACCGTACTGCGGCTGATCGTACTGGCTACGCTGGTGTCTTCCATCATCCGCGGCGAATATGAGAGCGCGTTTATCTGCCTGCTGGTACTGGGACTGTTTGTCCTGCCGTTTTTTATCCAGCAGAACTTCGGCATTGAGCTGCCGTCCACGCTGGAGATCATCATACTGCTGTTTATTTTCGCATCGGAGATACTGGGCGAGCTGAAGTGCTACTTCATCACCTATCCGCACTGGGACTCCATGCTGCACACCACCACGGGATTCCTGTGCGCCGCCACGGGGTTCGCGCTCATCGACATTCTCAACCGCAACAGCAAGATCAAGTTTCAGCTGTCCCCTATCTATGTGGCTGTGGCGGCGTTCTGCTTCTCCATGACCGTGGGTGTGCTGTGGGAGTTCTTCGAGTTCGGCATGGATCGGCTGTTCATGATGGATATGCAGAAGGACACGGTGGTGAACGCCATCACCTCGGTGATGCTGGATCCCACCAACAGCAACATCCCCGTGACCATCGACGGCATCACCTCGGTGACGATAAACGGGCAGGAGCTGGGGCTCGGCGGATACCTGGACATCGGGCTGTACGACACCATGGGGGATCTGTTCGTGAACTTCATCGGTGCGGTGGTGTTCAGTACCATAGGGTACTTCTATATCAAGCAGCGCGGCAAGGGCAAGCTGGCGAAGGCGTTTATCCCCACCATCACCGAGGAGGAGGGCGCAGCGGAGCTGCCGGAGGGTACAGAGGCTCTCCCGGAGGGAACAGAGGAAAGTGAATAATCTGCCGAAACCCGTCTCAAATTGAGACGGGTTTCCGGATAGAGGCAAAAAGAAAACCACGACGGATGTCGTGGTTTTCTTTTTGTGGTGGAGATAAGCGGGATCGAACCGCTGACCTCTTGAATGCCATTCAAGCGCTCTCCTTTATTTCGTGTATAATTTGTAGCAATATTCGTTATATCGTTTTTTTCTTGTAAGACCATGTCGTTTTCGCTCCTTCGGCTGGCCATTACGAAGCGGCCTCCAAACCGCGCAGGAATTGGTCAACACTGATGTTCAGCAAAACCTTTATCTTGTAGTCACGATAGACCTCGATCCGTTCAAAGAGCTGACCCACAATCATTTTCTTTGTTTCAAGACTGGCTGCATCATACACACACGCCCAGCTGATAAGCCGGTCATACTCTTTTGTCATCTGCTGATATACCGTGTCACGTTCATCCAATTCCGCTTGCGCTTTTCGGAGCGCTTCTGATTTTTCGCTGCACTTTTGCTGCTGCTTCGCAATAAGATCACCCAGCATTTCCTTGCTAAAGGCACTCTGCCCATCCAACGCCTTCATTATTTCTTCCCGCAAATTGCTAAGGTCACGTTCTGCTTTGGCTACTTCCTTTTCCATCTGCCGGACAACAGCCGCTTGGTCATCCAACTTCTGTTCAACGCCTATGCGGATGGCATCGGATTGTGAGAAATGGCCTATGCGTTGGAATAGCGTATGGACGAAGTCGTTGACAGCAGTATCAAGGATATGCATCGTATAGCCAGTTTGTCCATCACACTCTCCGTGTGAACGAGTCTTGGTCTGACAAATATACCGTATGCGAATGTAATCTGTCCCATCCGCCCTGCGGCGGCCTTTCCCATTCGTTGTAAGCGAAAGACGTTTGCCGCAGCACCCACAGAACGCAAGACCTGTCAGCAGCGCCTTTCCCTTTGTATTGATAGGAATATGGCGCGTATTTGAACTGTGTTCGGAGCGTGCCTTAGTTAGCTCCTGTACCGCGTCAAAGGTATCTTGGTCTATAATGATAAGCTCTGGCTGGACAGGAGAACGGCTCTCTCCGCTGCGTATAATGCCTGTATACAGCGGATTACGCAGGATGGCTCTAATAGTCGCGGGATGCCAGTTCTTTCCCTCACGGTCTTTTATGCCCTTTTGACGCAGATAATTGGCGATACGCTGCGGGCCATAGCCCTCATTCAGATAGCTCGCATACATTATCCGGACAATAGGGGCTTCCTCCTCATTTATCACAAGGTCGTTCAGCTCCACACCCTTTTTGTTTTTACGGCCTTTTTTGACCAGCTTATAGCCATAGGCACATGGGCCGCCTCTGAAAAAGCCATCTGCCGCTATCTGCCCCATGCGGGTAGATACGCGGATAGATGTCTTGCGGCTCTCTCCATCCGCCTGCCAAAACCGTATGTAGTTGGTCAGCTTATCGGTGTGCGACTCGATACGCTGCTCACCCTCCTGCGTACTCCATACGCGAATACCGTGGTCTATCAGCCACTCCACCACAAAAGGCGTTTCGTCTGCGATACGGCCAATACGGTCAAACATGAAGACAAGCAGTACATCAAACTTCTTTGCACTTGCCAATTCTTTGACTTTTTGTATCTTATCACGGTTTTCCGCTCGTACCTTGTGCCCGGAAACACCTTCCTCTTGCAGTTCATAGACGATCTCCCAACCCATCCTGTCGCAGAACTCGCGGCAGGCTTTTCTCTGCATGGGAATATCCGCCTCGTGCTTTTCATTGTAGTACACCTGCTGACCGGTAGAAACACGGTACAGGCACAATGCCCTCAGCTTCTCCGCAGATGTCTCCATATTGTGCGGGTACGGCATAATAGAATTATTCAGTATAACACTCGTATTGTTCATGGCGATCCATCCTCTCTTTTGTCATGTGAGATAACAGATCGACACATCCTCATATTGGATTGTCAAGGTGCAACCACAGCTATTGCCGCAACTATATTATCTCATATTTTACAAATAGTGTCAAATTTCTGCTGAAATTACTATAAATTCGCAGAATTCAGGAATGCCAGATATGAGTCCATCAGGGTGCGTTTGAAGCGTTCTTCAATCTTAGGATTTGGGTCACAGGCAAAAACCGCTTCTACCTTACAGCCGTTAAACTCAAGATGGAGCACCGGGCGTCCCTGCAAGTCCTTCTCCAGTGGAAACTTCTCATGGTTATTCATTAGTGTACTCCCCCATTTTGGCAGCACAATGCTGCTGTTTCTTTTTCAGTGGCGGAATGGGCGACAGCGGCAACTGTCTCATAGGTCACGGCCTCCCTCCATTCTGATGGCGGGGCGTTCTACGCGGTGAAGCATAGCCAACGCAAGTATCTTACCCCTCCGCAAGTCGTGGCGGTGGCACTGCCACAGTGCCGCCATGTGACGATGGCGTTTCTCGCTCCCGTCCCTGTGGACGATCTTGGCGCACCTCTCACCGGCTCGTTGCTTCGGGAATGTACCCAAACAGCCCTATTCAGTTTTAGAATGGCATATAGCCGGACTGTTGCCAGCCCGTGAGAAGGCGCAGCATACTGCGCCCTCTCACGGATCAGTAACACTAATCCGTTTCAATTACCTCATCTTCGGGCAGGCGGGTCGGGTCAAACTTGTAGATGATCTGCAACATCAGCTTGCTTTGCAGACGGCCTTTCAGCTCCATATCCACGGCCACGCGGTGGTTGCCGTACTCATCGGTCATGGTTCGCTGGGCACACATGGTTATGTAGCTGTCGTAGTGGCGCAGCACCTGCTCCATGGCGATAGAGTCACCGGCCTTGGCCGCAAGGATAGCCTGATAGGAAATCTTATTGTCCATACGAACCTCCCAACAATTTCCGCAGTTTGGTCAGTGATGCCGCTCTGCGATGCTGCACCGTGTCCGGCTTGAGCCGCAGCAACTGTCCGATCTGCGGGTCGCTCATGCCCGCAAAGTAGTACAGCAGCGCCACATCTCGCAGGCGTACCGGTAGGACAGCGATAGCCTGTCCCAGTGCGGCGTTCTCTACCGCCACGGTATAACCGCGGATGTGGAACTCCACCGTATCTTCGGGGATGCGGTCAACTATGGACAGCCTCGCCATCTCCACCGGCGTAAGTGCCGAAAACGCCGTCTCGTTCTTTGCATGATATGCCAGCTCCCGCAGGGCATCGGTACGCTCGTTGCGGATGACCTGCTTGCAGAAGGAGTCAAAGGTCTGCTCCGTGTAGGCGTAAAAATCTGTGAGTTTCATAGTCGTTCTCCTGCTGTCTTTCGTTCTGATGTAGCTATCACGGACAAGAACGGCAAAACCCGAATTTTTCCCGAAAAGTAGCAGTAAAGTTACAAAAGGCTTTTGTATTCGATTTTTTTCGCAAAAGTGGGGCGAAAAAAGGCGTCTCAAGTTGAGACACATTTCGACACGAGACATGATAAGTTGCAAAAAGGAAAGGCGGCATACTGCCGCCTTTCCTTTTTATTTAACCCGCCATGCCGCTACCTAAGTCATAGCCAAGATCGCAGGTATAGCGCCACTCGACTACATCGCCGTCCTTCACTTGGTATCGGGAGCAGCCGTAGTTGGGATACCAGCCGTTGACGTTGTACATCCAGCCGGAGAGGCTTCCCACGTCGAACTCGTAGAGGTTGTTGATCCCCTCCACATACGCACTGTTGTACATGGGCGTCCAACTGGACTCCATATGGATGGCGTTGTCACAACATACACGCTGAAGGACATCGAATACGCTCTCGCCCTCGCTGAACCCCACCTCTGTGGCCGGAAAAATAACACCATCTTTCGGCACGAGGAACCGCTTGTTTTCCACGCACTTATCCATGTTGTCCAAGATAGTCTCGCAGGAGATGGAAAGTGTACAGGTGTGGGTCATGGAGGTATCCACCGTCGTGTCCTGCGGTTCTACTGGAGCAGGTCTGCCCTCTGGTATGGGATCGGTCATGTACTGGTCCTTATCGCCGGTATTCTCCGGCTGCGTCTGCTCGCGGCCACAGGCCGCACAGGACAGCAGCAAAAGGATTGCCAGAAACAGGAAAGCGATATGCCTGCATCTTGTTTTCACATTACTGCTCCTTCTTGATGCGGCGGTAGCGGCGCGCCATGCCGAAGGCCAATAGTGCCGCCACAATGGCGGCCAGCAGTATCGCTCCCAGCGGCGTTTCCGTCAGAGCAGCACCCACGATCTCAAACACGCTGTTGCCCTTGCCGTCCGGGCCGAACTTGCCGTTCTCCGCGGCTTGGAGGTAGGTAAGAGCGGATACAGCGGAGGGGAAGTCCAAGAGCTTGCTTGTATAAGAAGGCAGTTCGGTCAGGCCATCCACATCTGCATCTACCTTCGTTCTGGTGACAAACCCAAGCCCATCAATGTAAAAGGTTTTCAGACCATCCGCGACTGTGTTGCCGTTTTTTACAAAGCGTTCATCATTCAAGGAGATACCCGCGGCATCCATCATATCCAGTACGGCGAGAGTCGCCGCGCCGTCAGGCAGGCCATCTCTGCCGGGGAAGCTGCCGTCCGCCAACTGCACGGAGGAGAGATATTCAATGGCACTTTCTACCGATTTAGCGATGTACTCTTTGTCCGTATGCGGAGCCAGCGCCGCGACAGCACCGGCGTTTAACTCCACTTGGTCTTTGTTCGTGAATTTGCTTGTCTGCCAGTCCTCGCCCTGCTTAAGTACATACTTGTAATGATCGTCAAACTTTCCGTTCGGCATCTGGTACTCGATCATAGCTGCCGCATACTCATCCACAAGCATATCCGCGTCGATGCCCCGTGCGCGCCACACATTGGGATCGACCGCGTCAACATCCTTCAGCAAGTCGTCGAGTTGGGGAAACTCTCTGCCGTCAAGAGATGTCAGCGGTGCGAGATAATCAAGTCCCTCCACATTGCCGGGGTCCATCCCCAACGCAACGAGAGCTCTGACAGCCCCACACGAAAGGGTCTTACTCTTCTTTTTATAATAGTATTCCTTGCTGGTCAACATCATGTTCTTCATCAGCTCGGAGAGCTGTGCCTTCTCCTCCTCGGAGAATCCTCCATTTGCCTTTTCGAACGCCAAGACTTCCCTCGCAAAAGAGGATATGTCGCTCTCTGTTACCACCCATGTATCCTCGTTCCAGCGGCTTCCGCCGGATATCTCCTGCTCGAAGAGTGCCTTCTGTTCATCCAGCAATTTGGAAAAATCTATGGTAGACACATTTTCGGACGCGGAGGGGGCAGGATCGGTGACAGTAACACTCGCCGCTTTCGCGCCCGGCCTGATACTGCACAAGCCCGTATACGTTGCAGGATTAATATAGCTCCGTCTTAATACAGTGGTGACCACCATATCAAATGTCTCTTCATCTGGCGATATACTTGGCGGTTTCGGCATCACCTTCGATACACTATGATACCACCCCCCCCAAAGAGCATTGTAACCCCATTTTACATCATAACGGTAAAACCCTTGATACGGCGCATTCTCTGCTTCCTCAAAATAGAAATCCTGATACCAACCCATCATGCCGTCCAGCACGGTGTGGCCATCCTTGGTGAAGCGCTCATCCGTGAGGGAGATACCCAGTGCGGCCAGCATCTCCAGCACCGCCGCGTCCTCCTCCACGTCCTCATCGCCGTACTTTACGAAGCCGCCGCTGGGGAGCTGCTGCTCGGAGAGGTACTTCAACGCCTTGTCAATGGCTGTGGATACATCCTTGCGGCTTTGGTAGGGCGCAAGGGCCTGTAAGGACTTGGCAGTCAGCAGTATGTAGTCAAAGCGGTCCGGCTCATCGTCCACACCCTTTTGCTTCAGTTCGGTGGGCCATTTAGATGTATAGCGGAACTCGCCGCTGCTCTGCTGCCGGGCAAGAGCCTCGGTCAAAAGCTGCTCCCGCAGAGCGTTGAACTCGTCTGTCTTGCCGACGTCACCGGCAGCGTCCAAATCCATCAGCATATCCAACCGGTCCTCGTCCGCCTCCACCAGCTCCGGCTTCCGCAGGGTGTCCATGAGGTCGTACCCGGCGAAGTCCGTCACGTCCAGTCCCATAGCCGCTACTGTGCGGATAGCACCGGGGATATAGGCCGTCTTGCCCCGCTTGACGGCGAGGTCCAGCCAGTCGGCCAGCGCTTGCAGGTATTCGTCATAGAAGCCGCTGGGGACAGTTGCGCCGGAGGTCCACAGGGCGTAAACTACCTTGGCATTCTCCTCCTGCGTGGCCGTGGCAAGATAGTCCTTGCTTTCAGTAACGCGCTGGATCACCAGCTCCGTCACCGTCTGATACGCCTGCTCCGCCTCATCCGTCCATCCGTCCGCAGGGGCGGCCTGTACTACGATGGGCAAAAGCATCGCCAGCGACAGCAGTGTGGTGAGTATTCTTGTGAAATGCTTTCTCATTTGCTCTCCCTCCTGCGGCGGACGAACACCGTCACGGCCACCATGACGACCACCGCGCCGCCGATGATGAGAAACAGGTTACGCTGTGCCGCGTCCGTCTGTGCTTTCACCGCAAGTACGGCATCCCAGTTCTGGATGAGTGCCTTGTCATGGTCGGACAACGCCTTGTAGCGTTTCACCAGCCTGTCCACGGTGGGCTTCTCGCCCAGTCCGGGTTCGGTCATGGGGATGATCTGCTCCTGAATGTCTGTGTTTATAGCCTCGATCTCCGCATACAGCGCATCTATGTCGCTCTTGGCCTGCGTCAGCTTGGTCATGTAGGTATCATAGCCGTCAAAATCACGGCTCATTTTCAGCTTGTTCAGCAGAGCCGTCACTTCCTCATCGTTCTCTGTACTCAGCTTCTTGGGCAGGGCGTCCGCCTGCTGCCGGTCGGCCTCGGTGAATTCGTAGCTGCCCGCGAAGGATACATCGCTCTCCTCCGGCGTCAGTATCTTGGCGGACACACTGCCGCCGCGGAAATCGTACAGGATACCCATTCCCTGCGCCTGACGCCACACGGCCGCCAGCGCCAGCAGCGCCTGATCGGTAGCCATACTGTTGCTCTCACCCGCAATGGCGAAGGGGTTGCCGGGGTCTGAATCGTAGGAGTGGGCGAAGCCGCCGTCCTCCTGCTGGTAGTAAAACAGCGCATCCAACAGGTTGATGCCGTTTTTGATGAACCGCGGGTCATTCTGCGGGTCAATACCGATAGAGCACAGCGCCACGATGATCTGCGACACGGATTCGGAGTTCCGCGTGCCCCAGCTGCGGAAATCGCCGGTATCCAACTGCAATTCAGACAGGCAGCTCAGCGCCTTATCCACCGGGTCCTTCACGTTGAACGTAGAATCCCAATAATAGGGTGCCAACGCCTGTATCGCCATAGCGGTGATGTCCGGGTCAGCGGTGCTGCCCTGCGCGAAGCGCAGATTAAAGCCGTTATCCGGGAGCTGGAAGGACAGTATTTTCTTTACCATCTCCATGCGGGTATAGCTGGATTTCGGCGGGATATTATACGTCATGCTGTCCAGCGTGATAAGCCCCCACAGCCAGCCGTTGAGGCCCTGCGCGCCGATGTCCATGGTCTTGCCGCGGTCATATACGCCGTCCGCGATGAGGTTGATGTCGTTACCGTTTTCATCCTTGCCGAAATGAGTGGGGTCGCCGCCGCAGGCCAGCACAGCGAGAGAGATGCGGTGCCACTCGGTGGCCTTCACCCGGTCCAGCTTGTCCGGCTCACGGTACTTCTGCTCAACGTAGGTCTGCAAGGCCGCGAGGTAGGCGTCATAGTCATCCTCCACGCCGCAGCGGCTCAGACCGATGGGCAGCCAGTCCGCAGCCGTGCTGCCAGCGTAGGTCAGCTCGTCCCCGGAGAGTAAATTGTCGGTCTCAGACAGTCCCAGCACAGAGCGCTTCTGCGCCATGATGCCCTGAATGGCCTCGGAGATATCCTCCAGCGTGTATTTGCCCTTAGGCACTACCTGCCGCTGGTTCTGCTTTTGTGCGGCCGCTGCCTGCTCTGCCGTCATGGGCGTAACGGCGATATTCACATCGGCGGTGAATGTGCCGTCTATGAACCGCACCTCGCCAATGGAGTTGGAGCGCTCCTTACGGACAAAAACGCCCCAAGTCTTCTCCTCCCGCTGTGCGTCCTTGCCCACCCGTATCTCCACCGTGCCGGTGAAGAAATCCGGATGGTCCAGTGTCACGGACTGCACATAGTACATCCCATTGATGGAGATGCCGCAGGAAACTTCGTTTTTGCTGTCCTTCAGCACGGCCAGCACTACGAGTGCGTTTTCGCCAGCAGGCAGATCATAGTTCTTATTGGCAGCGAGGTATTGCACTTCCGCGCTGTCCGTATCACCCGCCCTTTCAAACACCCAGTAAGGCAGTATGGCCCCTTCCTGTGCCTCAACATTGATGCTGTATCCTGCCGCGTAGGCTGCGGGTATCATGCCGAAAACCAGCACCAACGCCAGCAGAAACGCCGTCAAATTTTGCGTTTTTCTTCTCACAGAGGTATTCCTCCTGCTTCCGTTTATATAGCCGTATTCGCGTGGACGGAAGTTCCGCCCACGCGAATCGGCAGACTACACCCGCGGCGTAATCAGATTTAATTATTTCTCGTCATGCTCATCGCGCTTGACCTTGTGGTAACGGCGTACCGCGCCCACGATGATCAGCGCTACGATGACGGCTACAATACTCCAGACGATGATGGGATTCTCCCGCACCACCGTGCCGATGATCTCCCACACGGAGTTGCCGCTGGCACCGCCCTCGGTATCCTGTCCGTCCGGCACGTCGTCCGGGGCATCGGAGGTCTGAGGATCGTTGGCGTTATCGGTGTCCGGCTCGTCCGCGTTCTCGGACAGACTGTCCATGCTCACCTGCTGAGAATCCAGCCACACAGGGAAGGTCATGGACGTACCGCTGGCCTCCCACTTGCTGTACAGACGGTCTGCCAGTGCTGCAAGGCTGCTGGCGTACTGGCCGTAGATACTCTCATAGGTGCCGCTGGCCATGCCGCCGCCACCGGTCAGCCACGCACTGAATACCTCCTCGCTGCCGGAGTCGATGTACTTCTGCAGCGCCTTGGCGATGGTGTCGCCGTCCTTTCCGTCCACGCCGGTGTGCTCGTTGAGACTGGCCAGCAGCAGAGCCGCCAGATCCTTGGCCTCATCGGTCTTCTTACCCACGGCTGCGGTGGCCATGTTGTCCAGACTGTTGGTCAGCAGAGCGCGGACCACGTTGGGATTTTCTTCCAGCCACTTCTGGAAGGACTTGTTCCCGCCGTTGGAGCCCCACTCGGCATAGGCGTCCAGCACAAGGCCCTTGATGTCGTACTCCACGTCCATGTTCAGGCCGTCCTGCAGGCCCTCGTCGTCCTTGTCGCCGGTGCCGGTACCGTCGCCGCTGCCGCCGTAGTAGTAACCGCCATTACCGCCGGGGCCAACACTGGCAAATTCGGCGTGGATAGTAACATTGCTCTCTGCGGGTATGACGATGCTCGGTGTGCCCTTAGTAGGCAGAGTATCGGTCTGGCCGTTATGCGTCCATGTCAGGGACTTCAAGCCCATGGTGTTGTCCTTGGGCGTGGCCTTGATGGTCACGCTGGTATCCTTGGGGCCGTAGACCGCATTATCCGCATCCGTGGTGCTGGTATAACCCAGACTACTATCAAGCGTTACTGTGCCGCCAGTGCCGCAGGTCGCCTGTGCACGGTAATAGCTTTGAGCCTTGTCCACTGCGGGAAGCAGTTTGGGATAGCCCTTTGCGGTATCCTGCGTCCACCAACCGGCGTGATCGCCGGTGCCGCCGTCCACGCCCCATGCTACCTTGCCGCTGGCAAAGTCAGCCTTGCTGGCCCATTCGCCGCCCTGTGCGGTGGAAAACTCGCCCGCGCTGTCAGCGAGGTAGTAAGAGTTTGTGACAAGCTCATTGGATGCACTGATGGCAACGTGCTTTGCCTCATTGTAGGTAAAGCAGTTCTTAATGTTGCCGGACGATGCAATGCCATACGCACGTTCTGCCGCACCTTTTCCAGCATCAGCCGTTACCTTGCCGAGGTTGTACGAGAAGGATATACCGCCAATTCCCGAAATATCTTCGCTTTTGCCGTATGCAACGATTCCCGCGGCTATACGCGTGCCGGTAATATTACCTTTGTTGAGGCAGTATTTCGCTTCGCCGCCATATGTTGAGCTCAGTCCGTATGCAATGCCCCCCGCATACTGGCCGCAGACTTCCCCGGTATTCACGCAGCGCTTTGCCCACCGCAAATTAGTCGCGCATATACCTCCGGCGTAGCCGCGCGTTCCTGTGGTTCCTGTAGCTTTAACCGTGCCACTATTTTCACACCTGGTGGCTGTGCTATTAGTGCTGCCGCCCAATATGCCTCCGGCATAGAGCAGGCCGGTAACGGAGCCTTTGTTTGTACAATCCTCCAAGGTGTATTGGCTTGCCGCGTTAGGATCATTATTGGCACCGGCGATGCCGCCTGCTGTTGCGCCGGATATATTCCCCTTGTTGGTGCAGTTGATGACCTTGACGACATTGTAGGCAGCGCCGTTGTTTGCAACATTATATCCGATCAAGCCGCCGGCGGAACCGAAAGGAAGGGCATAATTTGCATCACCATGGCTGGTTACTGTTACCTCCGTCGTGATGTTCTCTAGCGTAATGGTGCCGTTTCCCACGATAGCCGTTAAACCGCCGGCATGACCCTTTTCCGCCGTTACATCCCCGCTTATGGTCAGGTTCCTGATATATGTACTCGTGCCGTCCACACCGAGAAGCCTGAACAGTCCCGCATACCACTCCTCGCTGACCTGCAGGCCGGTGATGGTAGTGCCGTTGCCTTCAATGCTGCCGCCGAAAGAGGTGTTCCCATTGCCGATGGGCGTCCATTTCCCGGTAAGAGCGATCGTTTTATTCTCCGGCGTTAAAGCAAAGTACTTGCCCTTGTAGTTGAAGCCTTCGTCATTGACCTGCGTTTGCAGAGCAGTCAGCTTTTCGGCATTGGAGATCTGATACGGACTGTCCTTGCTGCCGTCACCGCTCCAGATATTTTTCCACACCGCGTAGAGGATAACGTTCTTTTGCTCTTTGGTCACCGTAATTGTCGGGGCCTCACCACCAAAGGTATACTCCGGCACTGCGGCGTCCGACTGTGTACTCCAACCGAGGAACGTGCCGTTTTCGTGCTTGAAGCCAAGATCATCGGCTGTTTTTAGGGTAAATGTCCAAGACGCTTCCTCTTCCTTGAGCAGCTTGCTATCCGATACCGCTGTACCCACGGTTGCGGTGCCGGGGTCGTAGGTGATGGACACAACGCCCTCCTGTGCACCGGGCTCAGGATTGCCATCCCAGCGGGTCATGTGTACAGGGTTGTAGGGCGTGCTCAGCTTGTTGATCCACTTCTCTATATTGGCAGCGGTAGGGGTGTTATCGTTCAGCACCTCCACCAAGTCGGACGCAGCACTGTCCATGGTGACCTTGTAGGTCAGCTTGCCGTTCTCCTCTTCGGTTATGGTAATTTCGGTCGTGTCCGCCTTGGTAGTATCGCTGCCGTTATTGACGTAGATACCGGTTTTCCCGGCAATATCAGCATAGTAGCTGTTGACCACCGTGCCGTTGCTGATGTTGTGGGTCTTTCCCTCTGCGCCGGTCACCGTGCCGAGGTTGTAGCAGTTGCTCGCTTCGTTGATACTGCCGGCGATACCGCCCGTGGCGCAGTTGCTTGTGACCGCGCCAAAGTTGGCGCAGTTGGTTGCCGTGGCCGCACTTCCGACCACACCGCCGACAGCAGAGCCGACCACTACGCCGGTTACCTGCACGCTGCCTTCGTTCCAGCAGAGGTTTATCTTACTGCCGCTAACAGCGTCGCCGACCACACCGCCGGCGCTGACGGCATTATTTGATGATGTAGCTGTCACATCCACTTTGCTCAGGCAGTTGCTCACAGTGCCGGAGCCGGCTAATTGTCCTACAATGCCGCCGACATAGAAGGTGCCTCCGCTGGTATAAGTGGCATCAACGCTGCCCTCGACCTGTACATTCCGCACCGTACCCGCACCCTTGAGGCGTCCAAATAAGCCGGCATACCTTATGTTGGCAGCTACGAGCAGGCCCTTGACCCGATGACCGCCGCCATTGAACGTTCCTTGAAAGACAATGCTATCGGTAAAGCCGATGGGCGTCCATGGGCAGTTGGAAAGGTCGATATCATTGGCCAGCTCAACAGTCTTGCCATCGAAACCCTTAGAGGGGATTTCCTTGCCGTCTTTATCCTTCGCCGTGCCGTTCACCAGCGCGGCAAAGCCGAACATCTCCGCTGCATTTTTCAGTATGTATGTATCTTCGTTCTCATGCCCCACATACCAATCGATGTCCGCTTCGATTTTGCCGCCGATGGTGTAAAAATATGCGTTCTTTGCGGCTTCAGCGGACGCTTCAATGCGAGTGATCTTCGTCGGCTCTCCGTTGGTGCCGTAGGTTACCATGTCGCCGCTTTCAAGTGTGGTCGTATCCACCTTCACAGAAAATGTTTTGTTACTGGCCAAGACACAGTAGGCATACCATGTGTCGCCGTTTTGGAACACGGTCACACCTTCGCCGCCCTCCAGACGGATGTCCTTGGCCGGCGGGGCGTACACCTTTGTCAGCGTCAGCTCATAAACACAGCCGGGAGCCCCTACTTTGATACGCGCCAGCTTAGGCACTTTAGGTTCATTATCCGACATGCCCCAGGAAAGGTAAGTATTCCTCCCCTTAAAACCGTCGGCCTTGCCGTTCAGCTCCCATGTTACGCGGCCGGCGGCAAATTCGTCCTCCGTCCGGGCGCCGGTGTCGCCGTTCTCGCCGTTTTCATCGGCCGTGCTGCCGAAGGTGGACTGGTCCGCCAGATAGAAGCAGTTGGTTATCGAGCCGTTACCGCCCACGGCAAGGGTGCCCATGCTGTCTTTGTTATAGTAATAGCTGCCGGACACCGTCGCGCCTTCCACGGCCGTGCCCACCAGACCGCCGACTGCGGCATTTTCATCGCCGCCCTTTGCCGTGGCGGTGGACATGCAGTTTTTCACCGTGCCGCCGGACTCCAGCGTCCCCACGAGCCGGCCTTTGCCGCCGCTGATGTTCACGGACTCGATGGAGCCCTTTACCACGCCGAACAGGTCGCCGTTCAGGCCGGAGATGGAATAGTTCGACCCCGCTCCGTTAAACTTTCCGGCAAAAGGATGGTCAGTATCCTTGCCGATGGGAGTCCAGTCTTCGATATCGCTTAGATCAATGGTCTTCGTAAGATTGATCGTTTTCCCGAAAAAGTTGATGTGCTTGTCGTTGACCAGCGTGGCCAGGAAGCGTAGTTCCTTTGAAGTGCTGATGTTATAATAGTTTCCTGCCGTATTTTTGTAATACCAGCCGCTCTCCGTCAGATCAGCCATAAGTTCATCTTCGGTGCCGTAGTACAGGGTAATGACGCCCTTTTCATCCGCATTTTCCGCGTTCACAGTGTACCCCGCCGAAAGCTCCACCAAATCATCTTTCGTGATCGCAACGCCCTCAGTCGGTTTTTTGAGCGTATAACAAACTTTGTCGGTCCCCTCTGCCGCCGTCAGTGTAAGTGGCTCATTGTTCTTCCCCAGTTTGCTCTGCGCCAAACTGTCTCCAAAACCGACTTTCCCGGCCACAACGGAACCCTCAACACCGGCAGCCAATTTTACCACCGCATCATATTTCAGATTCATATCGATGACAAGAGCCGATTCGGATGCGCTCCACATCGGCAGCTTGTACTCGAATGCGTAGGCATTCAGCTCATCTGCCGCCGCCGCGGCAAAGTCGACAAAGCTTTTACTCTCGATGAGTGTACCCTTTTTGCCGGTATGCTTAGGAACGTTGTGGTAGCAGTTGGTGGGCGTGCCCCCGCATACCCCCAGCTTATTGTTGCTATCAGACCAAGTCGTATAGTACCAGCAGTTGGTGGCGGGACCAATACCAACTACTCCGCCATTGTTAGCTGTCATATACCCGGTGTTGCCATTTTTAGTTTTCCCCTGCACCTTTACTGTGCCAGAAAAACCGCAGTTGAGCACTGTCTCGTTATGGGTACCTACAATCCCGCCAACACCTTTGATAGTCAGCGCTCTTGTATTCGTTCTGCCCAGTTCCTCATTATCGACTACGATATTGCCTGTTACCGCAACGTTTTTTATCACGCCAGAACTGTTGCCAAACAACCCTTTATACAAAATGGCATTATTGCTCCACTTACCTGTTTCGTTGATATACAAGCCTTCAATAGTATGACCATTACCATCAAATGTACCGGCAAAAGCATGGCTTGCATCGTTACCGATGGGGGTCCAGTTTACCTCAGCGGCACCGCTTTCATCCGCAGGATGACACACAGCGGACAGATCAATGTCGTTTGCCAGCACGATTTCACAGTCCGAAAAGTTTATGGCCCCGATATCCTTCGTCGTACCATCCTCTGCCGTTTCCTTCGCCTCACCGTTCACCAACTGTGCCAGGCCGAGCAGCTCTGTCTCGTTGCTAATGGTGAACTTCTTGGCAGCTTTATCTTTCGTATACCACTCGATATTCGGCTCGGCAGCTACAGGAGTAGTACCTTCGACCTCCAGCGTGTCGATCTCATCGGTCGGCTCCTCGGTGGGCTGCTCGTCCTTGTTTTCCTCGTCCTTCTTATCCCCATCGGGATTTTCCTCGCCCTTGTTATCCTCGGCGGGCTTGTTGGCGTCGTCGCCCTCACCCTCGCCGGGGTTCTTGTCCTCATCACCGGGGTTGGTAGGCTGTTCATCCCCGCCGTGCTCGGTGTCCTTGTTTTCGTCGTCCTTGCCCTCGGTATCCTCATTAGGGTTGGCATCAGCCGGGTTCGCGTTGCCCTCGATGATGGCCGTACCGCTGCCGCCCACCACCTCCGTGGCAAAGGCCGCGGGAGTCACCAGCGTCAGTGTGAGCACCATGCTCATCAGCAGGCTCACGATGCGCCGGGACATACTGCTTGTCCGTTTCTTCATGTGATCTGTCTCCTCTCGTTGTTGAACGTATCTATATAAAAACTATTTAGTTACTGCCCTTCGGCATCACCACATACAGCTTGCCGGTCTCCGGGTCTTCGTACACCGTGCCCTTCTGCTCGAAGCTGCTGGAGGACTGGA
>OHNQ01000154.1_pt1 | contig 45814 bp, 36 predicted proteins | sample 1569621 | NCBI WGS metagenome assembly OHNQ01 (sample SAMEA3879516, study PRJEB24766) | human gut metagenome | biome: human-associated habitat; feature: feces | place: USA | collected 1985/1987
GTTAAAGCCAAGCTGCTCTGCACATTTTGACAGACCTATGAGATTTGTTCCTTTCTTTTACATCATCTATGTGCAATGCCACTTATTATCCCACCAACTATAGACACATTCCAAAACATATGCAGTACGATTGCTGATACGATATTATTAGTGCGTAAATATACATATGCACATCCCATTCCAAGTATGAAATATATTAATAAATTGCTTATTTCCGGCATAAATCCACTCTGTTTTAAGCTATTTATGTGAAACATTGCAAATATAACTGCACTTATTAACATATAAGCAACATTATCTGCCTTTAATATAGTTTTTAGAATAGTAATAACTGCACATCTATTAAATAATTCTTCTATTACTGGTGAAAATATTATAATTTTAATTATAACACTAGCCGATAACGCCTTCTCTTCTCCTTCTCCCAGCAAAACTTGAATTAATACTGACAAAAATGCTATTATTAAAAATACTGTACTAATTTCATTTAAAATCTCTTTATCAAAGGTTTTAAATCCTTCCCTCAAAAATGGGTAAAATATACCTATTGATAAAAAAAAGATTAAAGCATACATTATATAGTCGCTATATTCTATATAATGGTTTAATACAATATTCATGTATTTAAACCCACCAAGATATCCTATTATAAATATTATGGCATATACCATTATCGTAACTTTATATATTTTTTTCATTGTTGTTTTGTACAAAAGTAGTCTCATATAAAATAATTTATTGAGACTACTTTTCATTTTCTGTCTATCCTTAAATATTTATTGCCTTATAAACATACAATATTTTAAAATAAATCGTATGATCCTAATGCATACAGAGTTGCTGCTGTGCATACTCCTATAGCCACCTTTACCTGCCATGGAACCGCTTTGATAAATCTCAATAAAGTTCCACTTGCTTTACTCAACATTCTTCCATATGATAATCCCTTATTTTTTTCAACAAAATGTCTAAATGCAGCCCCTGCATAACCTAATGAAAATACTGCAAGAATTCCACATACATTCTTAAGCACTTGACGTCCACTCCACCCTCCTTCCGTATAGCACATTTCCTCTTCATCCATTACAGCATAACTGCTTGGGAGCACCAGTGCTCCATCATAACACATATCCATATATGTGTACCTCCTTTTCTATTTGTTTTAATGTTTCTGTCATTCCTGTTTGCAACCAGGCACGACTTTATGTAAATGATCATTACATACAAAATTATAATCGCTAAGTGTAGCTCATCACTTCGCCATCATCCGGCTCTGTTTCATTCTCCTTATCCACGCTTTCGTCCTGCCTGATAACAAAATTTCCCTGCTGCATTTCCCATAGTCTGTAATACTGCCCTTTCTTTTCCAGCAGTTCCTTATGTGTTCCCTGTTCTACAATTTTCCCTTTATCCATGACTATTATTTTGTCACAGTTTTTTACTGTTGCAAGCCTGTGCGCAATAATAAGCATGGTTTTTTTTCTGAATTTATTGTATATCATATCAAAAATGATATTTTCTGTTGCAAAATCCAGATTGCTGGTGGATTCATCCATGATATAAAACTGATTTTCTTTAAGAAATGCCCTTGCAAGCGCAATTCGCTGTTTTTCACCACCGCTTAGTCCATTTCCGGCTTCTTCGAGATATGTGTAATACTGCATTGGAAGTCTCTTGATAAATTCATGTGCATCGGCCGCTTTTGCTGCCTCCCTGACCTCATCAAGAGTCGCACTCTGTCTTGTAACCCTTATATTATCATATATGCTTTTTGAAAAAAGCTCTATGTTCTGCGGTACATAGGATACAGCACGCCGGATATCGTCATTTCTGTATTCCGAGATATCCATGCCATCTATTGTTATGTCACCAGACTGTGGCTCATAATATTTAAGCAGCAGCTTAGCTATCGTAGACTTTCCGCTTCCGCTTGCGCCTACAAGTGCAACTTTCTGCCCTTTTTCTATCGTAAAACTCACATCATCCAGAGCAGGTTTTCGGTTTCCATAGCCGAATGTGACATGATTAAGCTTTATATCTCCACCAATCTGTGTTATTTCCTGATACTGTCTTTCGCTCTGCTGTTCTCTTTCATAATCCATGATCTCAGACAGTCTCTTCATGGAAATGTTTGCCTCCTGTATTGAAAGCTGCAGACTTACAAGATTGCCGATTGGATCCATGAAATATCCAGCCAGAGTCATAAACGCCATATAACTTCCAAGTGTCAGGCTGTTGTTTATCACCTGCATAATGCCGACATACAGCATTACGAGATTCCCTGCTCCTGATATGACACTTGATATGGTTCCCTGCACATTTGAAAGCATTCCCTCTTTATAACTTATCCTAAGTGACTTTATGTATTCGCGTTCTATACTTTCCAGTTCGATGTCCTCGTTCGCATTTCCTTTTATTGTCTCAACCGCGCGCAATCCTTCTATTATCTCTGAATTGAGTATTGATGACTGCTGCATCTGCTCCTCATTTATCTTCTTATAAGGATGTTTAAATATAAATACCAGCACTATACTTATGATTGTCATCATTACAATTATCGCAAAAAGCTTTGGGTTCATCTGAAACAGTATCACACCTGTGATAAGAGCCATTGATATATCCATGATAAGCGATAATGCTATATTTGTAAAAATATCCTTTATGGTAAATGCATCTGAGAAACGTGTCGTAATGTCACCTGTTTTACGGCTTGCAAAGAATTTCATCGGCAGCTTGTATATGTGTTCAAAATATCCCAGCATAAGCGGAATATCTATCTTTATTGACAGGTGCATAAGTATCCACTGTCTTACAAAGCTGACAAATGTCGAGGTCAGTGAAATTCCTAGGAATACTGCAAGCATGATCTTTAAAACATCCTTCTGCCGGTAAGGCAGTATCTCATCATATATTATGTTGTTGAAAAGTGATGATAAAATCCCAAGAAGAGTTACAAGAAGTGATGCCACAAGTGCATATATAAAAAGCTTTTTCTGTGGAAGAAGCAGCTTTATGTACCTGTCAAACAGCTTTGTTCCCTTAATCTTCTCACGTTCAAATTCGCTGTTTGGTTTTAACAGCAGCATCGCACCTGTAAATTTCTTATAGAAATCATCTATTGAAATTCTCTCTATATCCTTCGCCGGATCTCCCACTATCACATACTTTTTCGTTATCCTGAAAACAACAACAAAATGCGACATTCCCTCTTTAGTAATAACATTTGCAATCGCCGGAAGTGTATATCTACTAAGGAATCCTTCCCTGTCAACCTTAACCGCCTGACAGTTAAAGCCAAGCTGCTCTGCACATTTTGACAGACCTATGAGATTTGTTCCTTTCAGATCAGTTCCCATAAGATCCCTTAATTTTGTTATAGTGGTTTCTTTTCTGTAATGCAGACAGACCATACCCATGCATGCCGCTGCACAGTCTGTTGCATCATGCTGCTTTATAAATGTGTATCGCATTGTGTCCCTTCCTGTTCGCTATATATTAATTTTCTCTTCTAAACATTATTTTTCTGCCATGTCTGTTTGCAACCGGACACGACTTTATGTAAATCATGATTACATACACCTTTACCAGAACCAGTATCTTCTCTTTACCGCCACATACACAGCTATTCCTGCAATTATGCCGATTCCACCTGCAATCAGTATATATCTGACCGCTGTACCGCCCTCTCTGATTGGCTTTGCCGTGATCATATACTTTCCAGGTGTGCTTAAATTAAGCCCGCTCATGTCTTTTGTACTCACAAGTTCGTATTTATGCTTTACGTTATTATATAGATACAGATATTTTCCTTTTACATCATCTATGTGCAGTGTCACTTCTCCGCACAGATACTCTCCATCGTTGAGATTGAATTTTATGCAGTCTCCTGTCCTTTCGAGTTCTATATCCGTATTAAGTTCATTTTTATAATTTACTATCTTTTTTCCGTCTATTATGATGCTGTAGCCGTCTCCGGTCACTTTCATCGATCTGCCTGCTGTGTACAGTTCATATAGCATCTGCTCACTTATTACAGGTGTTTCGGATACATCAGTATTTTCATCAAATGTCTGTTCACTTGTATTTTCTGCGTCTGTACTATCTGCTGCCGGCTCAGCCACAGAACTTTCCGTATCTCTGTTTACGATTACCGACACTGCGGCAGACAAATCCCCATTTGAAACTATTATTGTAGATGAACCTGTCTGTTTTGCCGTTACCACACCACTGCCCGATACTGCTGCAACTGATGTGTTGGTTGATTTGTATGAAACCGCCTGCTCTGCCTCTGCCGGAAACACAGATACGCTCAGTTTAAATGCCGTTCCCGGCTTCATTACGAGATATTCTTTATTTATATTTATTCCGGTGGTTTTTACTTTTACTGTCAGATTTACCTCTTTTATTACACTTCCGGCAGATACATATATTGTAACATATCCTTTTGAGATACCCTTTACTTCACCTGCTGAAGTCACAGTTGCTATATTTATATCAGATGAACGGAATGTTATCGTGCTTTCCGTGGCATTCGCCGGAAGTGCTGTGGCTGTAAGGTTTATTGTCTTTCCTACTTCCACTTCCTCCTCATGATCTGATATCTCGATATCCGTTACCGGTATATTCTGTCCCGTATCCTGTACGTCTGTTTTGTCTTCCTTGTCCGTTTCCGATGCATTGTCCGGTTCCGGTGTTTCATCCATATCCGGTTCTGCATCATTTGCCATATCGCTTTCTTCCGCTGTCACTTCTGCAGCATATACAGCCATCGGTAAGTACTCCATACCCAAAGCCAGTATAAATATAACAGCAAATATTCTGATTCTGTTTCTTAACTTCATAACCTTATCCCATGTCATTTTCCGGTTTTTATTCCGAGTTTCTCAAGCACATAGTTAAAATATGTGACTTTATCATACTGTATCCTTGCAGCCGCCGTCATACCGTTAGTCACGTCTACCTTGTCTCCCTCACGGCTCAGCACATAATCCTGGTCTAGCACTATCATCACTTTAAACGCCCGGCTTGTCGCTCCATCCTGCCCTTCCTGTGTAGTGACATTGCTGTCTATCCGTGATACGCTTCCGCTTATCGTCCCATAGACATTCTGTGACAGACCGTCCATAACCACCTGCACTCTGTCTCCCTCATGCATTCTGGCCATATCAGATGTGGAAACATATGCTTCGAGATATCTCTGCGAATTTTCCGGTGTGATTGTTGCCACAGTGGTCGTTGTCTGTACAACCATTCCGCTCTTATAATTGCCCAGCATATGAAGCACGCCTGATGCTGTTGCCTTTACTTCATAGGAATCCTGTCCTCCCGATACTGCCGCAAGCTGCGCATCAATTGATTTAATCTGCTGGTCCGACTCTGCGATCTTGGCTTCTGCCGACTGTATTGCAGAATAATAGACTTCGTCTATTTTCCCCTGATTTGTCTCAAGCTGTGACTGAATCTGCTCATCAGTATATCCATATGCCTGATACGTTGACACATCAACCTTATTCTGTTCCACCTGTGATTTGTAGGTTTCAAAAAGGCTCCAGTACAGACCGTCATCCGCTTTTGTTTCGTCAAAATAATTGGTATCGTCTTTTATTGATTTTATAAGAAGACTATACTGTGATATCTGTTCTTCATATGATTTTCTGTTGTCTTCAAGCTGTGTCTGCTGCAGATCATAATCAGTGCTTTTAATTGTAAAAAGCACATCCCCGGCTTCCACAAGTACGCCCTCTTCCATGTTGCTGTCAAGAATCTCACCCGTATAGCTGCACATGACATAATTTGACTCATCATTCGTCACAGTACCCTGTGCCTGTATGGTATACACCTTTGGTGTTTTTATACTCCATACTACTGCCACAATAAGAAAAACGGCTACAACTGTTATAAGTATATAGCCGAATGCCGGTGGATTCTTATCAAACAGTATTCTTGATTCCCTTATTTCATCTAAACTCTTTACTCTTTTGCTCATATTTCTTTTATTCCTTTACAGGCATGAATACATCCGCAACCATGGTTTCATCCTCTTCATTCCTGTCCACATAGATAGTATAATTGCAGCCTTCAAGCTCTATGTCATTCTCAAATGCATAAACTCCGAGCTTGTCATAGGCAAATTTCAGCTTATCCTCCGGTCCGATATAACGTGCATAGAGACAGTTCTTTACACGTAAAATGGAATCCATCTTGTAAGGTGGTTCTACGTTGTGGATGAAGTTGTCTGTCTGAAGCATAAACTGCATTTTAATATCTACAGCTCCGTCATCTTTAATTTCAAAACTCGTAGCCTGAATTAATGGCCCAGTCTGTTTTGCTCCATGAGTTTGTATATAAGTATTCAATTTATTAATTTCAATATCAAAGAGTTCATCCGATTCAGATTCTAAATCCACCTGCACAGATAATACATTTTGAAGTTTTAAAGTTTTATTTTCCGAAAGAGTTATTGTATTCATATGCTATCCTTCATACTATTTTATCTCTGTTGTTTACAACTATACTGTAATAAATGTAATTACTAACATTATTAAGATCAGTAAAAAAGTAAAAAAAATAATTGCATTATTTTTTTCTTTTACTCCTGTGTTTTCTTTTCGGATAACAAACGATGAAATTAGTGTTATTAAAAGTCCTAAAAACATTGTTATCGTTACAAACCCTGAAACTGTATGATTAACACACATACACACTAACATATATACGATTGACAATAATTGAATTATTAATCCAACATACATAATTTTATTCTTCTTTTTCATTTCTCCTCCTTATTCTATCCAATAATTTTCATTAGAAAATAAAATGTGTTCGTTGCATATCTAAATTAAATAAGTTTCAGATATGAACAGTCTTTTACATCTTGTGTTAAAATAGTGTTTTAAAGGTACACCTTTTTCTTCATAGCTTATTCCCACTGGAAAAATCGTATAGAAATTTTGGAAATTCCTATATATAACACAAAATATTCAAAAAAGCTGAATATTTTGTGTTATAATCTAGTCAATATAAATTATCTATGCTTTTCCATAAGACACCCCCGTTACAGCAATAGCAAATGTTATTGTTGTCATTTTATACTTTGTAGTGGATTTTTGACTTTTTTGACTAAAATAATTATATGCATTTCTATATTCATTTCCAACAAATCCACAATATCCCGCACCTATCCCCGAAAAAACTGAAATTGGAAGACCTGCACCTGTCGCAGCTGCTAAAGCCGCAGCATATGTATACCCAATAGCTAGTGAAAACCAGCTAGCCATTAGTGCTCCAGCCTGTGTCTTCAGTCTTTTGGCAGTTCCTTTTATCGTACTTGTACCACCTTCTACATAGCACATCTCTTCTTTCATCCTAGCGTAGCTTGATGGCATTACTAATGCTCCATCGTAACACATATCCATATATGTGTACCTCCTTTTCTCTTTGTTTTATTTTTGCCATTCCCGTCTGCAGACAGTCCTGACTCTATGTAAAGCTATTACATACAACATTAATCTTCTAGGTGTAGCTCATTACACCCTCATCATCAAAATTCTCAGCAAGATGTTCATCCTTATCTGAGTCTTCTTTGATAACAAAATTTCCCTGCTGCATTTCCCACAGTCTGTAATACTGTTCTTTCCTCTCAAGCAACTGCTGATGTGTTCCCTGTTCTACAATTTTCCCTTTATCCATGACTATTATCTTGTCACAGTTTTTTACTGTTGCAAGCCTGTGCGCAATAATGAGCATGGTCTTTTTTCTGAATTTATTGTATATCATATCGAAGATTATATTTTCCGTTGCAAAATCCAGATTACTTGTGGATTCATCCATGATATAAAACTGATTTTCCTTTAGAAATGCTCTTGCAAGTGCAATTCGCTGTTTCTCGCCTCCACTCAGACCATTTCCTGCTTCCTCAAGATAGGTATAATACTGCATCGGCAGTCTCTTTATGAATTCATGGGCATCAGCGGCTTTGGCAGCCTCTTTTACCTCGTCAAGCGTTGCACTCTGTCTCGTAACTCTTATATTGTCATAAATACTTTTTGAAAAAAGCTCTATATTCTGTGGCACATATGATATCGCATGACGTATATCGTCATTCTTATATTCTGATATATCCATCCCATCTATAGTTATATCCCCCGCCTCCGGCTCATAATATTTGAGCAGTAGCTTGGCTATTGTAGATTTTCCGCTTCCGCTTGCCCCCACAAGTGCCACTTTCTGTCCTTTTTCTATAATAAAGCTCACATCATCCAAAGCCGGTTTTCTGTTTCCGTATCTGAAAGTGACATGATCAAGCTTAATATCACCATCTATACTTGATATCTCCTGATACTGTCTCTCGCTTTTCTGTTCTCTCTCATAATCCATGATTTCAGAAAGCCTCTTCATTGAAATATTTGCTTCCTGAATGGATAACTGAAGGCTTACCAGATTGCCTATAGGATCCATAAAGTATCCTGCAAGTGTGTTAAATGCCATGAAGCTTCCAAGCGTCATGTTGTTATTTATGACCTGCATTATTCCTACATACAGAAGCACCAGATTCCCAACTCCCGATATAACACTCGATATTGTTGACTGCACGTTTGAAAGCATGCCCTCTTTATAACTTATCCTAAGAGATTTTATGTATTCCCGCTCTATGCTTTCGAGCTCTATATCCTCATTGGCATTTCCCTTTATTGTCTCAACTGCGCGAAGCCCTTCTATTATTTCCGAGTTGAGTATGGATGACTGCTGCATCTGTTCTTCGTTTATTTTTTTATATGGCTGCTTGAATATAAATACGAGTACAATACTTATGAGTGTCATCATTATGATCACTGCAAAAAGCTTCGGGTTCATCTGAAAAAGTATTACTCCGGTTATCAAAGCCATTGATATGTCCATGATCAGTGATAATGCTATACTGGTAAATATGTCTTTTATGGTAAATGCATCCGAAAACCTGGTTGTAATATCACCGGTCTTACGGCTCGCAAAAAATTTCATCGGTAATTTGTATATATGCTCAAAATAACCAAGCATAAGTGGTATATCAATTTTGATGGACAGATGCATGAGAATCCACTGTCTCACAAAACTTATAAATGTAGATGTCAGTGATATTCCAAGAAATACCGCAAGCATCATCTTTAATACATCTTTTTGCTGATACGGAAGTATTTCATCATATATTATATTGTTAAAAAGTGATGATAAAATTCCCAGAAGTGTAACCAGAAGTGAGGCTACAAGCGCATATATAAACAGCTTCTTCTGTGGAAGCAGCAGCTTTATATATCTGTCAAATAACTTCGTTCCCTTTATCTTTTCACGCTCAAACTCACTATTTGGTTTCAGCAGGAGCATGGCTCCTGTAAATTTCTTATAAAACTCGTCTATAGTCAGTCGCTCTAGATCCTTAGCCGGATCACCTATTATCACATACTTTTTTGTGATCCTGAATATCACTACAAAATGCGATAAGCCTTCCTTTGTCACGATATTTGCTATAGCCGGTAATGTATATCTGCTAACAAAACCCTCTTTATCTACTTTTACAGCCTGACAGTTAAATCCAAGTTCTTCTGCACACTTTGACAATCCTATAAGGTTTGTTCCTTTCAGGTCTGTTCCCATCATGTCACGTAATTTTGTTATTGTTGTCTCTTTTTTATAGTGCAGACAGACCATGCCCATGCAAGCTGCTGCACAGTCTGTTGCATCATGTTGTTTTATGAAAGTATATCTCATTCTTTATTCCCTTATCAACCAGATTTCAATAACTATAATCCTAATAGCTTTTTTATTATAAGCCATACGTCACTGTTCATTGATGTATTATTCATTCTTTAGTACCTCTCTTTCGTTTATATAAAAACAGTACCACTTATTCTAACTTGTTTTCAACACCTTAAGAATGAGCGGTACTTTTTTTGTAACGAATGGTATTTATTTTTTTATTGCAATACTTACACTAAACTTTCCATCATCTGCGCAAAAGTTATAATTTCCTTCACACAGCCTGACTTCATCTATTATATTACTTACCCCATATCCATGTGATAATCTATCATCCTTTGATGTATATCTCCCCAACTTTGATATATCAACTTCCCATTCAATAGGGTTCTCTATCATAATGACCATATAATTTTTTACATTTGATATATTAATCATAATTTCTTTCTTTTTTTTCTGTAATCTATTACATGCTTCGACTGCATTTGAAATACAATTTGAAAGTATTGTACAAATTGTTAAATCAGAAATTTCATTCCTGCCACTAAAATTTCCCATACAAATAAACTTAATTAATGGATTTTTTTGATTAAAGTAATAGATAATTGCATCAATTATTCCGTTATCATAATATGATTCCAATTTTTTACCTATATCATAATGCATTTTGATGTCATATATATACTTAACAGCTTCATCATATTGTTCTGTATCTAACAGATTATACAATATATTTATATGAGCATTCATATCATGTTTTATTTTCCGTATTTCTCGCATATGAGAATACAATTGACTATAATGTTCTTTTTGAATAATCAGATAGTTTTGTTTTATCTTATTATCTATCTCAAGCTGCTTCTTATATGCACCCAAAAACATAAAAACAATTCCAAATATTCCTAACATAACAAATGAAATCATTGTTAATACATTTATTACAATTTTAAGTCTATCCTGACCAGGTAAAATTATATCATCGGTCATTACAATTATTCCCATATTGATTATTTCTATCATGGACGAAGCCATAAAATATATAGGATCAATACGCGCTATCATGGACGATACTTTTTTGAATTGATTTATTATTTTGCCAATAAGACAAATTATAATAATAGTAATTATGTATACCATTAAATCATTATTGCTGCCAACTATAATTTTAATCGGATATTCTATTACATCAATATATCCATATGCAAACAAAAACACTGCTAATTTACGCCACATCTTTTCTTTGAATAGTATCCCTGTAGCAATTAAAGCACTCGGAAGCTCTAATATGGTATACCATATGCTTTGTGCCGGCCGAATAAAGATAACAATAATTTCACCTAACTGCATTAACATTATGAGCGAAAACGCAAAATATTTTTTTAACTTGATATCACCAATCTCCAGCTTACATATCAGCCATTCAAATAATATTAATTCTAAAATCATCTATCTGTTCTTTCAACCCTTGCCACTTTACACATATAATTAAAAAAATCTTCTTGTATTTGTTTTTTCATTCTTCTGCTACTCTTTAGTTTCACCCCATCTGTCATAATTATCTCATCTCCAATTGTATTAACATTTTCAAAATTAATTATAACACTCCTGCTTATTCTGGCAAAATTCATATCCTTCAACATTTCATAAAGCTGTGATACACCTTTATCTGTAATAAAGTGTTCGCTCCCATCTAACATGTATATCTTTAAGTACCTTCCCTGTGCTATACCATATACTATATCTGAAATTTTAAACTTTGTCAGTCCACTTATAGTATTTAGACAAATCCATTTTACCTTTCTATTAATAATATTTATCGCATGAAGCAATTTCTTTTCAATTTCTTCTTCCCTCACAGGTTTCTTAATAAAACCTGTAACATTTCGCCCATATGCTTTACTCATTATTTCATCATGGCTAGTACAGAAAATAATCAGTACCTCATTGTCCGTCTGTTCCAACAAATCACGGACTTCTAGACCATCTATGTGTTCCATCTCTATGTCTAGTATCAATATATCAGGTTTCTCACAATCCATAACCTGAATTCCTGACTCATACTGGATAATTTTAACTTCTATATCGTTTTTTAAAGCTATATTTCTTATACTTTCCGATATTTTTCTTCTACATGCTTCTTCATCATCACATATTCCAATTCTGTACATCATCCTGTATTCCTTTTCTAACTTACTCTATAATAAATAATATACAATCTATAATTCATTTGCAATCAAATCTGCATAAATGACATGAATTCGCACATAAATGATATTCCACGCATATGTGGATAAACTTAATCAAGATGGCATACTCAATTTTATAAAGTATAGAATTACAGGCTTTAAGAAGGATTGCAAGGCTGTGGTTGCTGTTTAATATGTCTTAAATCCGCGATATCACAAGCCTTCCATCCTGCACATCAACCTTGACCTTATTAGACTCTATCCCTGCTGCCTCAAGCATCTCATCAGTGAGTTTTATCCTGTGTGCCTTATCCAATACCGTATATTCCATTGCAGGGTGTTTCTTCAATTTCTCCGTACTTACCTTTCCGTCAGATATAAGCACTGTGCGGTCTACACGGCCTGCAAGTGCCATATCGTGTGTGACTATGATGATGGTTATACCAAGCTCTTTGTTCAGCTTATGAAACAGCTCATAGATTGTATCAGCAGTCCTTGTATCCACAGCTCCGGTCGGTTCATCCGCAAGCAGTATGTCCGGCTTATTTGCCAGCGCCACCGCTATCGCTGCGCGCTGCTGCTCTCCTCCAGATAGCTGAGCCGGAAGCTTATCCTTATGCTCCTGTAATCCCACTGCATTTAACAGTTTAAGGGCATAGCTTTTATTATTATCCTTGCGCTTTTTTGTAATTTCTCCGTGTTTTAAATTATCGGTATTACCTGCATTTTCAAACATCATCACTGCCTCGACATTCTGCAGCACAGTCAGGTATGGGAACAGATTTTTGGCACTTTTCTGCCACACAAAGCCTACTTTGTCCCTGCGGTATCTCACCATTTCAGCTTCTGAATATGTGGAAATGTCTTTTCCGTCAATAGTGAGTACTCCTGCCGTTGGAGTTTCCAGTCCTCCTATCATATTTAAAAGGGTGGATTTTCCGCTGCCGGATTTTCCTATTACCGCAAGCATCTCCCCTGTTTCCACCGTCAGGTCAAGCCCCTCCAGTGCCATCACCTTTTTATCGTCTGTCTCATATATTTTTACTAGTCCATCGCAGTTTATCATCTGGTTTTCCCCTTTTAATTTAAATTACTATGCCGTCACTAAGCTCAAACACTTCATCTCCCAGCTCCATCAGGTTCGGATCATGCGTGGTCATAACTATTGTGATGTCCTCATCGTCTATCAACTCACGGAACAATCGCATGACTTCAAATCCAGAAGCGGTATCAAGTGCTCCTGTCGGCTCATCCGCAAAGACCACCTTCGGGCGATGAACCACAGCGCGCGCTATCGCAACTCTCTGCTGCTCACCTCCCGATAACTGATCCGGCATATGATCCATGCGCTTTGAGAGTCCGACACGCTCCAGCAGCTCTGATACTCTGTCATGCGTATTCTCATTTATCACATCGTTTTTTGCATCTCCAATGTCATTATCCATATCAGTCAAATTCTTCCGTATCTGACGTTTATTTTTCGCAAGTCTAAGGGCAAATTCCACATTCTCATATGCCGTCATCGTGGGAATTAGTGCTATAGACTGGAATACAAATCCCATCTCATACCGCCTTAGTATTTCCCGGTCTTTCTCGGTCATCTGCTCGAGGTTTTTATCCAGAAACTGCACACTTCCATCTGTCGGCATATCAAGCGCACTAAGGATATTAAGAAGTGTGGTCTTTCCAGAGCCGGAACGCCCTTTTAAGATGGCAAGTGTTCCTTTTTTTATCTCCATGGATACTCCGTCAAGTGCGTGGACTGTTGTACCATCTCCCGCCTTGAAATATCTTTTTATATTTTGAGCAATTATCGCATTTTCCATATGTCACGACCTCATTTTTTACATGCTAACTATCTTCTCCAAGCCTTAGTGCCTGTGCTATCTTCATACTCTTAAGCAGTCTGCTGATAACCACATAGCATACGGCTACAGCCACGAAAAGTACTCCTGCAAGCTCCAGCATATCAGATTGATAAATATATACATTTACTCCGATATTGTGTTTCTGCGGCAGATATATGATCGATATGAGCCTTACAAACATCGCTGTTGCAGTTATACCTATGCCTGCTCCCGCAAGAAGCGGCAGTAATGATAAAAATATCTGCTCGTTTAAAAGCATTGCTTTTACCTCTCTCATTTTCATTCCCATTGCGCGGTATATACCAAACTGCAGCTCCCTCTGTTTTAGTGTCATAACCCAATACAGCAAAAATCCTACTGAGCACACTATCAGTGAAAGTATAAAACTTAATGTAAACATACCGTTTGTGATCTGCACTGTGGCTGAGTTTTTATTCTCGTCTATAAGCTGCTGCGCGGATGTTAAATTTTTGTATATATCATCCACCGTTTTTCCTTTTGACAGGTTCATCCACACACTGTACGGTGTCATGCCGAACTTTTCCACAACCGTAGCATAATTTGCAACGATCAGGTATTTCTCCTGCTCGGTCACATTTTTGTCTGCATCTGTCTCATAGGTGTAACGCTCGTAGCCCGGAAAACCTTTTACTATGGCACATACCTTTGCATTCTCGGATGCGTAGATCTGATCATCATCGACAGCCTCCGGTACATACCTTGAGTAATTTAAGCTGTCACCAACTTTAAGTCCCAGAGCTTTTGCCAGATTTGAGGAAATGATGACTCCGTCCGGCTCTTTTGCCAGCTCATTCAGGTAATTGAACCAGTGCGCGTCATTAATATCATCATTTTGGTCACTCTGCAATTTCGCAGTCTCACCGAATTCTTTTGTGTTTATCGCCATAAGATATGCATCCGAAATCGAACCACTGCCTGCGGAAATGTCTACCCGCTCGTCCTCAAGCACACGCGTGACCCCATCACAGATGCCCTCATTTTTGAGCGACTCGTATTTACCGAAATCAGGCTCGTCATACATCCAGCTTACAGAGCCATCTTTATTCTTCTGTATCCTGAGTCTGAAATCTTCGTTGTATATCGCATCACAACCCACATTGTAGACGATCCGTTTTTCCATATTGCTGTTCATGGTGCGCGCCATATTCGCGTCAAAAATACCGCCAGCCACTGTCATGATAAGAAATACTGCCAGAAATCCCTGATTGTATCTGGTTCGTTTTAGCTGTAAAAATGATGCATACATTGCCGGAGAAAAATGCTTTTTAAAGAGCCTGTCCACAAGCAGAATAATAAGTCCGGTAAGTCTTACGCACAAAAGTGCCGCTGCAAATATAAAAAGCGAATTGTCCAGTATCATGACAGGATCTATGCTCCTGTTCTCAAGAACAGATATCGCAAGCGTACTCTTCTGCTTGTTGTAATTGTAAAGCAGATATGCTGACAGAGCCAAAAGTATAACGTCTATAAAGCATTTCTCCCAAAGAGGCTTTTTCTTTGATATTCGTTCCCTGCTGCGCTCTGATATGGCATCCTTTGATTTTTTCCACACCGGAACTGTGATAAACAGCACCATGATAACTGCCGCTGCCACCGCATAGACAAGCATCTGCCATACAAATCTGTAAGTGCCTATATCCTTTGCCGTAAATCTTAAAAATCCGTCTGTAGATGCGGCAGCCCGGCACATTATATATCCGAGTACTATTCCAAGTACACAGCTCGCAAACGCTATTATTCCCGACTGCTGTAGGTACAAAATAAATACCTGTAATTTTGTCGCACCGCGGCTTCTTAAAACAAGTATGTCATTTTCCTCGAGCGAAAGTATCTGTGCAGATATCATTCTTATAAATAAAATCAAAAGCACAAGACACGGCAGCTCCAACGCCCAAAGCATCAGCTTTATCGTCTTCTGCTGTGTAAAAAAGCGCTCCAGCGTATCACGGATGTTGTCATTGTAGAGCTTGTCAGCATCCTTAAACTGCTCCATATAACCGTCATAAAGTGAGGCATTTTCCGTGTTGATCTGCCTGTAATCCAGCATGAGAAAATCACTGTAGCTGATATTGTCCTCGCTGTAATACTGCATCATTTCGTCAAAAACATCCTGCGAAACAAATATCACATCGCCCATATCCGAAAGCGTCTTGGCCCAATATGGATCGTTTATATCTTTTTCACGGCAGATCTGTGATATGACGAAAGAAATTTCCTTTTTCCCACTGCCATCAGGTACATGTAAATAGATTTTTTCACCTGCTACAAGTCCGTAGTGATCCATTGTCTTTTCGCTTATACTGCATTCGAATGTGGCTGTGTCAGTCTGAGATTTTACAACATCCGCGTACTCCGAAAGTCCCGGCAGATATCCTATTGTAAAATAATGGTTAAGTCCTCCAAACTCTGTATCTGCGCGTCCTCCTGAGAGTGTGATAAGCTGCTGTGAGGAAACCTTGTTTATATCCACATATTCAGTCCACTTCTTTTCGTATCCTGACAGCTTATCAAGCACTGACTGCGAATCAGGATAATCTGCCACCGCATATGTTCCCTCGCGGCTCATCCGTGCTGGAAACTCATTCTGCTGTGTGGCATGATCCGTAAAAAGTCTGTCGAGTATCTGATTGCCCGCGCCCTTTTCAAACATAGGGTGGCACACAAAAAGTGCTATAAACAAAGCCACTCCCATAAGCAGACACAAATTTAACCATTTTCTGTTTTTTAATTTATTAATTACGAAGCCAAACATATTTCATCGCCCTCATCAATACCGTAAAGCACAAGTGTATTGCTGCCTGATGTATAATCGCTCAATATTACCGGCTGCTTTACCACGCTGTCCCCATCAATTTTCCACACATAGTAGGATATATCATCTTTGTCCATAGGATTGACCTGCTTGTGTATGATCGAAGTCGGCACCACTACCACCTTTTTAAAAGAAACATAAGAAAACTTTACAGCAGATGCCCTGGTCAGATCATCCGGTATTCCATTGTCAAGTTTTATATAAAATGCTGCATTTCCATATCCCGAATCTGTGTTTCCGGTAATATGCACACCTTTATCATCCTGATTTATATATCCCTTTTGAGCAACACTACCGTAACCGGCAAAACCGATACAGCTTCCGTAGATCGTTGTACCGTCCAGCTCAAGTGATACGCGCTCTCCCACATCTGCTATATTGTCCTTATATACTTTATAGCTATTGCTATCCTTTACCTGAACCAGCAGTACGTCCGTGGAATTTCCGGTTATCTGCAGGATATCTGAGCCTTCCTCCACATTATCTCCTGCCTTGACACTCACCTTTGAAACTTTTCCGTCATTTTTGGCATATACTGAAATATTTCCTTTGCCGTCATTTCCTGCGCTTATGCTGTCATATGCTGACTGTAGCCTGGAAAGCTGATAGATGTGGTCTGCACAGGCAAGTTTTTTCTGCAGATTCAATAATTGTAAATTCAGTTTCAACTGCTGCTCATCATATGCTGTATCCGGCTTTTCATCCTGCCGGTTATTTTCTTCTGCGCTACTACCACCTTCAGATAAATCTTTTATCTGTTTATCGTAATCAGCAATCTTCTGCGCATAGGATTCATTCTCCGAGTCGATCGCATTTTTCGCCTCTGTTATGGCAGCTTTGCCCTCTCCGGTATCCACCACGTAAAGCAGCATCCCCTTTTCTACCGTATCGTCCTGCTTCACATTGACCGATACGATCTGCCCTTCATAATCACAGGTTTCGGTTATCGTCCCTGCGTCAGATCTGCTGTAGCGCACACCGTAGTTTGCTATATCAAAATCAGACCTTGTTACCGTATATTTGCTATACTTTGTCGGAACCTGATCTGTAGAATTATAGTAGACCAGCTCCCCCTCTTTTAAGCCCTCTGTGACCTGTGTATAGTTTTCATCAGACTCACCTGTTGTTATGATGCGTTTCTCGCGGCCGCCCTCATCATTTTTCACATAGACATATCTGGTATCGCCATCCTTATAGATGGAATCTTTTCCCACGACAAGTGCCTGATTTGCTTTTGTCTTTTCAAAATATACCGGATACATCTGTCCTGCCGTAAGAAACGGCTTTTCCCTGCTTTCCACGCACACATCCGGATAGCGGTTGTTTATCTTCGAAAGTACCAAAACCTCTGATGTATATTGAGACTCGGTGACATCATATTTTTCGCCATCGACTATCACATATTTCTTGTCATAATCGCTGTATTTGTACTCATTTATGGCTGTATCTTTTATATCCAGCACAAGGTCATCCGTATCTGAGACAATGACTATATTCTCGCATGCCGCAGCAGACCTTCCATCTGTCAGCTTCTTAGTGTAAGTGACAAGACCGCTGTGGACTGCCTTAAGCGTTCCATCATCAACGATCTGCTGATATAAAGCCATCTGCTCATTGATCTTTTGCACGCGGTATTCGTGAAGCTGCTTATCGTACCGCTGATTTTCCTGTTCTGTGGCAATCTGCGTATTGTAATCATCTTCTGTGCTCTCTTTTTTCTCAATCTGTTCTGTTGAAAGTTCGTCCGTATCCGCAGCCTGACTCTCCCATAATTTGATCTGCGTATCCGAGATCTGAGCGGATATCTCATATGTCTCATTCTCATGCGCCAGCGCATCCTTACATTGCTGCAACTGTTTTTTTGCCTCATCCACATCACAGACTGCAAGCACATCCCCTACATTTACTGTATCTCCCGGCTCCACATATATCTGTGAAATATTTACATTGGCACTGTAGTAATTGCAGTAATCCCTAGGAACTGCGGTAGCCATCAGCACCTGCAGGGAGCCGATCGTACCGTATTCCACAGGTCTATAGGCTTCATTTAACGCTACAGGTTCTTCAAGCTTTGGTATGCTGCTTTCTGTCATTTTTCCACAGCCGCCTGCCACAAACGATACACATATCCCCAGTACTGCCAGTTTTTTTATTGATAAAATGTTTCTAATCTTCACTGCAAAACCACCTCATCCCCGCTTTTAAGTCCTTCTGTGATGATCCGGTAGTCTCCCACCTGATCTCCGACACTTATCCATACCGCCTGTCTGTATCCATTCTCATCCAGTGTGTATACAAAATACCTGCCATCCTTCTCATGTACTGCGTCCTTTTGCACATACACAGCATTTTCTATAGCAGGGCGCGTCACTTCCATGGAAAATATCTGTGCATCCGATACTGCCGACATGTCCGATACCGGTTCAAAAACAACCTTTTTATCGTCCACCTCTTTTACCTTAAGTTCAAACTCTATATCAGATGCTGTTGCCGTGTATATATCACCTACATTAAAGTCATAACCTTCCGGTCTGTCAGCCTCGTAATTGCCGTTTCCGCTGATTTCTGTTATAAGATTGCTGCCCGGTTCAAAAACTCCCGCCAAAAGTGAATTGTCCATTGCTGTGATCGTACCATCCTCTGATGCCGTGATCTGATATCTCGACAGTTTTTCCTTAGCCTCATCAAGATAAAGCTGCGCAACCTCTGTATCCTTATCAAGCTGGGCTATATCGCTTGAATAATCCTGAGTATCATCGATTTTCATAATAGCCCTGTAGTGCTCTGCCAGAAGCTTATTCTGACTGATCTGCCCGCTGTAGTCCTCAATCTTTTTCTGTATCTCCCCGGATTTAAAAGCCACCAGTATATCACCCTTTTTCACATGATCACCCACTGCCACATTTACCTTTTCAAGCGTAAGCTCCGTGTTTGTCGCACCATAGGAAAACCTGGTATAGCCCTGCGCGCTCAGACTGATGGTAGTCTGCGGTGTGAGTGAACCGCTCTGTACCGTAACTGTCTGGTATGATATTTTCTCGTAGAAAGCTCTGTCCGTCTGTGCAAGCTCCTTTTGTGCCGCCCCACATCCTGAAAACAAAATAGAGGTAATTGCAGTGGCAAGTGTCAAACGCCCTATATATTTTTTCTTTTTATTAATCATATATTTTCCACATCTTTTCCAAATAAATATGAACCTGATCTATTATCTAAAAATGTAACTCCATGTATAAACTTTTTGTATCATGTATTGCATTTTTTATTATATAATTTCCCTTAGTCTCCATGCACACTTCTCTCTGATTCAGAATATCTGCTCCGGCTCAATCACTGTTCCGTCTATTGCATTTACAAATACCGGACACGATTCGACCTCTCCTCTTTGCAGCAGCTCAAGGCTCCATGCCGGGATATAGCTGAATCTCTGTGAATCTGAGCTGTCCTTTACCCTGATATAGCCAAGTGTCAGATAACGATATTGTGTATCCGCTTCCACAATATATTTATCCGGGTGGCTTTCAAGCTCATTTCTTGCAATCTTATAAATATTTGACACCGGTAAGAGCTCCACCTTCTGCTGTTTTTTCACAATGCTTACCGGCTCTGCTATATCAAATCTATAGACACCATATTCATTTACATTGAAACTGCCTGTCTCATAACCAGGACAGTCCATAGGACAAAATTTGTTATAAGCTGAATAATCAAATACATTCAGTGATTTTGAATACACTACATCATCTGCGCCAAGCGAATATTCAAGCGCATAGCCCCATATGGCTCTATGCACATCCCCCTCCTTATATACATTATCCTCAGTCTTGTTATATCCCTCCCATTCACAGTCGCTTTCTCCTGTTTTAATCATTGACTCAATTCCTATTGCCTGCATGAAGTCACCTGCTTTCTTCTTTGCCTCATCAAACGAAATATTTGCCTCATTGACATCGCTTACCGGCAGGTCTCCATCAATAAAGTCACCGTTTAAATACCTCACCGTGTCATACTCTTTCAGTGATTTTGGTCCATAGTACTGCTTCACATAGCCATCATCAAATTTAGTACTCCTCTCATCCGGATCCCCATCTGAAACGCTTTTCACACATCTGTCAAGCGGATAGCTCTGGATGCCTGATAGCACACTGTTGTCATCATCTGGCCTTGAAAACTGAAGGTGAAACCAGGTATCACCTATTTTTCCGACAAAATCATCACAGGAATCATATTCTGTGGCCTCTGTCCACACATCAGCTGCCGTTTCAAGTGCTTTTGTGCACTCAGTTTTCATATCATCATGCCATTTCAAAATCTCCTCAGAGGCATCATCCGACAGACTGTTGTTGTCCCTGTCAAGAGTCTCAATAATCTCCTCAAGCTCCTTTTTTGTCATGTGCGCATAGTCGTAATAATAGACCTGTGAATCACCAAAATATGCCTTTATCACCTTTTCCTTGAACTCCTTGGTACAAGGTATGCGCTCTACCTCTGTGACTGACATGGTATCACATTCCGGCACTCTGATATCTGCCGTGATTTTCACCTTTTCATCAGTACCACCCATATTTACTGTAAGTTCATCATTAAAACTTGTATTGGTGTCAATATCCTTTACACTGCTTACCACATTTTGGGATTTTACCTCCGTGTCCACGCCATAATCTACCTTTTTGCCGGCACAGCCTGCGAGTGATATGAGGACAAGTGCCTCGATGAGTGTCATAATTGCTTTTTTCTTCTTTCCCATAATAGTTCTCCATAAATTTTAAAATACATCCTCGGAATTGATTATTGTGCCATCTATTGCATTTACAAGTATCACATTTTTCTTTTGTGAATCAACCAGCCGCGAAAATGACCATACAGGCACATAACTGTATTTTGCAGTTTCATTCTTATCTTTCAGCCTGAAATATGTAAGCTGCATATTGTTAAAGCTTTTGTTTATCTCAAGCTCATATTTGTCGGCATTGTTTTTTAGCTGCTCCTTAATTATCTGCTCTATATTCTTTAAAGAAAGCATCTCCACACTGCCGGATATGCTTGTCACACTCACCGGATATTCTATAACCACATCAATTATTCCATTGTCTGTAACAGTTAGCTGAATACTGTCACCCAATGTAATGTCTTTCGTATCCTCGCGAAGCATAGAGTCACATTCTGATGAATCAAAACTATCCTTAAAAACCTGTCCATCAATGCCTGTTCCATACGAATACACATATCCCCACAATGTGTTACTGCGGCTCTCCCAGTTTTCATCCCCATTATTAAATCCCAGCCAGTTACAATCGCACTCTCCACGCTCAACCTGATTTGACAGTCCAAGCTTTCCCATAAAGTCCTGCACAAGTTTTTTTGACTCTGCTGCACTTCTTGTACATTCATTTCCATCAGCTCCGGCACTGTCTGTCAGATTATCCTCCTGAAATGTCTGCGAGACATTATCATAATTTTCCTCCTTAAATGAAGGTGGTCCGTAATATTTTCCATCGAGCTTAAAGACATAAGCATTTACCCAATGCTCTTTAAATGTTACCTCACAAAATGTATCTCCTTTATAGCCGGCATACTCATCACAGCTTTGTAAATCAGAAGCAATTGTATACGAGATTTTCGCATCAGTCAGTAAATCCCGATAACCTGATAAATCCTGCTCCATTTGCTGTACCAGCTCCTGTTTTGTACTATCATCCACATCATCCCTGCTATTCATTTCATTCAGCTCCCTGGATTTTAAATCTATATAAGAATTCAATTCATCAACTGTATAATGCTCTAAATCATGATAATAATACTCTCCACCACCAAAGTACGCATCTAAAAACCTTTTCTTGTACTCTGTATCGAGCTTCACATCCTCCACTCCAACAACATGCATGGTTTCACAATCCGGCACCAGTATTTTGGCATCGATTCCCAGGGTTACATCTCCTTTTTTTGTCTGGACAGTTATATTTTCGACCCATGGCTTGTCAGTCCTTAAATCAGATACCTTAGAAGCGTTCTTTTGCTCCTTTACCTCCGTGTCCACACCATAATCCACCTTTTTACCGGCACAGCCTGTGAATGATGTGAGGACAAGTGCCTCGATGAGTGTCATAATTGCTGCAAATAATCTCATATTTCGTGAAAATATGTTACCCCTTTTATCCATATGTGGTTCTCCTTTTTTGTGTTCCATATTGTTATAATGAGTATATATGTCAGTTGTAAACTTTTTGTATCATACATTGCATTTTTATTATAAAAACCCGGTCTGCACATACTTATGCAAACCGGGTCTATATTTAACGTATCTTGTAACTATTAAACTATACCAATTCAGGAATTTTATATCCTGCTTCCTCCATCGATTTTTCAAATTCTCCAAGGCTGACATTTGCCTCTTCGGCTGCTACATCTATTTTTAACCTTCCCTTTGAAACCAATGAATACAACATATTATTTTTTCCCTGAAGAATCCCCTCTTCCTTCTGTTCCTCACCATACTCCCTGGCATATTCCTTTGCATACTCTTTTGCATATTCCATTGCATACTGTCTTACTGCTTCGCTCATAGCACCACGTCCTTCCTTTTCTTTGTAATAAGCCACTGCTTTTGACAATGTCTCACTTTCTATCTGCTCCGGCCTGCACTGGTGAAAATCTTTCATCATCCGACCTATATCATCATTACCTTCATACCTTCCATTTACATAGATGATATGTGAACCATCTCCAAAAACTTCGCCTGTTTCATCAACACGTCTTTGAATGTGATAAAATGGCAGTCCTTTTCTGAACTTATCGTGATCATAAATAAAAATCACATAGGAATCCTTAATCTCCTTAAACTCCTGTCCTTCCCCCAGCATCCTCGCATCCATCATACTGCTGTGATATCTGGCTCTTCTAACATGCGATCCTTCCGCATTAATCTGCACCTCGATATCAATATGCCTGCCATCGACATCTATTGCATGCACGTCCAAGGTAATACATCTCCCGCCAATCACCGAATTTTTTAATTCATCCTGCCCCCTGACGTCTATAACCTTAATATCACGCTCCATTATTACGCGAAGCAGCAGCTCCGTCGTCTCAATATTCTGCCCGAATACAAGACTCATCAGATTGTCATCAAACAGTGTCATTTTGTCAATCAATCTGTTGATGATTACATCATTCTGGCCATAATTACTGTCCAAAATTTCTTTTGTCTCTCCCGACATTATTCTCCTCCTGTTTAGTTGTGTGAGCAGGGAGAATATAATATCGCATGATACGAAATCTCTTATCAATATAAAGCATCCGCAACCCTAGTCCGCTTCATTCACATAAGATTTTCTCAATCGACATATCCATTTTCCCCACTATTGATAGGTAACTTAAAGCATTGAAAATTTCCATGTCTTTGTCGAAAAATAATAAGTGGTTCTGCCCTCTTCAAAGTGATACGCACCGATAAAAATGTGTACTGTGGTGTCGCTCAACAGAAATATAATGCTCTGAAATAATAGTAACATAGTGAACCGCATTTGTCATTACAATTTTTCACTTCTCATGAATCGCATATACATATTCATTTTCCTGTAAAAACTGCAGCACCTCATAGCTTTCATTATTTTTTTGCTCCACTGCTGTTGTCTCGGATATCAGGTTAAGCTTTGAAAAATCTATCCCGCTGTAGTCAAAATATCCTTTGTAAGCAGACAAATCATTTTCTGCCTGTGATTCATCATCTGCCTGCAAAACCTCTTTATATTCACTCATATCACTAATATCCTTCATATGTGCTTTTGCCATAATGATTGTCCCATCCTCAAGCATCCAGATTGTATGATTTTGTGTACCATCATACTTCTCAAACCTGATTATCCAGTAATATGCCGTATATGTGTTAAAAGTATTATCCGATGCCTTTTTCGCTGCTGCCTCCCACGTATACCAGTTAGAGTAGTCAGGTGAAAGATTTACAGGATAGAGCTTTTCGTCATAAAGCTTTTCTATGCTTTTTCTGCATGTGGCAACTGCCTGATAATCCTGCTCATCCATCTCATAAGAGGCAGCATCATCTGTCGTGCTGTCCCACTGCCCATCTATGAGCGAGAGCTTCTCCGACAATTTCAGATTGGCAGATGCTTCCTTTGCCATTACAGAGCCTGAAGGCAGATAGCTTTTAGGAACCTTCGCCACATGATCATGTTCACTTTTCTGGTTTGCCTCAAGCACTATGCCAGGCACCATGATGCCTGCTATTACTATACAGATTACTGCAACAGACATTATTATTAATTTGAAGCTGTCTTTTTTCATATCTTCCTTTAAATCTTACGAATTTACCATTTTTTATATCTATACTGCGTTCAGATTACCACGGAAGCAAAATCCTCATCGTTGTTCCGCATCCGGGTTCACTTTCCACTGAAAGTACTGCATTATGGTGCTCTAAAATGATTGCCACAAGCGACATTCCGATTCCGGCACCGCCCTCTTTTCTGGCTCTGGATTTGTCTGCCATATAAAACTCATCACAAATTCTTTCTGCCTGTTCCTTAGTCATTCCGATTCCGTGATCGATTATGCATATTTCATATGCCCTCGTGCATTTCCTGTCATCTGCTGATTCGGCTTCGCCTATATCCGTTTTATCTTTAGGTATATTACAAGCCATATTGTCCACAAATTTTCCTGTAACCTCAACCTGCTGACCTTCTTCTGACGCTTTCCTTGCATTATCCATCAGATTGACAAGTGCTGTAACCAAAAGCTCTCTATTCACGGTCAGCACAGTATCCTCTATCTCTGTTTCTATAGTAAGATGCCTGTTTTCGTATGCAGGCTCAACAACCTTTACCACCTCTGCACAAAGATCTGCCATATGAACCCGCGCTTTTTCAATATCATGCCGGCGCAGATATATCAGCTCAAAAAGCTTCTGCGACATGCTCTCCAGACGTTTTCCCTCCGAAAAGATATATCCAAGCGCCATCATCTGCTCCTCTCTCGGAAGCTCCAGTGAACGCATCGTGTCTGCATATCCAATGATCGACGTCATAGGGGTTTTTATCTCGTGTGTAAAATCCGCTACAAACTGCTCACGCCTGTGCACCATATCGTTAAGCTCGTCTACATGATCCGATACTGCCTGCGCCATGATATTAAATTTCTGCGCAAGAAGCCCTATCTCATCATGACTTTTTACGTTTACCCTTGTGGCATAATCCCCCTGCGCTATTTCCTCGCTGACATGGTTAAGCTTCTCGAGCGGCTTTGTCATGTACCTGCTGATAAAATACATTGCTGCCGACTCTGCAATCAATATGACTATTATTATCAGCCTGAAATAGTTTATCTGCTCATCAAGCAGTGTATACGCCTCTGATGCATCGCATTTACTTACTATCCAGAGATTTTTTTCATTTATCACACTCTGCGATGTAACATAGATATAGTGCTTTTGGGATTCTTCTTTTATCACATAGTTTTTGTTTCCTGTTGTGAGATTTTTAAAAAGTGTATCACTTATCCTTGCATCACTTTTGTCATCTGTATATACTTTTTCACCATCAAAATATATGTAGAAAAATGAATCCCTTGAGCGCACACTGCTGCTTACACGGCTTCCGATCTGCGGAAGTTGCGCGACTATTGATGATGCGGAAATGCTGCTCTTTTCTGCATTATTGTTATCTGTATTATTGTTCGAAGTTTCAGAATTATCGGAAACTGAATTTAAAAGCTGCAAAAGCTCATACTCCACAGAGGACTGTACCAGATTATTCTGCACAATAGCATTTTTAAGCTGTGTCTGCTTCGCCAGCTCAAAATTCTTGTGTATCATGAGGTATCCCACCAGCCCCAGTCCAAGTGAAAGCAGTATTAAGTTTGTGAACAATACCTTGTACCTGAATTTCATTTATCCCTCTTTTTGTATATTACGCTTACCCATATTTAATGGTCTTTAGTTTTCTATTCTTCCAGCCTGTATCCTGCCTTAAATACGGTTTTAAGGCTGTCTCCTATATCAAGCTTTTTGCGCAGTCTCTGTATGTGAAGATCGAGAGTCCTCGACTCGACAGAGTACTCACTTCCCCATATTTCTTCATATATTTTTTCTCTGAAAAGTGTGATATTTTTATTGCGCATCAAAAGCTCAAGCAGCTCAAATTCCTTTGGTGTAAGCTCTATATGCTTTCCTGCCTTTGATACATTCTGGTTTTTCGTATCGATAGCTATATCCTTAAAGGTGAGCTGCTGCTCCATCTTATTATAACGTCTTAGCACTATATTTACCCGGGCTAAAAGCTCAACAATCTCAAAAGGCTTTACCATATAGTCCTCGGCACCGGACGTGAGACCTCTTAGCCTGTCATCTAAAGTGGCTTTTGCTGTGAGAAATATCACAGGTATGCCAAGCGGCTTTATGTATTCCATAAGCTCAAAGCCGTTTAACTTCGGCAGCATTACATCAAGTATTATCAGGTCAAAATTTCTCTCCTCCAGAATGTCTGCTGCCTCCATACCATCAAAGGCACAGGTGCAGCTATAGCCTGCTTTCATGAGATTTAATCTGATGAGGTCTGATATCGGTTTTTCGTCTTCAACTATTAATATTTCTATCATCATTTTCCTTCTAAAACTTTATTATCCGTAACTATTTTCCTTTATAAATCTTTGCATATTCTTCTTTTGCTGTCAATCCTAAGGATTATATATTCAGCCTGTATTATGCATGGCTATTTATATATTAACAGCTACTTGTATCTAAAATGTATCAGACACAAGCAATTACATACGAAAAATCCGCCATGCGCATTCCCCGGCATGACGGATTACTCTTTAATCATATTTTAGTTTATTTATCTTTTGATGTCATAATTCATATTCATGAGATTCTTTATCGATTCGACATCATCAGTGATATTTGCATCGCCTCTTATTGTGTGCTTGATTGCACTGCTTGCCACTGCAAAATTCACTATATCCATTGGTTCATAATTATTCATCATAGCGTAGATGAGTCCTGATGCAAAAGCATCTCCACCACCAACCCTGTCAAGGATTGTGAATGTAAACATTTTGCTCTCATAAGTCCTTCCATTGTACCAAAGGTACGCTTTGAGACTGTTTTCGCTTCCGCTGTGAGCATAACGAACATGACGAGCCATGTATTTTATATTAGGATATTGAATTGCAAAATTTGAAAAAATCTCGTCTTCCTGTTCGTAGCTCAGATGAAGCGGTATCCCATCCTTCACATCACCCAATGAATGATTGGATGGATCTTTATACAAATGATAAGGCTCGATTCCGATTAACACATCAATGTATGGCAGACACTGTGTGCAGAAGTCTCTTGCCTCTTCCCATGACCATAATGTACTGCGGAAGTTTCCATCGAAGCTGACCGTAATGCCAAGCGCCTTTGCCACCTTTAAGGTGTCCATAATAAGCTGCCTGCAGTTTGGTGCAAGCGCCGGTGTGATTCCGCTTAGATGCAACCAGGTAAATCCTGTCAACAATTTCTTCAAGTCAACCTTGGAAAAATCATACTCTGTTATCGCACTGTGCTTTCTGTCATAGATTACCTTGCTTGGTCTGATTCCAAAGCCTGCCTCCAAATAGTAGCTTCCGAGTCTGTGTGTCGGAGTCTCATCCGGTGTCGACAGAATAATCGGTGCACAATGCACATCGTTTGAGCGCAGCATTCTGATTGCGCTCTTTCCGATGCTGTTATCCGGTACTACCGTAAAGAAGGTAGAGTCGATGCCGAGGTTTGCAAGCGCAAGTGCTATATTGGCCTCCGCTCCGCCGTAGCTTGCCTCAAATGAATGTGTCATTCTGATTTTCTCATAGTTGGGCGGAGTCAGTCTAAGCATTATTTCGCCCATTGTTATAAATCTCTGTTCCATACTCTGCCTCCTCACTTTTTACGATATCCTATCTCTGAACTCTGGCGCCTGCGCCACCCATGATAGCCTCAACCTCGTTGACGCTTACCATAGTTGTGTCACCCGGTGTTGTCATGGCAAGTGCACCATGAGCTGCACCATAGTTTACTGCAGTCTCGGCATCCTCTGTTGTCATCAGTCCATAGATGAGGCCTGATGCGAAGGAATCTCCACCGCCGACTCTGTCCATAATCTCAAGTCCGTTGTAATCCTTTGCCTTGTAGACCTCTCCATCTGCCCAGCAGATTGCGCTCCAGTCATTGACTGTGGCTGTCTTTACTGTACGCAGTGTTGTTGCTACTGCCTTAAAGTTAGGATAAGCCTTTGCTGCCTCATTAATCATCTTCTTATATCCGTCAAGATTTAATTCCTTGAGGTTTGCATCGTTTCCTTCAATCTCAAAACCAAGGCATGCTGTGAAATCCTCTTCGTTTCCGATCATTACGTCAACATATTTAGCGATTTCTTTGTTTACCTCCTGCGCCTTTGCCTGTCCACCGATTGCACTCCACATTGAAGGACGGTAGTTTAAGTCGTAGGATACAATTGTTCCGTATTTCTTTGCTGTCTTTATTGCTGCAAGCACTGTCTCACAGGTCTGCTCAGAGATTGCTGCATAGATACCGCCTGTATGAAGCCATCTGACTCCAAGCTCACCAAAGATGTAATCGAAATCAAAATCCTCAGGTGTTGCCTTTGAAATAGCAGTATTTGCTCTGTCAGAGCATCCGACTGCACCACGGATACCGAAGCCTCTCTCTGTAAAGTTGAGACCGTTTCTGCATACACGTCCGATTCCGTCTGTCTTCATCCACTTGATGAGGGATGTGTCCACACCTCCCTGACAGATGAAATCCTCCATGAGCTTTCCTACCTCGTTGTCAGCAAACGCTGTGATGACACCTGTGTTCATCTTAAAGCACTTTCTTAAACCGCGGACTACATTGTACTCTCCGCCGCCTTCCCATGCTCTGAAGGATCTTGCTGTTCTGATTCTTCCCTCGCCCGGATCCAGACGAAGCATTACCTCTCCTAATGAAACTGCATCATATTTACATTCACTCTTTGGCTTTAAATTAAGGTTCATGGTTTTATACTCTCCTTTACTTTCTGATACTGTGTGCAAGCTCTACGGCTTCCTTTGTCATCTGCTTTATCTTGTCAAACTCTCCGGACTTTATCATATCGCCCTTTACCATCCAGCTTCCGCCACAGCAGATAATCTTGTCACAGCTTAAGTAATCCTTTAAGTTCTTCACACTCACACCACCTGTAGGCATGAACTTAAGCATAGTATATGGTGCTGCAAGAGCCTTGATTGTAGTCACTCCGCCATACTGCTCAGCAGGGAAGAATTTAACCACACTAAGACCTCTCTTGACAGCCTGTGCTGCCTCTGAAGGTGAGATTACACCAGGTAAAATCGGGATATTTTTATCCAGACAGTAATCAACAATTTCTGCATCAAAGCCGGGGCTTACTATAAACTTCGCGCCTGCTGCAACTGCTTTATCCACCTGCTCGGTTGTAAGAACTGTTCCAGCACCTACAAGCATATCAGGATATTTCTCTGTCATAATGCGGATTGATTCCTCTGCCGCAGCGGTTCTGAAGGTTACCTCAGCACAAGGAAGTCCTCCACCTACAAGAGCATCTGCAAGCTTTTCTGCATCTTTTACATCGTCAAGTACCACTACAGGTACAACAAGCATTTCTTTTAATTTCTCAATAATTGTATTCATAATAATTCCTTTCTGTATCCAAATATCATAAAATCAACAGGTATTAATCCATGTAAGCACCCTTCATAGAGCTTACTGCATGCTGCGCATAGAGCTTTAAAAGTCCATGCTGGTATTTGCTCTTAAAGCCCTTCCAGTGCGCCTTTCTGTCTGCTAAAACAGCATCAATCTCCTTTGGAGTCTTTCTCTCGCCCTTTATTCCTACAATTGCGATTTTTCTGTTTTCAACATCAAGCTCGATCAAATCTCCCTCTTCGACAAATGCGATTGGTCCGCCTGCCGCTGCCTCAGGTGATACGTGTCCGATAACCGGACCTCTTGATGCACCGGAGAATCTTCCGTCGGTGATGAGTGCCACGCTTGAAGCAAGCTTTGGATCTGCGCAGATTGCCTCGCCTGTGTAGAACATCTCAGGCATTCCGCTGCCTCTTGGTCCCTCGTATCTGATAAATACGGCATCTCCCGGCTTTACCTCCCCATTTAATACGGCACTGATACATGCCTCCTCGCAGTCATACGGCTTAGCGTTAAGCACTGCCTTAAACATCTCCTTAGGACATGCTGTATGCTTTATTACACAGCCCTCAGGTGCCAGATTTCCTTTAAGAATTGCAATACTTCCGTCTGTTCCCTTGGCATTGTCAAAGGAATGGATGATATCCTCTCTGTCAATTGCTCTTCCAAAAATCTTTGACTTCTCACGGAGTATCTCGTCACAGTGCTCGTAGAAGCCGTTCTTCTTAAGCTCCTCTAAGTTCTCGCCGAGAGTCTTTCCTGTGACTGTCATCACATCAAGGTGGAGCATGCTCTTTATCTCCTCCATCACTCTAGGCACGCCTCCAGCATAGTAGAAGTACTGTGCCGGCCAGTCTCCCGAAGGACGGATGTTTAGCAGATAATGTGCACCTCTGTGCAGTCTGTCAAATGTATCCGCATCTATCCGGATGCCAAACTCATGTGCAATTGCAGGTAAATGCATAGTTGCATTTGTAGAACCTGAGATAGCCGCATGAACCATGATTGCATTCTCAAAGCTTTCCTTTGTAACAATATCCTTTGCTGTGATGCCCTTTGCTATGAGCTCCATAAGCTGCTTCCCTGCATTGTATGAAGCCTCCTTAAGCTCAGGTGCTGTGGATGGCATGAGTGCTGTACCCGGAAGCATAAGTCCAAGTGCCTCTGCCATAATCTGCATTGTAGATGCTGTTCCCATGAATGAGCAGGCTCCACAGCTTGGGCATGCATTGTGCTTGTAATAATCCAACTGCTCGTTAGGGATGACACCGGTTTTCTCCCATGCATCAAATTTACCAATCTGCTCGAGTGTCAGAAGCTCATTAATCTTGCAGGCAGGATCATCTACGATATATTTCTTTGGCAACTCATGTGCTTCCATGACTCCGCCTGTCACCATAATCGCACTCATATCCTTTAATCTTCCTATACTCATGAGCATGGCAGGCATTGCCTTGTCACAGCTTGCGATAAACACTCCACCGTCAAATACTGTTGCATTGGCCTGTGCCTCAACAAGGTTGGTGATAGCATCACGGTGTGCCAGTGAATAGTTGATTCCGTCATGTCCCTGTGCGATTCCGTCACACATATCTGTTGCATAATATCTGGCTGCTTTTCCGCCGTTTTCATCCACGGCCTTTACAGCCTCCTCTACAAATTTGTTCAGGTGAGCTGAGCCCGGATGGCTGTCTCCATATGTGCTTTCAATCATTATCTGTGGCTTAGACAAGTCACTGACCTTCCATCCCATACCCATTCTGAGTGGGTCCATCTCAGGTGCAAGTTTTCTTACTTCTTCACTTCTAAGCATATCTGTGTCCTTTCTTCTATACGAATAATGAAATAATAAACGCTACTACAAATCCGCTGAAGCCAACCAGTGTCTCCATGATTGTCCATGTCTTCAGATTTGTTTTCTCATCCACACCAACGAGTGATCTAACAAGCCAGAAGCCTGAATCGTTGAAATGTGAACATACTGTTGAGCCTCCTGCTACTGCTGCGACAACACATGCCAGATATAGCGGTGGCAGCTCTGATATTCCAGGCATTGCAGCTATGATTCCTGCTGCCATGGTCATTGCAACTGTTGCTGAACCAACACAGATTCGTACGAGCGCAGCTACAATAAAGGCTACAAGCACTATTGGTAAATTAGCAGATGCAACTGCATTTCCAATCAAATCTCCGAGTCCTGAGTACTGCAATACATATCTGAGCACTCCACCACAGGCTGTTACAAGTAAGATAAGTCCTGTCGGCTCAAGAGACTTTGTCATGATTTTTTCAAGCTCCTCCATGCTGTAGCCATGTCTCTTTCCAAGCACAAGCATTGCCACGATTGTTGCAATAAGCAGTGCCACAAACGGCTCGCCAAGGAATGTAAATACTGGTGCTACCGGTGCCATTGCAGGGATAACACCTGCGAGTGACTTGAAAATGATAAGCACAAGCGGAATTGCTATGATAAGTACGATTGTGCTGAACTTAGGAAGCTTAGATTCATCTATGTCCTCCTGACTTGCTACATGCTCCGGAACCGGAACCATGTATTTTTTTCCACAAATCGAACCCCATACAGGTCCTGCAATAATCATTGCAACTGTTCCACACGCTATACCGACAAGTATTACCCATCCTAAATCTACATTGAGCATTGTTGCCACAAGTACAGGACCCGGTGTAGGCGGTATAAATGCATGTCCGACTGCAAGTCCTGCTAAAAGAGGTATCGCATAGAACAGTGTGGAACGCTTTGTTCTCTTTGCAAGCGAGAATGCAAGTGGTATCAGGATAATAAGTCCTGCGTCAAAGAATACCGGCATTGCTATAATTAAACCGGTTACTCCAAGTGCCCATGCGGCTTTTTCATCGCCAAACTTTTTCACCATTGTAACGGCAAGTGTCTGTGCTCCGCCGGACGCTTCCAGTATTGCTCCAAACATGGAGCCCAGTCCTACAAGCAGTGCTATGCCCTTTAAAGTATTACTGATACCATCATTTACCGCTGTTACAATCTCGGTAAGAGGCATACCTGCCACAACACCGATTGTTATCGCTCCAAGCAATATGGAAATCATTGCATGAACCTTGAATTTGATAATTAAAACTAATAACAGAGCTAATCCGATTATCGCGGCTATCACCAATCGGGTTGGATCTAATGTCGCTGCTTCACTCATTTTTTCTTCCTCCATAACATTAAATTGTTATACGTTGTTCCCTACATACATCAGACGTCTTTTGTATCTATCTAAAGTATATAATCTTAAATACTTCATATCAAGTTGTTTCAAATCTACAAGTTTTTTCCACAAAAGTAACAAAAAAAACCAGTCATGTCTGTTTAACATGACTGGTTTTTAGTGTATTTTATTTAATTCTCGTGGTAAGTTTAAGCTAACTTGTCTGACAAGTTTTATTTTGCTCTGACATGTCTATAATAGTCTGTCTGTTGTATGTGAGATGCATTATCATGGCACACTTTGCACCCATGGTGTCTCCACTTAAAATAGCATCGGTTATTGCCCTGTGTGTATCAATTGTCTCGTTGATCAGCTTTCTGTGTGTCAGATTTGCAAACGTCGTAATAGCTGTTAGAATAATCGGAATCAGTACCTCAACAACTCTATTTCCACTGCATCTGGCTATCGTCTCATGAAACTCCATATCCTTTTTTATATGGTTCTGCCCCGACAGATACAGCTGCTCCACTTCATCACACAGACTCTTTATACGCTTTTTGTCCTCTTCTGTTGCCTTCTGGCATGCCACTGCAGCTACATCAGGCTCAAGCAGCATCCTCACCTCAAAAAGCTCCATCGCCAGACGATACTTGTCCTCAAACTGTGCTAAGCCAAGCGGATCATCAACCACTATCTCCGTGGACTTCACAAATGTGCCGGAGCCTCTCTTCACCTCAAGCATCCCTTTCGTAACCAGACTTTTTACAGCCTCCCTTATCGTACTCCTGCCCACTCCGAATATCTCAGCCAGCTTGTACTCACTGGGAAGCTTTGCGCCAATTCCAATATTCTCATGCTGTATATACATTACAAGCTGATCCTCAATCTGTGGAACCAGAAGCTTTTGATTTACTTTTTCATAGTTGTATGGCATATGCTGCTCCTTTTCATTTCATGTGTAGATTTTACCACTGTAAATATTCTATTTCAATCTTCTATTTTAATCTCATACATTCACTTTTATTTTACATTTGCTACTTCGGATGTTATCATAGTCTATAAATAAAATGTGTAATTCCAAGAAGGGAGGGTGCTTATTTTGAAGCTAAACCTCAACATTCCTTTGCAGTCCCTTTCAACCAAGGAGCTTGATATACTGCAATATGTACATGATCATTCAGATAACATTTCATCTATCAGCATCCAGCAGTTTGCCAATGAGCTTAACTATTCCACCTCAACGATACTTCGCTTCTGCAGGAAGCTTGGCTTCAGTGGCTTTTCGGAGTTTAAATATTTCCTTAAAAGCTCTGATAATGAGGACAATAACAAGATCAAAGGCTCTGATAAATCACTTGATATAATCAAGAATACTATCAAAGACTCAATGGACAGCACTGTGAGCCTGCTCAATTCAGATGACATGTTTCAGATTGCAAGGCTTTTTTCAGAAAACCGTCCTATCTACCTGCACAGTCCTGCCGGACTTACAGACATTGCAGTCAGCTATCTGGAAAGCATGCTTTTTTTATCAGGCTGCCAGAAAATATACAAAACCACTGCTGCCAAGGCCGCACACCACTTTATACAGACCGTGGATAAGGGAAATGTTTTTGTTTTTATAAGCAATTCAGGACGCTTTGAGCCCACCTTAAATCTGGCTAAGGAAGCCCGACTGCATGGCATGATTGTAATCTCAATCTCATCCATAGAAAATAATGACCTGGCTGAAGTATCTGATTATAATCTAAGGTTTTTTTCAAAGCCCCGTGAATATGAAGGCGCCGATTTCACCTCACGTCTTGGCTCCTTCTTTGTAATAAGCTCATTCATGGAGTATTTCAACCTGCAAAGGAAAGGAGATAACAGCAATGAACCTTCTGCATCAGATTGATACCACAGACTTCTCGGAAAACGAGCTGCTCATACTTGAGTATTTTATAGCCCATGAAAAGAGCCTTCCATACATGTCCTTAAATGACATATGTAAGGATTTATTTATCTCAAATGCTACAATAGTCAGATTCTGCCAGAAAATCGGATTCAATGGCTTCAACGAACTAAAATACTCCCTGAGAAAGGCCTCAAGAGAATCAACCGGATTTTCCACCTGGAGCGTTATGCAGCATCATACCTCCATACTTAAGGATTTTATTGACGGACTTGATTCAGCGCAGCTTGAAACCATATGCAAGGAGGTAACTCAAAGCGACTCCCTTTATATATATGGTCGCGGTCTTTCCTCTCTGCCCGCTAGATATTTGTACTCCATGTTCAATGCGATAGATATTCCATGCATATATATTGACTGGATTGACTTTCTTTTAGCAATATCAGTCTCTTTCCCCGAAAATGCAACCTTGATTTTATTTACAAATTATGGAGAAAAGGAAATATATGAGCCTATCGCAAAGCGCTGCCATACAAAGAATGTGAAAATCATATGGATTTCAAGCGTCGATATTGATTCTTCGCTTCTGGCAGCATCTGACATCTGCATCACTGCGCCGGAGCTTCCATCCGAAAACACGCATCTGCGCACTAAAATGACAGCATTTGTATTTGTCCAGATTATTATCGAATATATTTTAACCCAAAAATAAGCTTTTTTTAATAAAGAGCAGGAAAATCATTTGCAATTTTCCTGCTCTTTTCATTTAGCTTTTAATGTTATATCTGCTTTTAATTTTTAGTATGTATCGATAGCAAACAGCGGTTCACCTGCCTTGATTTCGCCTTCGTTTATAAGTCTGATGCTCTGATTTTCCTTGAGCTCTGTACAAATAACAGGAGATGCTATAGATGGTGCATTTTCCCTGAGAAAATCCAGATCAAGCTGCATAAGCACATCACCCTTATTTACATGTGCTCCTGTTTCCACCTTTACATCAAAGCCCTTTCCATCAAGCTTGACAGTGTCAATACCTACGTGAATTATCATACTGACGCCTGAATCGGTTGCAAAGCCTATCGCATGCTTTTTATCGAATACGAATAATACCGTTCCGTCATCAGGGGCAACAACCGTTCCGTCTTTTGGTGTGACAACCGCACCATCACCCATCAGCTTATTTGCAAATGCCTCATCAGGTGCTTTTGACAGATTCTCGGCTAAGCCTGTCATAGGGCTTGAAATAATAACCGTACTCTTCGGCTTCTCATCCTGTACCTTTTCCACCTCAGCTGCGCAGTCCTTATCATTTAGTGCCGCGCGCACAGCATCAGCTATTTTCTCAACCTTTGGTCCGTAAACCACCTGAATGTGTGTATCACTTGTCTTTACAATACCGAGTGAGCCTGTTTTCTTAAGTGTTTCCTCATTAATAAGCGACATATCCTTTACATCAACACGCAGTCTTGAAATACAGTTGTTTACAACTACGATATTCGCCATTCCGCCAAGTCCTGCAATAACCTGCAATGCTGTCTTATTAGAGCCTGACTTCTTGCCTTCATTTGTCTTTTCATCTGACTTTGCATCAGAATCATCATCTGATACGCTGACTACAATCTTCTTTCTTGACAGATACCATTTGAATACAAAATAGTAAATAAATGCATATGGTATTCCGACAACTATTACCCAGTACCAGTGTGAGCCCGGCTGGAATACTCCCCATAGCAGGAAGTCGATAAATCCACCACCCGTGTTACCAACAATTACTCCAAGCAATGACATGAGCATGAATGAAATACCACCCATGATAGCATGGAAAACAAATAATGCCGGTGCTATAAACATAAATGAGAACTCAAGTGGCTCTGTAATACCTGAAACAAAACATGCTGCCACGCCGGCAATCATGAGTGCCTTTACCTTTGCCTTCTTATCCTGAGGTGTTGTACGGTAAATAGCAAGTGCTGCTGCTGGAAGACCAAACAGCATATAAGGCATCTTTCCCTGTCCCAAAAACTGTGTATATGGCTTCATATCAGAAAGAGGTGCCTGATCCAAAAACTGTAAGAAAATATTCAGACAGCCCTCTACTCCATGGTATGTACCACCGATTGCCGTGGTTCTGAACAATGAGTTAAGCACATGATGAAGACCTGTAGGAATCAGCAATCTCTCCAGTGTTCCAAAAATAAATACTCCAAACGCACCTGATGAACGGATAATTCTTCCAAGTCCGTCAATTCCAACAGAAATCGGAGCCCAGATAAGAGGCATCACAAGTCCTATTACTGTCATTGACACAAGAACAACAAGGGCAACAAATCGCTTGCCTCCATAAAATGCTATTGCTGCTGGAAACTGTACCTTGTGATACTTGTTATGCAGCTTTGCTGTCACAAGACCAGCCATTATTCCGGCAAGAGCTCCCATATCAACGGTATCCACGCCAAGAATATTTGATATTTTCATGGCACTGAAATCCATTATTCCTGTTGATATCATACAGCTGCTGGCAACCAGAAATGTGTAATATCCGATAAAACCGGCAAATGCTGCAACTCCCTTATCCTCTTTAGCCAGACCAAATGCTATAGAAATAGCAAACAGAACCGGCAAAAGGGTAAATACAATGCCCGATACCTTATTAAGTGTTGTTATGATAAAAAGCGGTACCGATGCGGTCAAAAATGGTACGGCATCCTGCACCTGCGTTTTAAGCAGTGCAGATGTGATTCCCAGTATGATACCACACGCTGCAAGTGCAGCGACCGGCATCATAAGGCTTCTTCCTAAATCGGAGAAGAACTTCATTATTTTACTTTTCATATATTTTACCCATCCCTATCCTAAAGTTTTTCACGCAATACATTATTTTAATTCAGGCCACATTCCTTTGTTTGCCTCAATAAGAGCATCAAGAATCTTTCTTGCCACCTTAGCGTCATTGATAAGACGGTTAAGTGTAAATGCCTCAAGCGCTTTCTGATAAGAATGCTCATAATATGCGTCTACGAGAAGCTTCTCGCATGAAACCTGCTGTACAAGAAGTCCAAGGTAGAACTGTGGGATATTTCCAACGCTCATAGGACGTGGTCCGTTGATACCAAGCTCACAAACTACCTCAACCATTGCATCATCCTGCATGTTTGCAATAGCACCATTATTTTCAACGATAAGGATGAAACGTCCTAATGTATTGAATGCAATAGCCTCTGCAACCTTAATCATCATCTCTGCGTGGGCATCTGAGATAGCATGGAATTTGTCTCCGAGCTTTCCTGCTTTAATTACCTCAGCAGCCTCTTTAAATACACGACTCTCACGGCCTGCAATTACCTCATCCGCACGTGTATATTCAGGGTTTAAATGGCTTGTCTTGTACTCAGGGTACAGGTAATATCCGTCATATGTATTAGGAAGGTAATCCGGGAAATCCTCCATCATTGTCTGTACAAAGCCATATGTATCAAGCCATGACTGATCACGCTGCTCTGCATCCTGTGGAAGGAAGCCTTTTTCCTTTACAATCTGACGAATCTTTGGAAGTAAATCCTCTCCTGTCTTGCGGTCATACATATGTGTAAACCATCCATAATGGTTCAAGCCGAAGTATACAGGATCAAGATCGCCCCAGTCGCAGCCTAACAGACGACTTGTCGAACGAACTACATTCTCAGGCTGGTCACAGATATTGAGGATTCTCTTATCATCAGGGAACTCTCTTCTGAGTGCCTCTGCAACGATTGCAGCCGGGTTAGAGTAGTTAAGTATCCATGCCTCAGGTGAGTACTCACGAATCTGGTGAACAGCCTCAATCATGTCTACACATGAACGAAGTCCGTATGCCATTCCGCCTGCTCCACATGTCTCCTGTCCTACCTTGCCAAAGCTGAGTGGAATATGCTCATCCTTCTGACGCATATGAAGTCCACCGGCACGCATCTGCATAAAGATGAAATCCATATCCTGGTAAGCTTCCTTTGGATCTGTTGTGTAAGAAAAATCAAGCTCAGGATATCTCTCTGCAAACATGATGTCTCCATACTGTCCGATTGGCTTTTGTCTCTCGCCGTCAATATCAAATAATACGAGCTTATTTAATGGAAACTCCTCCTGCATACGTGCAAATGATTTTAAAAATCCAAGTGTATATGTGCTTCCTCCACCTACAATACATACGTTATACTTTTTCATGATAGTATCTCCTTTTCTCATTCTATTTATTGCAATATATCCGGCCAGATTTATTTGCGTTTCTTATTTACACACATACTATAACCAATGCACACAGCAATGTAAATGGTTTTACATTTTGTAGTTTTGTATACGCATTTTTGTGATTTATTACTTTTTATGTAATTTTTTACATAGATTTAAATTGAATCATTTACACAAAAAAAACACTGCCGGTTATATCCCGACAGTGCAATAATTATCTACACAACACAAATTCTTTGAACCTTGGGAGTGTAAACTCCAAATGTCCATACTCCGGTGAAATAATCAAGCCTTTTTTTATAAGCCTGTTCCTGTATACACTGAAACTGTTTGATGCCTTTTTTATAGTCTTTCGTATTGCTTCCACTTTGGTGTCATTGGTTTTTGCCATAGCAACCAACAATTCCTTATCACCTTTTGACAGCTCACTCCATATCTTTTCATATACATATTCCTCCAGATACTGACTGAATTCAGGTAATACATTATGCCATCCGGTATTATGCTTAAAACAAAGATACCCCAGTACCTGGAAGGCAAACGGATATCCCCTCGTCTCTTTAGCCATCTCTGTAGCTTCCTCATCCGTCAATTCAAAAATAGACTTGTATTTTTCAGCTATCATGCCTATATTCAACGGACGAAGCTCAATTTTAGGTGCCCTGTACAAAAATGTGAGCGTTTTTTCATTCTGAAGCTCATAAATATTCTCATAAAGACCTGTCATAAGCAAAAATACCGGAAGATCCTGTCTCATATATATCTGAAACAGGCTGACAAACTCTTTCATTGTATCATTACATACAGCCTCGTCTATTGTTACAAGAACTCTCTTACGCTTCTTTTTAATCTTTTCAAGCATCCTCGTCACTGCCACATTTAAATCGGTAATCGGAGAAACACCTTCTATTTCAACGCCCAGCCCTAAGAATGACAGATTTATTTTAGCTTCACGAAAAACCTCTGACAAACTTGGATAATTGCTCAGATTTGCAGCAAATGATTGTAATAAATCACGTTCAGGGCTCAGATCGATAACAATCCAGTCTTCCTCTGCCCTAAAAGTTTTATTGATTTCTGTGAGCATTACAGTTTTCCCTGAGCCTCTGACTCCTGTAATCATACAAACCTGGTAAGTAGGGTTTTCATCCTCAAATGTATCAATTATTTCATAAGACTGAACATTACGGTTAATTAAACTGACCGGTTCCTTGCCAAATGATAATGAAAAGGGATTATTTTTCATCTCTGCGCTCCTGTTTTATAACTCTTTATAACTTTTAATAATTTTTATAACTCTTTATAACTTTGTATTCTTTTTATAACTCTTTATAACTTATTTGTCAAGGTCAGGTTCCATACGTACCCTACAGTCTAATATGTTCCCTACAGCCTCCTGTAGTTCTCAAGAAGCTTGTGCAGATCATCAATCTCTCCAATAAGCCTCTTCCCTATATCGGTATCCTTCACAAGCATACGTCTCTTATCATTTTCCTCGACCTCTGATGATGTCTCTATGTCAGTATTATTTATCAGGGCATCCTCCACCGATGTAAAAGGCGTGTGTGCCTTGAGCCTTAGACCATGTGAATTGTAAATCAGTGTATAGCCGGCGATACCGGTTTTCTTGTTCATCGCACGGCAGAAGCCTCCATCTATCACAAACAGCTTGCCATTGGCCCTGACAGGGTTCTCTCCCTCTATTGCGTGAACCGGTGTATGTCCATTTATGATATGCGCATCATCATCATACAGCCCGAACTCGTGCAGTATCTGACAGCAGAAGCTCTTATCGTAATACCTGCTGTAATATGGGTTAGAAGGCTCTTCCCACATGCTCTTGTCTGTAACATATTCCATCTCAAAGGTCTTAAGCCTTCTGCCGCACAGCGGTGATTTTTCTCCTCCCCACAAAAACCACATAAAGTCCACATCATCCTTATAAGGATTGTCCACATACGCAGCCCTTGCCTTCTCATCACATTTGTCAAGCAACGCCCTTCCGTGATAAAATTCACCATCAATATACAGCTTATCAAAGGCTCCGTTGCTATCAACCGGAACACAGCCATGATAGAGCAGGTTGCCATTGTATACATTGTACATGCCGCCCTTATCATACAAAAATCTGACATGCTTGTGCAGGCGCTGTCCTGTCACAAACTGTCTGTGCAGCTTTCTCATGATGACAGTCTCCTCGTCACTTAGTGCGTAGGGTCTCTCATCATCAACGGTTGGAAAGCGCTTTCTGTCCACTCCTACATCCTGCAGCTCGTCCAGCCTGTCAAGCATCAGCCTGTTTCCCATCTCATACTCGGGATGTGCAAGTATAAGCTGCCCCTCAAGCTTAAAAAGCATTACTGTGATGGCCGCCCTTGCAGCCTCAATTCCATCCTCTATACCATATGTTTTCATGCCAAACAGCATTAGCTGTCGTAAGCTTATTCCGTAGGCATTCTCAAGAATTTCCACATTGTTGTATTTAAGATTGTTGCGGATGACATTACATATACATGCATCATTTCCACATGCCGCACCCATCCAGAGAATGTCGTGATTGCCCCACTCAATATCAAGCGAGTGATAATCATAAAGCAGATCGAGAATCTTATCCGCGCTTCCTCCTCTGTCAAATACATCTCCCACAATGTGCAGATGGTCAACAGCAAGCCTCTTAATCAGTGCAGACAAAGCGATTATAAACTCATCCGCATCCTCCAAATCAATTATAGTCTTTAATATCTGCTTGTGATATCTGACCTGGTTTGCATCCTCATCCTCCTGCGCATGCAAAAGCTCATCGATAATGTACGCATATTCCTCAGGCAGAGCCTTTCTGACCTTCGACCTGGTGTACTTTGATGAGAGCAGCTTTGCGACAAGTATAAGCTGATTTAACGTCATAGCATACCAGTCACTGTCTATCTTGCCCTGTTCATCAAGCAGGGCCATTTTCTCTCTTGGATAGTATATGAGCGTGCAAAGCTCCTGTCTGTCATAATCAGAAATCGTATCCTTGAAAATCAAATCCACCTTTTCCTTTATCACACCTGAGCAGTTGTTCATGATATGTAAAAAAGCCTCATACTCGCCATGTATATCACTCAGGAAAAACTCCGTGCCCTTTGGCAGGTTTATAATCGCAGAAAGATTGACTATCTCCCTGATTACATCCTGACTTGATGAATAATTTTGTTTTAAAAGCTTCAGATATTTTGTATTACCTTTATCGTTGTACATATTTCCCCCGTAACCTCTTATTTTTCAATGAAATATATTAATTCGCTCCTATTCATGTTCCATGCTATACCGGATAAATCCCTTAAATTACATTTTTTTCATTATATAATAATATTTTTCACCCCGCAACCAATCCTGTCATTTGTACTAAAAAAGATGCGCAAAACTAATACTATTTTACGCATCTTTGACATATTTTATATTCTGAATAATTACCTTTATTTCATGTACTCAGGTGTCACATTCCTGCCCATGCCCTCAAGCATTTCCTTGTCACTTCTGATTGTGGCACACGCTACTGTCGTAAGCATGTTTCCTGTAATTGTGGCTGATGCTCCCGACTTGAATGCAAGCTCTCCGTCATTTGTAAGCAGCGCTCTTCCGGCTCCGAGACGTATGTCAGCCTTTGGATTTATATATCTGAAAAATGACACTGTACGCAGTATATCAGGCTCACTGATATGCTCAAGTCCCTCAAGCGGAGTGCCTGCAATCGGCATAAGCGCATTAAGCGGAATGGAATCCACTCCTACCTCTGCAAGGCTTACTGCCATATCAAGCCTGTCCTCCCAGGTCTCACCCATTCCGATGATGCCGCCTGAGCACGCATACATGCCCTCTGCCTTCACCTTTTTAAGCGTCTCAATCTTCATATCATAGGTATGTGTGGTGCATATATTGGGGAAATTACGCTTTGAGGTCTCTATATTGTGGTGATAGCTGCTGACACCTGCCTCGTGCAGTCTGTGAAGCTGCTCTGCTGAAAGAAAGCCCATTGATGCACATAAATCAATCTTACACTCTCTTTTCATAGTCTCATATGCATGTATTGCCTTGTCAAATTCCTCACCTGTCAGCGCTTTTCCCGCTGTAACTATCGAGAAACGGTCTACACCCTCTCTCTCATTCATCCTGCAAGCCTCAAGTATCTTTTCCTCAGGTAAAAAATCATAAACCTCACAATTTGTATGATTATGTGCTGACTGCGCACAGTATTTGCAGTCCTCAGGGCATTTTCCGCTTCTTCCGTTTATTATCGAGCACAAATCTACCTTGTCACCGATAAACTTCTCCCTGATCATATCTGCGCCCTTACACAGCTCGTCTAAATCACATGTAAGGAAAAATGATAGGTCATCATCCCTTGTGATTCTTCTTCCGTCTATTATCTCCTGTGCCAGTGTTATTGGATCCATTTTAATCTCCTTCGTGTCCTGTATTTCTTCTCTCATTTAATAAGTATCATTATAATACATATCATCCGTTATAATTGTCAACTATAAATATTTCCTCGGTTAACAATGATAATAGAAAAACAGAAAAACGTCAAGATGTTTTTATATATTTAAACCAGCATAATCAATGTTCCTGCTATGATGAGCACCAGTCCTGTAAAGGATTTAATCGTCAGCTTTTCCTTAAATACGAAATATGAAAACACAATTGACACAACTATGCTCAGCTTATCTATAGGCACTACGACACTCGCAAGTCCGTCCTGCAGTGCCTTGTAATAGCAAAGCCATGAGCCGCCTGTTGCAAGTCCCGAAAGGCAGATAAAGCCAAGCTCTTTTTTCTCTATATGCTTTATGGTGTGCTGTTTTCCTGTGGCAAATACCACTATCCAAGCCATAATAAGCACCACTATCGTCCTTATTGCAGTTCCCAGATTAGAATTGATTCCCTCTATGCCGACCTTTCCCAGTATTGAGGTGAAGCTGGCAAAAACAGCAGACAGCACTGCATAAAACAGCCATCCATGGGAACCCCTGGCCTTATTCTGCTCTTCCTGTGATATCTCCTTTTTGGTGATCATCATATACGTTCCAATTGCTATAAGCACCACACATACCAGCCTGAGTACGTTTATCTCCTCTTTAAAAAAGATAAATGCAAGTATAATGGTCAGTATTGTGCTTGATTTATCAATCGGCACCACTCTGTTTACATCGCCAAGCTGGAGTGCTTTAAAATAACAGAGCCATGAGGCTCCGGTAGCGACTCCTGAAAGCATCAGAAATATCCATGTCTTTGCTGACACAGCTGTAATCTGCCCCTGCGCTTTAACCACAAATACCATAATCCATGAAAAAATCAAAACTACAATTGTCCTGATTGCAGTTGCTACGTTTGAATCAGTTTTTTTGATACCACACTTTGCCAGTATTGATGTTATACCCGCAAAAAATGCGGATCCAAATGCATATAATACCCACATATTTTTCTCTGTCTACGCTTCGGTCAACTACGTTGTCCGGAGTTCGAAACCTCCATTCTTCTAAATACAAAAAAACCGTTCAAGGAACGGCTTCTTTTACGCTAATGAGACATCGGGGATTCGAACCCCGGACAACTTGATTAAAAGTCAAGTGCTCTACCACCTGAGCTACACGCCCTTAAACACTCGCAGAAGTAATAATATCATAAGTCTTATATAAATGCAAGCACTTTTTTCAGATTTTTCCGATTTTCTTTTTCTCCCCTGTTTTCGACCTGTTTCGTGGAATTTCCTCCGAATGTTTCGCAGGAAATTTTTTCAAAATTTTGCAAAATACCTATTGTTTGTGTCCTGCAAAAAAATCTTGTATGATAGATTCAAACATTCGTCATGGACGAACCGCGGCGAATGCACATTGGGGTGACCCAACAATATCAAGGAGGAAAAAGGATTGAAGAAGGTACTTGCGCTGCTTCTCGTTCTCGTGCTCGCGATCGGCATGTTCGCCGCCTGCGGTACGGACAGCGGGAACAATGAGGAAACGAAGGACACCGCGAACAACGCCACGACGGAAGGCGGCAACGACGAGACGAAGCCGTCCGAAGAAAACGGCAACAACACCGAAGGCAAGACCCTGAAGGTCGGCATGATCTGCATCGGCGACGAGAACGATCAGGGCTACACCTACAACTTCATCCGCGGTATGGAGGACACCAAGGCCAAGCTGGCCGAGCTGGGCAT
>OHNQ01000162.1_pt1 | contig 44569 bp, 41 predicted proteins | sample 1569621 | NCBI WGS metagenome assembly OHNQ01 (sample SAMEA3879516, study PRJEB24766) | human gut metagenome | biome: human-associated habitat; feature: feces | place: USA | collected 1985/1987
GGGAAGAGGACGAGCGACGGAGAGTGAGCCCTGCCGCCTGCGGCGGGATGAGGGATTCGTCGTCCGCTCGGACGACGGCAAGCAGAGCGTCCGTCCGACAAAGTCGGACGGACGGCGGAAGTTTTGCGGGGCGCTGCCCCGCACCCGGTAAAAGGAGGATACTATGAAACAGAAAAAAGATATCAGGATCACTCTGCGGCTAACGCAGGAACAGTACAAGAGCATTTCGGAAAAGGCGGATGCCGCGCAGATGACTATAGGGGCTTATGTCCGCGCCGCCGCCCTGCGGCACAGGGTTGTGATAGTAGACGGACTGCGGGAATACACCCGCGAACTCAAGGGCGTTGGACGCAGCCTCAATCAGCTGGCCATTCTGGCCCACGAGGGCCGCATCTCGACGGTCAACTTGGACAGCACCTGTGCCGCACTGGAGAAGAACTATATTGGCCTGTGTACACTTGCGGGCCGGGAGCAGCGCTGATGGCAACGGTGACATTTATTAAATACGCAAAGCAGTCTGCCGGTGCGCTGGGCGGTGTTGCCGCATATGTTGCACAGGCGAATAAGACGATGCAGGAGAATGGACAGCAGCTGGTCAGTGGACAGAACTGTACCCCGCCGCTTGCTGTGTGGGAATTTCTCACCACCCGCGCCATGCACCGCAAAGAAAGTCCTGTCTGGTTTTATCACTATGTGCAGTCCTTCGCTCCAAGCGAACCGGTCACCGGTGAGCTGGCACACGAGATTGCAAAGATGTTCGCGGCGAGGGCTTGGCCAGAGAGCGAGGTGCTCATCGCCACCCACATCGACCGCGAGCACATCCACTCGCATTTTATTGTCAATAGCGTCTGCTTCGGCAACGGCAAAATGCTTCGACAGGGGCCAGGGACGCTGGCAAGGCTGCGCCCCATCTCTGATGAGCTTTGCGCGGCGCATGGATTGTCTGTCCTTCCAAGACAGGAAACAAAGATGCAAGGACTTGGGGCAAGAGAGTACCGCTCCGCCACCAAAGGTGAGAGCTGGAAGTTGCGGCTCATGAACACCATCGATGCGTGCATGAAATACGCCGCCGACCGGGACGCCTTCATTTCCCTGATGGAATCCGAGGGCTGTGCCGTCCGCTGGGAAAGTGGCCGCAAGTACATCACCTACACCACGCCGGACGGACTAAAATGCCGTGACAACAAACTACACGAGGAAAAGTATTGCAAGGAGGTCATGGAGCATGAATTCAGAATCAGAGCAGAGATTGTCTCTGCAAGAACTCAAGCAGCGCAACACCCAGCAGGCAGTACTTCCGACGCCGACACCACCTCACGAAGCGTGTCCCTCAAAAACAGACTGGGAGCGAATGATGAAATACATGGATGCACTGTGGCACCATGCGGATCGGCAGACAGATCTGTTGGAGAGCGTCAGCAGGCAGATGTCGCAGCTTCCCACGCGGACGCAGCTGGACGATCTGCTGAAGATGGTGCGACATCTGGAGCAGATGACCGAACAGGCTGGGAAACCGAAAGAGAATTCTTTTTCTCTGCACAGAATCGGACTTCCCAGACTGCATCTGCCACACGTCAGTATTCCGGCATTGATCTCTCTGCTGATGGCGGCGGCAGCACTGCTTCTGCTCTGGTGGGGCTTGGGCACCGTCTGGAGCAGCTCCAGCCTGCTGATCCTGTGATTCCTGCGCGGCACTACACCGACAGAAAGGTATTGCAAAAAGAACGGGAAAAGAAAATCGCCCTCGGTCACAAGGCGGATGACCACGAGGACGAGGTGAGTTATGACTGGCAGCAGACCATGTGAGGTCTGCTATTTTTATTGCCCAAATTGACTTTGGGAGAAAGGAACGCTATGGGTAGAAAGAGAAAAGAATCCAATATTGCAAGCGTCATGTACTCCTATGTGGGTACGGACGATCAGTTTGATGATTTTCTGAAAATGGTGATCCACGACTATCTGTCTGTGGATCATCCATATACAAATCGAACCGCCGATTTTGTTGTTAAAGTAGAAACAGAAGTCGCCTGACTTGTTTTGATAGCTATTCAAAAAATTGTGTGCTATGGTGTGTCGTGCATGATCGGCACACCATAGCGGAAAGGAACGGTTATGAAAGTCTGGCTCTATTATCGGCTGTCCAGAGATGAGGATGAAGAACTGAATTCTCTGAATAACCAGCGGAAAATCATATACAACTTTGCCATCAGCAACGGCCACGAGGTGGTCGGAGAATCCTTCGATGACAATGTCAGCGGTATGCACTTCAACCGTGAGGGCATCGACAAAATCTATGAGGTGGTCGAAGCGGGCAAGATCGAAGCGATCATCGTCAAAGACCTGTCCCGCCTTGGCCGTCACCGCACGCAGACCGCACTGTTCATCGACTATCTGCGAGAACATGATGTGCGGGTCCTGTCCGCAACGGAAAATATCGACACCTTCAATGAGAACGATGATCTCATCATCGGATTCAAGGGTCTGGTCAACGACTTCTATGCCCGTGACGGCAGCCGCCGGGTCCGCACCGGATATCGACAGAAGCAAAAGGAAGGTATTGTGACCATCCCACCCTTCGGTTATTTCAAGGATAAGAACACAAAAAAGGTCGTTGTCGTAGAAGAATCCGCCGAAACGGTCCGGCTGATTTTCTCCGCCTATGTCGGCGGCAGCGGCATGAAAGCCATCGCCCGCACACTGAATAAACAGAGGAGGAAAACGCCTGCGCTTATGCAGATGGAACTGCTAAATAAGCGCCTGCCCAACACCCAGGATGGCATCCTCAAAAAATATTTGTGGGACGCAACGATGGTGGCGCGAATCTTGAGAGATGAGAGCTACATCGGCACTCTGATCTGCCACAAGAGCGAGCGTAATAAAATCAATAAGACCTTCCGTTTCACAGACCCGGAGGAGCAGTTCCGACATGAGAATTATCTGCCAATAATCGTGACCCGTGAGATATGGGAGCAGGCTCAAGATCTCCTTACAGAGCGCAAAGAGAAAAATGTCCGTGCTGGTACCAACCGCGGCATCCTCCGGTACGGTGGATTGCTTCGCTGCAAGGATTGTGGCCGAACCTTTATCGGGAAACGAATCAAGCTGAAAAGCGGGGAACGGGTCGCCTATGTCTGCGACACCTACCATCGGTATGGCAGGGAACACTGCTCCTCTCACATGGTAGACGAGGAAACATTGGACAGATTGATCGGCGCGGAGATCCTGCGAACAAAGAAAATGTATGAGGAAAACTGGTCGCGGATGGAATGGCTCATTGAGAGATGGACGCCGAAGGCTTCTACGGCCAGTGCCAAAATAGGTAAACTGCAAGAACACATCCTCTTACTGGAGGAGGAAGTGGAGGTGATCCTGATGGAACGCATTCGGGATAAGGCCAACGCGGAACGCTACGACCGCATGATCGCCAAGCGCGAGGAGCAGATCGCGGAGGCCAAGAAGCAAATCGAAGATCTGCAAAACATCTCAGAAATGCTCCGCAGCCGACAGGCCAAGCTGAAGCGGGACATCAGCCTGATCGACGATATCCTGCGAGAGGGCAAAATGTCAGAAGCACATCTGAGGATGCTGGTGGAGAAGATACTCGTTCATGAGGAGGACGGCAGGCTGGATTTGGAGATCCGGTTGAAAGCGCCCTTCCGTGACCATCTGGACGTCTTCGAAAACGGAGCGCAGACAGATTGCTTCCCCACCGCAGATTTTGACTATGACAGGCTGGGTGCGGCGATCTACGGCGATTATTATGCGGGGTAGGTGATAACAGGTGCGGGTATGGCTCTATGCGCGGCTTTCTAACGATGATGACCGTGAGATGAACTCCCTGCTAAATCAGCGGGAAATCTGCCAGGCGTTTGCCGAGCAGCACGGGTACACCATTGTGGGACAGTCCTTCGATGACAACATAAGCGGCATGAGTTTTGACCGCCGTGGGCTGGACGAGCTCATGGCGGCTGTGGACGCTGATAAAATTGACGCTGTCATCGTAAAAGACTTATCCCGGCTTGGCCGCCATAGGACCCAGACTGCATTGTTTATTGATTACCTGCGGGAACGCCAGGTGCGCGTGATCTCTGCCACGGAGGGAGTTGATACATTCCGCGACGAAGATGACTTGATCATCGGCGTCCGCGGCTTGATGAATGATTATTATGCGAAGGATATTGGCAAAAAGATCCGGGCGGGATACCGCCAGAAGCAGAAAGACGGCATCGTGATCACGCCGCCCTTCGGCTACTGGAAAGACAAAAACACGGGGCAGATCAAGGTTGACGCAGAGGCGGCAGTTACGGTGCAGCTCATCTATTCTCTGTACTTGCAGGGGTGTGGGCAGAAAGAGATCGCCCGGCGGCTTAATGCTGCGGGGCGAAAGACACCGGCGCAGCTCCGAGCTGAACGGTGCGGCAGAGAGGTCCGGCATACGCACAAAACCCGTGACGGTCAGTTCCTATGGACATACGCCAGTGTGAAAAACATTCTGGTGGAGGAGGCGTACACCGGCGTGCTGAACAACCATCGCAGAGAATACAACAACGGTAAAGCCAAGCATATAGACAAAACCGACTGGTATCGTCATGAGGGATTCTTCCCCGTAATCATAGGAAAACAGGAATGGGAGCAGGTACAGCGCTTACTCAAACAGCAGGCTCGCCCCGCAAACGGCAATCAGGCCAAGCACCGTTACGCGGGGCTGCTGACCTGCCGAGAATGTGGGAATGCGTTCATTCCTATGATTCGCTGCTGGAACGGCAAGAGCCGTGTGGAATATGTGTGCCGTGGGTATCACCGGAATGGAAAAACCTATTGTGCCTCCCACCGTATCCATGAGGAAAGATTGGATGAACAGGTGTGGGAGCTTGTTTCCGCATCCCGTGACAGTCGTGCGGAAGAACTGAAAAAGCTGGCACAAATGCAAAAAATGTGGGCGTTGAGGAAACCGATCCTCGACGCCCACATCTTGTCGTTACAGGAGAAAATACAGGTGCTGGAACAGGAGATAGATGAGATTGTGATGGAGAAATTAGTTTCTTCGATTAGGCAGTGATGTGATACTGACTTGCGGTAATTCTGAATCATGGTACAATTAAATAAATGATGCAGTGAGGTCCCGTCAAGATTTATGCGCAAAATTGTTTGCAGGCTCCGGCTGAGTGAAGTCAGCCGGCAATAGAGGCATCGTCCAGAACTGCCTCCAAGTGCTTCATGTTCATGTATTTCTTGCTGCCCCACTGGGTGCCCGCCACATGGCGAAGTCGAGCACAGACCAGCATCAGGGCGGAGTTGCCATCCGGGAATGTCCCCACCACGCGGGTGCGCCGTCGGATCTCACGGTTCAGCCGCTCGATCACGTTGTTGGTGCGGATACGGGTCCAATGCTCGCCGGGAAAATCGCAATAGGTCAGTGTCTCCTCAATGCCGTCCTCGACCTTCTTGGCAGCCTCCTTCAGCTTCATGGCGCGCAGCTCGGTAACGACGGCCTTTGCTTTCTCGCGGGACGCCTTTTTGCTCTCCTGCGCGTGGATCGCCTTGAGCATTTTTGCCACAATTTTGACCTTGGATTTGGGCACAACGGAGAAAACGTTGCGGTAGAAATGCACGGTGCAGCGCTGGTATTTGGCGTCCGGGAACACCTCACCCACAGCCTCCAGCATCCCCATGCACTTGTCGCCGACGATGAGCTTCACGCCGTTCAGGCCTCGATCACGCAGACACTGAAAGAAGCTGACCCAGCTGGCCTTGTCCTCTTTCATGCCCTCGGCAGCGCCTAAAACCTCACGAAAACCGTCCTCATTCACGGCAATTGCCACCAGAATCGCCACATTTTCACACTCTCCGCCCCAGTTGCGGCGCAGGTAGATGCCGTCCACATAGACATACGGATACCTCCCGCCCTGTAACGGACGGTTGCGCCAATCCTCGATGTGGACGTAGGCTTTCTTGTTCAGCTCGCTGATGGTGGCGGGCGAGACCTTGCTGCCCCACAGGGCTTCCGTGATGTCCTCCACACGGCGCACGGAGACGCCCGCCAGGTACATCTCAATGAGGGCCTCCTCCACGCTGCTCTCCCGGCGGCGATACCGCTCGATAATGGCGGTTTCGAAGGACACGCCCTTGAGTCGGGGCATGTGGAGCGTGATGTCGCCGGAGGCCGTGGTAAGATTCCGGTCATAGTGGCCGCTGCGGTAGCCCTGACGGGCCTCGCTGCGCTCATAGCGGGCGGCTTGTGTCAGGGACTCCGCCTCCTTTTCCAGCAGCTCGTTCAGGGTTTCCTCCACGCTACCGCGGACTAACTCTTTGATTTGCCCCTTGATTACTTCCTCGTTTAGCTGTACAATTTTCTCGGACATAGTTTGCTGTCTCCTTTCGAATGTTTGTGTGGTAACTTCATTCTACCAGAGCCTGCAAGCTATGTCTTCTCTTATGCGATTTTCAATTTGCGCAACTTATTGTACATTATCTTTCAATTTGCGCAACTTATTGTACATTATCTGAAGGGATGATGTAGGATGGAATATGGATTTGATTATATTAACAGTATCAAAGTGCCTCAAACCGTAATTGAAAATAATTACATATTAAAAAACGAAAGACATGGTCATTGAAATAGTTACTTCTCAGTGGCCATGTCTTTTTATTACGGAATTAAGAATTTTATTTGTCTTGCTCTAAGCATCTAAACGCAACAATAGTTACGGTTCCTTTTCCTTGATATCTCTTCATTTCGTATTTATCCGGAAAGGCTTCTAACAATTGCGGCAATTTCGTGTGTCCATAAGTTCGACAATCAAAATCAGGCTTTGTTCTCTTGAGAAAATGTCCTGCCGTGGCCACATTAACATATCCGTCATCATCTTGGTATGTATCGTAGGCCTTTCTTAGCAAAGCATGAATTTCATCAATGCTGTCAGTTCCATCAACAGCAGTGCGGGCAGTGGTGTCTTCAGTGCTGCCGACAGTTTGTTCAATGTCAACTGCTGGCGCGCTATCAGCATCTAACTGGTCATCAACCACTGACTTATTTTCAGGAACAGATCCGTCATCAACCAGCGGCTTACAATCAGACAGTGGAGCCTTGCCAGTAATTAATTCGCTGTTTTCGATATCTTCAGGCTCTTCAATTGCAGGAGAGGGCGTAGGTTCTGCTTGCGGACTTTCTATAGGGGTAGAAATATTCTCCAAGAATAAAAATTCATCACATGCGTTTCTAAAAGAAACAGGTGTTTTCTTTTCGCCGACTCCCATTACATATACGCCGGACTCATGTAATTTGATGGCTAATGGGGTATAATCGCTGTCACTGGAAACGATGACGAAAGCATCATAAATATTTGTGTGCAGCAACTCAATGGTGTCAATAACTAATGCCATGTCTGTTGCATTTTTACCGGACACATAATCAAATTGTTGTTCAGCTTTAATGGCCAGCCGTTTAATTTCAGTTTCCCAGTTTTTCAAAGTATCCTTTCGCCAATTGCCATATGCTCTCTTGACAACAATACGACCATGTGTGGAAATTTCGCGTAAGACATCAGCTATTTTAGAGATCTGTGTGTTGTCGGCATCAATCACAACAACAATTTTTTGAAGTTCACTCATCGTATGTCTCACTTTCCACCTTTCTATAGATCTAAAACCGGACAGCGTTGATGAAAAAGATGCAGATGTAAAACCGTGATTCACAATAGCTCTTTAGCGTTTCATTATATAAAGAACCTAATCTGTTTTGTAAATCCTATAGTTGAAGGGAGATTCAATATGTTCCAATATCACCATGAAGATTAATAATTTGTTCTGATTTTGGCTTAAATAATTTATCGAACAGAATTTCATTTCTTTGTTTCGCATCTTTAAGCAACTTTGTATATGAGATCACTTCAATATAGGCTCCACGCGGAGCATTAAATCCAAAAAAGCCCTCTCCATCGGGCGTCCTATTCAAATTGGCATTTTCTGCAGCATTCGCCAGAGTCTCTGTAATGTCTGCTATAACGTAGCAGTAAAATGCAGCATTATTCACATTGCCAAAGCCACGTCCATTTGACCGTTTAACTTTTCCCGCCTTAATATCAGATACATATTTCAAAACCTGATTGATTGGGTTGCTGCCATCAGAATTTAAATCATCCCTTTGCGGCCTTTTCAGTTCAATTATCGTGATTGAATTCAACATGTCTGTATCTGCCGAATAAGATATCGCCTTATCAAATACCGCAATATCCATCCGCCGTGAAACATCACTTTGCAATACAGGCAGCGATTTCATTGGTTGATCCGATGCAAGGAAATTGTGATATGCAAGACGATCATCAATTAACCAGAGGTTCATCTCGTCAAATTGAATGTCATCTGATGTAACCTGCATCGGACATATAATCGAATGAATCGTAGATTCCTTGCTGAATTTTCCATCTTTATCATACTCTAAAGCCCGTTCTAATAAATCTATCACGGCCTTTCTCCGTACAATGTACTCAGCTAAACTCGCTTGGCTTAACTGAGTCACAGACGAACAATATTGATGGAACAAGTTCATAAAATCTGGTGAGGTCATAGCATTGCTTTTTTGCTTTGTTTCAATTTCATTTCGCTGCTTGGCTACATCGTATTCCCACTGCTGCTCTTGTCGATATAATTCTAAATCAAGTTTATCTTCCGAAAGACCCACTGGGATTTTATCATAAACATTTTCTCGATTATTTAGTAAATACCGATATTGTGGTTTTTTGTAACGAACGAAATTATCAATTTGTTGTTTCTTTTCATCTCGTATTTTTTCTAAATCTTCTCCTAAATAACTAAGAATGTATTTTACTGCAGTATTTGTAAGTTCTTTTTCCGAGATAGAGCTAAATAGTGGAGTATCTGAAAAATCAAATTCATAGCGTTCTGCATTTACGGTAGTATCAAGATATTCTCCCGCCATGTATCCTACATAATAATAGGATGTATCGTCTAGGATGTATCGTCCGTAATAATCTTCCTATCCAAATTAGGGATTTCCTTTGATAAATCGTATGATTTAACTTCGCGATTGTTGGCGCATAAATGCAATTCATGCTTATCTGCCCCTTCTTCTACCATCATGTGATATATTGAGAAGGGTTTTCCATTTATTGCAATATCATCGCGGTGTAAAGTATCTTGATACGTATTTTTGTAATAGTCATTTAGATTAACCTTGCCTCCCGTATTATCACTAAGCAAGATTTGGGGACACCCATCCATTATAAAATACGGAAGGCAGTGCTCTATTATTTTCCTCGCAAGACTTTCTAACGATAATGCTACTTCATCTCGATATTGTGGATGAAAGCCTAAGAGAACTACTTCGGTCATGGTAGTACATGACTCTGACGCACTTAGTTCCTCAAGATTCTCTATCGGGACAATCTCATCTTGTAATGTAAAAGAAAATCTCCGTTGAAACCATTTTCCCGATTCAGAAAACGTACTCGTTATGCGAACTTCATCAAACGCTTTCAGCCATAAAAAGCGCCCGATACCTTTACATCCCTTTTTTACCTTTAACGTAGAATATGCTTCTAAAAAAGATTGATAATTCCTCTCTGTAAATCCTGTTCCATTATCACGGACTATGAATGTCTCAAAATGGCTCAGCTCATCCGCTCCATCAGTATTCACTTGTGCATACTCAATGCGGTTTGCTCTAATTGTGATTTGGGGTGCGGTACAGCCATCGGTATCCTCCAAAGATTGTATCGAGTTGACAACGGTTTCAAATAATGGCCAGAGAGCTTTTGATTTTGGTAACCGCATTTGATTAACTTGCCCTGTCAAATTCATTATAAACGGCATAATATTTCTCCCTTGTAACCACGTATTGTCTCGAAGTTTACATCTCTTCAATCTATTTGTGGAATTTCAATGGGGTAGCTGCGTTGCTGCATCAGATGTCTATATTATAAAGGCTCCAAGTTTATTTGTCCATGATAACATTACGATTTTTGGCTACCACCATGTTCTCGTGGTAGTGCTCGAAGCATCGGTATTGAACTGACACCAATCTTGAATCTCATCGAGGAAGTCCGACAGGGTATCCCATTGGAACGATCCGCCGCTGAATGTGTCCTGAGTGCTGCTGGGGCCGTAGTGCATATCGCAGTAGCTCTACCGAAGGATTATTACTTCAGATAGAGCATTTCGAACCAGTATCGCTTCCTATATTGAGTTTTATAACACCCGATGGCCGCATCGAACATTAAAAAATCTGACACCATGCCAGATGGAATCAACAAAAACGCCAAATAAGACTTTGGCGTTCGAATCGCATGACTTTTCCGTTTTCTACCTTGATTTGAAGAGGTTTGAATTTGAGCGTCTCATATTCGCTTTGGCGTGATATCTTCAGAAAACACTGTCATGCCAAGGCTTTTGAGGTACAAAACGACCCTATCCGATCCGCAAGTCTTATCAACTTGTTCGAATTGGGTAGGGTCATTCATTCTGGTGCGGGCATGGGGACTCGAACCCCAACGCATCACTGCACGAGAACCTAAATCTCGCATGTCTACCAATTCCATCATGCCCGCAGATATGAGCGGCAGGGTCACCTGCCGCTATTTTATTCTCCTCTGATTTTTACACGGCGAGGAACCGAGGCGGAGCATAACGCTTGACCCGCATCTATAAAAACAGGATGAACCTACTTTTACCAGAGAATGAGCACGGCGAATGATGGAGCGAAAAACCTACACTGAGGTGACATCACCTAAATCCATCGAGTCTACCAATTCCACCACGCCCGCATATCCACGCCGTATTGTAGCACACTTCACGTCGGCGTGCAAGGAATGTTTTGCCTTTCCCCTCCACCCTATGCTATACTGTCATCAACAGTACACGAAAGGATGGTGCCCCATGAGCGAAAATGCCCTCGCCTTGGCGCGTCAGCACGCGCCCTGCTACATTTACTCCCGCGAGATCCTTACCGCACAGGCAGAGACTCTCCACAGGACCTTCCCCGGCTTTGATATTCTGTTCTCCGTGAAGGCCAACCCCTTCCCACCGGTAATACGGCACCTTGCGGCGCTTGGCATCGGCGCGGATGCGGCCAGTGCGGGTGAGGTCTGCCTGGCCGCGGAATGCGGGATCGCGCAAGAGGATATCTACTTCTCCGCAGCCGGCAAAAGCGATCGTGCACTGGCCGCCGCGTGGGATAACTGCCATCTGATCGCCGATTCTATCGGCGAGGTGCGGCGAATCGCCGCTATGGCCGCTGCCCGCGGCGATACAAAGGCCATCGGCCTGCGCGTGAACCCCGCTTTCAGTATGGACGGCGGTACGGGCGGAACGTCCAAGTTCGGCATCGACGAGTCCGACCTCCCGGCACTGAAAACTCTGCTGCAAACGCTGCCGATAGCCGTCTGCGGCCTCCATGTCCACCTGCGCTCCCAGAACCTCTCTGCGGACACCCTCACCCGCTACTACAAAAACTGCTTCGCGCTGGCCCTCCGCGTCCGCGATATTCTGGACTGTGCCATCGAGTATATCAACTTCGGCGGCGGAGTAGGCATCGTTTACGACCCGGCGTGCCAACCGCCGCTGAACATGAGCACCTTGAAGCAATGTACGCAGGCCGTGGCAGAGGAAAACGCCCGTACCCTCCGCGCACGGCTGCTGGTGGAGTCCGGGCGGTTTCTGACAGCACAGGCGGGAACGTACTATCTGCCTGTGGTAGACAAAAAGACGTCCCACGGCACCACCTATGTCATCGTAGAAAACTGTCTCAACGGCTTCCAGAAGCCCTCTCTTGCCGCCATGCTGCGTAACGCCGCCGGAGAAGGCCCCCTTGCGCCTCAGGAACCTCTGTTTACCGGCGAGACCGCCTTCCCCATCACCGCCCTGCCTGCGGAGGATACCGGCATCACCGAGACCGTAGACATCGCAGGAAACCTCTGCTGCGCCACGGACGTGCTGGCTAAGAACTTCACCGGTCCGGCGCTGGCGGTGGGAGATCTTGTGGCCGTGGGGAACACCGGGGCCTACGCCAGAACGCTGTCGCCGCTGCTGTTTTCCTCCCACGACGTCCCTGCGGAATTCTTGATCTGAAAAGCAGGGCAGCCCAACGGGCTGCCCTGTTTTCTTATTTCTCCCGTCTGATGGGCCGGATATACTTGAAGTACTGCCCCGGCACAAAATAGAAATACGTCTTGACGCCCTGTTCACTTTTGACCATACCGATCTCTCCCAAACCAAAGATATAGCGATCGAAGGGATGGATGCGGGTGCGGAGCACTACGGGGCGGAGCCGGCGGCGGTAAACACCGGGGGTAACGCCGTAGAGCGCCTTGAAGGCACGGGTAAAGGCCTCCTGCCCGGAAAAGCCGTAGTCCAGCGCGATGTCCAACAAAGGCCGGTCGGTATCGCGCACCTCCTTCAGGGCAAAGGCCAGGCGCCGCTGGTGCAGGTAGGTACGCAGGGACATACCCGCGATCTCGCGGAATTTATGGGTGGCGTGGTACTCAGAATAGTGCAGACGTGCCGCCAGCGCCCGCAGTGTCAACGCCTGATCGTCCCGGCGCATAATGGCGTCGTCCATCTCATTGACGACGGTCTGGATCAGCTGCTGCCATTCGTACATAGGCTTGCTCCCTTCTCTCGCTGTGAACAGAATACACCCTTTTCACCCCAAATGTTTGATACGAGTTGCTGTTAAAACAGGGACGGCTCCCGCCGTCCCTGTCCGCTTATTCCGCTTCAGCAGCCTCCGCCGGCTCCTCCTGCCCCTGTCTGGGCAGCTGCTCGGGCCACTTGGCCCAGGTCTGGCGGATATAGGGGATCATCTGATCCCGGGGCATATCCAGTGCCGCGGCCAGCTCGCCGTAGAGCTGGTCCTCAGCCCGCTTGAGATAGCGCTCATCCATCTGGCTGACCTTCTTACCATGGCGCAGGGCCCACGCCCGCTTGCGGCAGATACCGTGGATCATGGCGGCCAGCTCGGCGCAGTCACAGCGGAGCACCAGCTGGTGGTAGAAATCCTTGGCAGCACGCATACCGCGCTCGGCGGGCTTCTGCTCCGGCAGGGCCGGCAGCGCGGCGATCAGCTCCAGCGCGTGGGCGCGGCTGATGATGGGGCGCATGAGGACAGTGGTGTCCACAGGAGTCATAACGGTGCCGCCGCGGTACAGGGGAGAGAGATGATAGTAGACCTTGTCGCCGCCGTCATAGGCCAGACCGGATGGCCCTATGGACTCCACCCGGCAGACGCCCTCGCCGCCGTATACCACCAGATCACCCGCTGCAAACATCACACACGCTCCTTATCCGCAACATACATACACATATATACACAAAAAGGCACATGGCACACGACCATGCGTTCCCCTTTTGCTCACCATTACCTGACATCAGTATAACATATTCTGACGAAAAATGTAAGCACAAATTTTACCGTGACTGTCGATTTTCCCGGAAAGTTGTGATACAATGCAGAAAAACTTTTGCGAGGTGCAGCCATGAAAAAGCCTGTCATCCATCCCTCCGCCTTTGTGGCGGACAACGCCACCGTCCGGGGCAGCGTGACCCTGGGCGCTAACAGCAGCGTGTTCTTCGGAGCGGTGCTGCGGGGCGACCGGGCGCCGATCACCATCGGTGCGGGCACGAATATCCAGGACAACTGTGTGGTGCACGTGGACTACGACCATCCGGTGACGGTGGGCGAAAACGTAACGGTGGGCCACGGGGCCATTCTCCATGGGTGCACCGTGGGTGACAACACCCTCATCGGCATGGGCGCCATCGTGCTGAACGGCGCGAAGGTCGGCAGCAACTGCCTGATCGGCGCGGGGGCGCTGGTACCGCAGAACGTGGAGATACCGGACGGGTCTTTGGCCTTCGGCTCCCCCGCCAAGATCAAAGGCCAGCTGGACGAGGCCGCCATTGCCGAGCTGCGGCAGGCGGCGCTGGACTACCAGAAGGAGGCCATTGCATACAAGGCCGAGCAGGAACAATAAAAATATGCGCTCCGACCAAGAGCCGGTGCGCATGGCTGAAAAGCGGCCCCCGGCTGTGCCGGGGGCCGCTGACCGTTTAGACAACGGCAAAGAACTTGATGATAAACAGCAGGGAGATAACGTAGGTCAGGATGGAGACCTCCTTGGCACGGCCGGAGAACACCTTGATCACGGTGTAGGAGATCATGGCAATACCGATTCCGTGGCCGATGGAGCCGGAGATGGGCATGGCCAGCAGCATCAGGAACACGGGGACCACCTGATCCAGATCGTCGAAATCCACGTTCTTCAGGCCCTGGAGCATCAGGATGCCCACGTAGATCAGGGCGGAGGAGGTAGCGGCAGCGGGAATGACGGCCGCCACGGGCGCGATGAACATACAGGCCAGGAACATGAACGCGGCGGTCAGGCTGGTCAGGCCGGTGCGGCCGCCGGCCTCCACACCGGAGGCGGACTCCACGAAGGTGGTAACGGTGGAGGTGCCGCAGCAGGCGCCGGCCACGGTGCCCACGGCATCGGACAGCAGGGCCTCCTTCATGTTGGGCATATTGCCGTCCTTGTCGGTCATGCCGGCGCGGGAGGCCGTTCCCACCAGGGTGCCGATGGTGTCGAACATATCGATCATGCAGAAGGTGATGATCAGGCTGATCGCCGTGAACCAGCCGATATTAAAGAAGTCGGTGAAGTCAAATTTGAACAGCGTGGTCTCCACCATGTCGTGGAAAGGCGGCAGGAAGGACGCACCCTCCAGAGAGGCAAAGGGATTGGTACCCAGGAAGATGAAGCAGCCGGCCCAGTAGATCGCGGAAGCTACCAGCATACCCACCAGCACGGCGGCCTTGACGCCCTTCTTGGCCAGCAGGATGATGACAAACAGACCGATGAACATGGTGACGACCGTCAGCACCATCTGGCTGTACTCGGCACCCATGTGATCCTTGATCACGCTGGGGGTCATGGCGCCGAAGAAGTCGCGCATGACATAGAAGGGGGAGGTATAGCCGTTGCCCTCGGCATAGATGCCCACGTTGGAGCCCAGGCCGATGTTCATCAGCATAAGGCCGATGGCGGGACCGATACCCAGACGGACACCCAGAGGGATAGCGGTGACAATCTTATCACGAATGTTAAAAATGCTCAGCAGAAGGAAAACGATACCCTCCACCAGAATGATGCACAGCACCGCCTGGAAGGCGCTGGTGTAGTCAGTGTTCAGCATGGCGGCCACATTGCCGGCGATGACGGCGAAGAAGCTGTTAAGGCCCATACCGGGCGCCATGACAAAGGGCTTGTTGGCCAGGAAGGCCATGACCACGGTGCCGATGGCACTGGCGATGCAGGTGGCCAGAAACACACCGTTCCACAGGGGTGTGCCCACGGCAAAGTTGGTCAGCAGGTTGGGGTTCAGGGCGATGATGTAGGCCATCGTCATGAATGTGGTGAGACCGGCCAGGATCTCCGTTTTGACGGAGGTGCCGTTCTCTTTCAGATGAAAGATACGCTCCATGTGATTTTCTCCTTTGTAAAATGCTGCACGCCCTCCGGCGCAAGCATCATCTTAACGCTTTTTAACGGGAAAAACAAGACTTTTTGTCAGGTCTTCTGAAATTTTTTCAGATGCCAGTCAAAAAAGCGCCCCCGGCGTGGCCGAGGGCAAGGAGGTGGGGGTGCCTCCTTCTGTTCTCCGGGGACTGTGTCAGCCGGGGTATAACTGACATGATTCTGATGGGATAGCCGCATGGGGTACCGACCGGGGCAGGTCAGCTTTCCGTCCGCATCCGGGGGCGCATGACAGGGGGCGCTTTTTTCAGGGAAGCTTATTGGGCCGCGCGATCGGCCTGAATGAGCCGCTTCAGGGCCTCCACTCCCACCTGAACGGCGGAGGTGGTGTCCTCGCTCATATCCTGGTCCAGACCTGCCTTTTCCCGCTCCTGGTTCCAGACCACATGGAAGCAGCTGCCGCAGCGGCAGTTCAGGGCATCAGCCACCACAAAGAGGGCGGCGGACTCCATTTCACTGGCCTTGACGTGCAGGCGCTTCCAGGCCTCCCATTTGTTGAGCAGCTCATAGGATACAGGCATACGCTCGGGGCTGTGCTGGCCGTAGAACGCGTCCTTGCACTGAACGACGCCTACCTGGGTACGCTTGCCCAGCGCCCTGGCCGCCTGGACCAGCGCGGTGGTGACCTCGAAGTTCGCCACCGCGGGGTACTCGATGGGGGCATATTCCCGGCTGGTATGCTCAAAGCGGATCGCGCCGGTGGCGACCACCACGTCGCCGCTGCGGACATCCAGCTCGATTCCGCCGCAGGTCCCTACGCGGATAAACGTGTCAGCGCCGATGTTGTGCAGCTCCTCCATGGCGATGGAGGCGGAGGGCCCGCCGATACCGGTGGAGCAGACGGAGACCTTCTCCCCCAGCAGCGTACCGGTATAGATGGTGTACTCACGGTTCTGAGAAACAAAGTGCGCATCGTCGAACAGCTCGGCGATCTTTTCACAGCGGCCGGGGTCGCCGGGAAGAATAACATAGCGGCCCACGTCGCCTTCGGCGCAGTGGATATGATACTGCTTTTCCAGCTTCTGCATGATATATCGTCCTCCATGTATGTTCAAGTCGTTATGTCCTAAGCAAATAACACGGTTCGTAATCAAACATTTACCCATCGCTGAGGTAGAAAAAATCATATCATGGTTTTTCGGAAAATGCAATACTTCCGCCACAAAAGATACGGCTTCTCCTGTACAAATGATGCAAAAGGCAAAAAGTGTCGGGGCTATAAAACCGCCCGCGGCAAAACCTACGTTTGGCGGCGGCTGTTCTCCGCGCATGTGCGCGTGTCTTTGCGCGGATCGGCCGACGCATATGGAAAAAGGAGGAAAAAAGATATGACAGATCGACTCGCTGCACTGGCGGCGGCAGTGATGCTGGCGGTGACGCTGGCGGCCTGCGGCGCGGCAGACGACAAGACAAACGGCAACGCGCCGGACACCACACCCAACGGCAGCATCACCACGCAGCCGGACACCAACGGTACGGACACCGGCAGCGCCAAAGATGATCTGAACGGCGGCCGCAACGAAAGCGGCCGGGCGGATGAGGACGGACAGATGGACGGCACCGTGGAAACGCGGCGGTACGACCGGGCACTGGCCGCATCGCTGAGCCAGCTGATCCTGAATCGGATCGGCGAATGACAAAAGCGCGGCGGGCACAGGATGTCCGCCGCGCGGTTTTTACCGGCAGGACTTGCATTTTTCAAAAAATGGGATATTATATAGGTGAAAAACGTTCCCGCCCCTCTTTTTCGTCCTCTGAACGGCGGACGCGGGGCTCGGAACAAAATTTACGCCGCAGTGGGCGGCAGAGAAAAGAAGGTTTTTACTATGACAAAGATCGACATCGTTTCCGGATTCTTGGGCGCAGGTAAGACGACTCTTATCAAGAAGCTGCTGGCCGAGGCCTTCCCCGGCGAGAAGCTGGTACTGATCGAAAACGAGTTCGGCGAGATCAGCATTGACGGTGGGTTCCTGAAGGACTCCGGCGTGCAGATCAGTGAAATGTCCTCCGGGTGCATCTGCTGCTCTCTGGTGGGCGACTTCAACAAGGCGCTGAAGGACGTACATGAGCAGTTCCACCCTGACCGCATCCTCATCGAGCCCAGCGGCGTGGGCAAGCTCAGCGACGTGATCGTGGCGGTGGAGAACACCGTGAAGGACGTACCGGACATGAAGCTGAACAGCTTTGTGACCGTAGCGGACGCCACAAAGGTCAAGATATACATGAAAAACTTCGGCGAGTTCTACAACAACCAGATCGAGTCCGCCGGCACCATCATCCTCTCCCGCACCCAGCGGCTGAGCCAGGAGAAGCTGGAGGCCGCCGTGGCGCTGCTGCGGGAGAAGAACCCCAATGCCGCCATTCTCACCACGCCCTGGGACCAGCTGGACGGCATGACCATCCTCAGCGCCATCGAAAAGGTCTCTCTGGCGGACGAGCTGCTGGCGCATATGCGCGCCGAGCACGAGGCGGATGAGGCGGAGCACGAGCATGAGCACCACCATCACCACCATGACGAGAATGAGCACGATCATGACCATTGCTGCCATCACCATGACCATGATGATGACGATGACGACGACCACGACCATGAGCACTGCTGCCATCATCACCACGATGAGGACGAGCATGACCACGATCATCACCACCATCACCACGACGGCGAGGAATGCGATGATCCCCACTGCGGCTGCCACCATCACCATCATCACGCCGACGAGGTATTCACCAGCTGGGGCACGGAGACGGTGAAGGCCTACTCCGAAGCGGAGCTGGAGCACATCCTGACGGCGCTGGACAGCGGCGAATACGGCGCGATCCTGCGGGCCAAGGGTATCGTGGCTGCCGCCGACGGCGGCCAGTGGCTGCACTATGACTTTGTGCCCGAGGAGCACCAGGTGCGGCGCGGTCCGGCGGACTACACTGGCCGTATCTGTGTGATCGGCTCCCAGCTGAAAGAGGATAAGCTCTCTCAGCTGTTCGGACTGTAAGGAGTGGCTGACATGGATATTCCTGTTTATCTTATTGCCGGATTTCTGGACGCCGGCAAGACCGAATTCATCAACGGCATCCTGCGGGACGGCTTCGCCGCCGAGGACCGGACGCTGCTGCTGTGCTGCGAGGAGGGCGAAAACGGCTATGATCCCAAGGTACTGGGCAACGTATTCACCTATACCGTGGAGGACGAGGACCAACTGACACCGGACTTTCTGAAGAAGCTGGAAAAGCAGTACCGGCCTAAGCAGGTCATCGTGGAGTACAACGGCATGTGGAGCATGGAGAAGCTGTACCGCGAAGGACTGCCCGCCAACTGGATACTCTATCAGATCATGTGCCTGGTGGACGCCACCACCTTTGAGATGTATCTGAAGAACATGGGGCAGCTGATGATGGAGAAGATCACCAACTGCGATATGCTGATCTTCAACCGCTGCAATGAGCAGCTGCGCGCCCAGCTTCGCAGCCGCAACCTTCGGATGGCCAACCGTCGGGCGGATATCTACCTGGAAAACGAGGACGGCACCAGCGAGGAGTACGTCACGCCGGAGATGTCGCCCTTCGACCTGACCGGCGGCAAGCTGGAGGTGCCGGACGAGGACTACGGCATCTGGTATGTGGACATGATGGACAACCCGGGACGCTACGAGGGCGTGGAGGTTTCCTTCAAGGCGCTGATGTGCCACTCCAAAAAGTTCAAGGGCGTGCACTGCCCGGGACGCTTCGCCATGGTGTGCTGCGACAAGGATATGCAGTTCCTGGCCCTGGTGTGCCGCGGCGAAGGGCTGGAGCAGTATAAGGACAAGCAGTGGGTGAAGATACACGCCACAGTGAAGAAGGAGGCCTGTGACGCCTATCAGGGCGAAGGCCCCGTGCTGTACGTCACCTCCATCGCCGCCACCACCAAGCCGGACCCGGAGATGGTGTCCTTCTGATCGCGATCCGTATATTTTCACCGCACAATTGCAGCGTGTATAGAAAAAGACCCGCCGATGGCGGGTCTTTTCAACTTGTTTCGGCCTCAGCGGACCAGCTGGATGGCGGCGGGGAGGTTTTCGATCTCCACACGGGGCGCGCTGGGGCAGTATTCACCGTCCAGGGACCAGGGGAGGTTCTCCTCCGTGGTCAGGGTGACGCGCCGGACATGGCGCAGTATCACGCCGGGATAGTCGTACTGCATACGGGTCATGGCGGTAATGAGGTTCTGCAGATCCAGTGCCGTCTTTGGCATACGGAGCAGCAGCAGTTCGAATTTTCCGTCGTCCATCCGTACACGGGAGGGATCCAGCTTCACCAGGCCGCCCAGGGAGGTGGAATTGCACACAGCGCCGAAAATGAACTCCCCCTCAAAGCGCTCACCATCGGCTTCCACCGCGCAGCGGTAGGGCCGCAGGGAGTCAAGGTCACCCAACCCCTCCAAAATGTAGGCAAAATGACCCAGAGCATTCTTGGCTGCCTGAGTGGCGGAGTAGGAGGACCGGGTAAAGGCCCCAAAGGAGGCCACATAGGCGAAATAGCGGTCGTTATGCCGCCCCACGTCCAGGGGGCAGGGCGTGCCGGTGGCGGCCGCCTCTGCCGCGGCGGGCAGCATGGTGTGAAGATGCAGGCTCATGGCAAAGTCGTTGGTGCTGCCGCAGGGCAGATAGCCCAGCAGGGGCCGCTGCTCCAGCTGCATAAGCCCGGACAGCGTCTCGTTCAGCGTGCCGTCGCCTCCGGCACAGACCACCATGTCGTACTGCCCGCCCCACCGGGCGGTGATATCGCGGGCTTGGCCGCCCGCCTCGGTGATATAGACCCGTACCAGATAGCCGGCACGGGAGAACTGCGCCACGGCATCGAACAGCGGGGCGCGGGATTTTGTCTTTCCCGCACGGGGATTGACGATAAACAAGAGCTTTTTCATAGGGACACCCTTCCATACCATCGTAATTCTCGCATTTTGCGCGGGGTTGTCCGAGTATGATACCACAGTTGCGGCGGGATTGCAATACACATTCCGCCGCGGGTGTTTGTGTTCGAAAATTGTTGCAAAACGCCGCGCATACGGGTATGATAGAAAAAACAGCAGTGGGAGGTCCTGCCATGAAGCGAACGCAGTATTTCAAATGGGGACTGACGGCCTTTTTGACCGTATGTGCCGTTCTGGTGTTCTACGACACCTTCTATCAGGCGGGAACGCTGCAGCAGTTCGTGTCCAAGCTGGCATCCATCCTGGCGCCGGTGCTGTATGGCTTCGCCATCGCCTATCTGCTGACGCCCATCATGTCCTGGCTGGAACGAGCCATTGCGGCGCTGTGGAAAAAGCTCTTCAAAAAAGAGCTGAAGCAGCCGTCAGGCGCGCTGCGGCTGGTGAGCATCCTGCTGACCGAGGCCGTGGTCATCTTCCTGCTGTATCTGCTGATGAGCGTGCTGGTGCCCCAGGTGGTGGACAGCGTGACCACCCTCATCAACAACGCCGAGTCCTACTACCGCAAGGTCTATCGCTGGGCCAACGACCTGCTGGAGAGCGACAGTGGGATCGGTGTCTGGCTGGCGGGGCTCATCACCGAGCGCTATACCGACGGCATGGCCTTTTTGACCGACAAGGTGCTGCCCTGGGCCCAGAAGGCCATTGTGCCGCTGACCAACGGTATCTGGAGCGGCATCCGCGGGGCAGTGGGCTTTGCCTTTGACCTGATCGTGGGCATCATCGTGTCCATCTACCTGATGGGCATGAAGGAGAAGAGCCTGGCTCGCTGCTGCAAGGCGGTCTACGCCGCGCTGCCGGAGGAAAATGCCGACGCGGTCATGCGCGGCACGCGGCGGGTGAACGCCATCTTCTCCGGCTTTGTCCGCGGCAAGCTGCTGGACTCCCTCATCATCGGCATCTTGTGCTTTATCTGCTGCTCCATCCTGAAAATGCCCTACACCCCGCTGGTCAGCGTGGTGGTGGGCGTGACCAACGTGATCCCCTTCTTCGGGCCCTTCCTGGGCGCGGTGCCGTCGGCATTCCTGATCCTGCTGGTCAGCCCCAAGCAATGTCTGGTGTTCGTGATCTTCATCGTGATCCTCCAGCAATTCGACGGCAACATCCTGGGCCCCAAGATCCTGGGCGACGCCACGGGCATCTCCAGCTTCTGGGTCATCGTGGCCATCCTGGTGGGCGGCGGCTTCGCCGGCGTGCTGGGTATGTTCATCGGCGTGCCGGTGTTCGCCTGCATACAGGAACTGCTGAAATTCCTGATGGACCGCCGGCTGCGGAAGCGGAATATGCCCACCGAGGCCTACGCCTATGTGGGTCGGGCCAAGGATTCCCCGCCGGAGGACACGCCCGCGCCCGAACCCAAAGATCCCGCGTGATATGGCAGGCAGGCGGGCACGCAGCCCGCCTGCCTTTTCTTTGAAAGGAGCACCCCCCATGACAAAAGACCTCTACGATAAGCTGATGGTCTTCGGCAACGACCAGGAGCCGTTTCTCACCCACAACTTTATGCGGACCACCGACCTGGACGACGGCACCGCCACCGTAACGCTGCCCATGCACACCGAAAGTCTGAACCGCTGGGGCGGCGCCCACGGCGGCATCCTGTTCTCGCTGTGCGATGTGGCCATGGGCATGGCCATCATGACCCTGCGGCAGGAGATGGTAGTCACCGTGAACGCCACCATCGATTATCTGTCCGCCGCTGCCGCCGGCAGCACCCTGACCACCGTGGGCCGGGTGGACCGGCTGGGCGGCAAGCTGGCCTTCTGCTCCGCCGAGATGACCGACGAGACCGGCAAGGTCATCGTCCGCGCCCACTGCGTCATGTGCTTCACCGGCAGGGCCCTGCCCCTATGAGCCGCCGTGCCCTGCGCCGCTGGTGTATTGCGCTGGCGGTGTTCTTTGCCGCGTATTTCGCCCTGCGCACCAGCCGCGCCGCCATGACTGCCCTGTGGTACGGCGCCGTGCTGCCGGCGGAGCAGTGGCTGGGGCGGCTGTGTGGGAGGTTGACGCTCTCCGTAGGTGAGGTCCTGATCTTGACGGCGGTGTTCTGCGCCATACTGTGGCTGGCCAATGTGCCCCGGCGCATCATCGCCGCGCGGGGCCGCCGTTGGGGCATGGCTCTGCGCCTGACGCTCACCGCCCTCTGCGCCGTGCTGACGGTGTACGCCGTCTTTTGCCTCACCTGGGGCATCGGGTACAATACCGACGGCTTTCAGGAGAAAAGCGGCATCCATGCCCGGCCTTCCACGGCGGAGACGCTGGCGGAGGTAACGGCCTATTTTGCCGGCAATCTGGCCGCCTGCGCCGATGACGTCCCCAGAGATGAAAGCGGTGTCTGCACGCTGGACCGGCAGGCGGTGCTGAACCGGAGCGCCTCCGCGCTGGATGTGCTCTGCGGCGAGTTCCCGTTCCTGCGGGCGGAAACGGGCGGTGCCAAGGGCTTCGCCTGCTCCCGGGCGCTGAGTGCCCTGCGCTTCACCGGGTTCTACTTCCCCTTCACCGGCGAGCCGAACGTCAACATGGACAGTCCGGCGGCCTTTCTGCCGGCCACTGTATGCCATGAGCTGGCGCACCAGCGAGGCATCACGGCGGAGGAGGAGTGCAATTTCATCGGCATACTGGCCGCTGTCCGGTCAGAGGACGCAGGGTACCGCTACTCCGGCTGGCTGACGGGGTTCGGGTATCTGTCCAACGCCCTGTACAGCGCCGACCGGGAGGCGTGGCAGACCATACGGGACGCACTGCCGGACACGGTGGTGGCCGACTTGCGGGCGGACAACGCCTACTGGGCGCAGTTCCGCGGCGTCGTCTCAAAGGTCTCAGACACCGTGTATGACGGCTTCCTCAAGAGTAACGGCGATACGGACGGCAGCAAGAGCTACGGCGTGGTCACGGATCTGCTGGTGGCCTATTTCGGATAAAAAATATTCCCTTAGGCCAGTTGGCCTAAGGGAATATTTTTTATTGGTCCGTTTGATCCGGCGAAGCCTCCGGGCAGTCTATTGGGATCATTCTATGCTCATACGCTCCAGCACGATAATATGATACAGCTCTTCCGCATTGGACGCATCGGCAGATTGCCCCCAGTGCGTTTGCAGCCCTATCCGAAGCGTCTCCCCGTCCGGCGTATGCCAGAGCAGCGCCGATGCGTAGACATTGCCGTTTTCATCGGATCGCATTTCGACCTCTACATCCGTTCCCGGCTGCGCCCTCCCGTTGACAACGGGAAATGTCGTCTCATAGCGCCCGTCTCCGGTGCGGAGGGTGACCTCGCCGTTTTCCAGACATACGCTCCCATATATCATGCCGTCCCGGTAGTCATCGGCGACATACACAGCGTCTCCCTCACTGATCCATACGCTTTTGCAGATACCCTGCGTATAGGCCGCCCGATACTGTCTGACACCATGGATATCCGTGGGCCATCTTACTCCGTCCACGGTCCACTTTTCTTTCCACGTTGAAAATTTCAGATTGTTAAGGCCCTCCGCCCTGCTGTCGCATTCAAGCCAGTGGTAGGTATATTCATCGCCGTGCCTTTGAGTATACCGCCATGACGTATCATCCCAATCAACAGAGGGATCTCCACTCTCATACTTGCTGTACCAGATATGCAGGTTTCTCCCCAGCTTAAAGATATCCACCGCATCATTAATGGCACCCAGCGTTTTCCCGTCATAATCGATGTCCCGGTAGTAGGTATAAAGCTCGTCCTTGCGCACCATATCGCTGTAGGAAGCGTCGTAGGGCAGCAGCACGTCGTAGTAATACGGTTCTATGACCTCCTCGCAGAGCTGCCGCATCATGGGATCCAGCGCCAGCGCCTCCAGACCGGGGATGTCCTCCTCCAGCAGCGCCTCGCTGACTGCGTCCAGATAGGCGCACTGCTCCGCCGTCAGCGCGGCGCGGGGCGTGTTGTCCGTCACGGCGGCGCCCCAGCACGACAGGCCGATGGCCACCGCCGCGGCCCCGGCCACCAGCATGGCCGGAAGACTGCGGCGCTTCTTCTGCGGCGGCGCGGTGTCGTCGCGGGATATCTCGTTCCCCGGCGCGGCCCACTCCCGCGGCGGCGCGGAGAACTCCGGCCTCGGCGGAGAAAATTCCGCGGGTGCCGGTGAAAATTCCTTGTCGTTCATGGCTTACTCCCGATCCAGCTCCACCCTGTGGACGGGGCAGGAGAGTCCCTCCTCCTCAAAGGCCATGAACAGCGTGCGGTTCAGCAGGCGCTGCGCCTTGTAAATGTTCTCCTCGTGTGTCTCACCCGCCACGCGGATCACAACGGCGCGATTTTCATAGTCCAGCGACTGTACGCCCAGATAGGCCGGGGCCTTGCTGAACAGGTCGGGATGCTCCCGATGCAGCTTCGGCAGTACCTCGCCCAGCACCTTCTCCGCCCGCGCCAGACTCTCCTTGTCATAGGGGACCGCCATGTCGCACACGGCGAAGGACAGGTCGTTAGATCGGTTGATCAGACTGCGGATATCGGAGTTGTTGATGATCTTCACGTTTCCGCCGGAGTCCATGATCTGCGTGGTACGGATGCCGATTTGTGTGACCGTGCCGCGGAAGTCGCCCACCACGATGATGTCGCCCACCTCGTACTGGTGTTCAAACAGCATGAATGTACCGGTGATCACGTCGGCGATCAAGCTCTCCGCACCGAAGCCGATGATCAGCGCCAGCACGCCGGCGCCGGCCAGCAGCGCCCGCACATCCACGCCCACGATAGACAGCGCCCACAGCAGCCCCACGATGATCAGCAGATATCGGATAGCGCTGTCCGCCAGCGTGAACACGGTCTTGCCGTGGTTGCTGCTGGGCGACACTCTCTGAAATACGGCTCTGGCCGCCGCTGAAAACAGCACCAACCCGGAAAACAGTATGATCAGCTGTGTGCCGATGTTCCAGATCTGCGTAACCAGGCCCGCGGGCACGGGCACCGCCGCCCGCGCTGCCAGGGCCGCCGCCAGCAGCACAGCGGCCAACCACGGCAGCACCTTTCCCGGTTTCTTTTTCATCTCGTTTTTTTCGTTTTCCATGATGTATTTCTCCCGTTTTTTATCCATATGATAAGCAGAAATTTAACAAAATTTCTATATACACAGAATACACCGCCTTGTCGAATGTGTCAATATATCGCGCGAAATATCCGAATATTTGTCCTTTTTGCGTGAAAAGCACCCGCCCTGCGTTATGCAGGGCGGGCGCTTTTCTATCACGGTTTACAGGCCCAGGCCGGGGATGTTCAGTCCGCCGGTGAGCGAGCTCATGGAGCTGTTCATGGCATCATCTGCCTGCCGAAGTGCCTCATTTACCGCAGAAATGACCAGATCCTGCAACATTTCCGCGTCCTCCGGGTCGATGACGTCGGGCTTGATGGTCAGCTTGGTCAGCTCCTTTTTGCCGGTGACCACTGCCGTTACCGCGCCGCCGCCCACAGAGGCGGTGAACTCCGTTTTTTCAACTTCTTCCTGCGCTTTTGCCATATCCTGCTGCATTTTCAGCAGTTTTTGCTGCATCTGCGCCTGCTGCTGCATCATCCCGGCACCGCCGGTAAAGCCCCTGCGGGCGCTATATCCCTTTGCCATATTCGTTTCTCCTTTATATCGATCTGTTCATTTTGCCAGTGTAAACTATCGGACATCTTATGTGCAGCATCGGTTTACCCATGTGTAATACCGATGCGCTCTTTGTGTAACATTGGTGTGCTCCATGTGAGACACCGGTGCGCTCAGCATGAACTGTCGGCTTATTTGATGCGAAAATTGTCCAGCTGTTTGGCGTTTTCCACCAACTCGTCCAGCTTGTCCCTGTGGGGAGCCGGCACCTCCCAGGGCGGCAGGTCCGGCGGGGCGGGCGGCGCCTCCTCCGGCAGGGGCGGGCGCTCATAGTCGTCCGCCGGTGGGGCGGGCGTGGGCCGGGGCGCGGGGCGGACCGGGGCGCGCCGCACGGGCGCGGCGGGGCCGCCGCCTACGGTGAACTGCACCCGGACGGGACGGCCCACATGGCGGCTGGTGACGCCGCAGAGCACGTCCTCGATGGCCTTGCGGCTGAGCTGCTGCTTCACCAGATCGTTGGCACAGGAAACGGTGAGCACATCCCCCTCCAGCGTACCTGTCGCCTGGTTCAGCCACACCCGGTCGGGGATGGTCAGGGGCCCCTTGTAGTGCTCGATAAGCGCGGCCCAGACCTGACTGTCACCGCCGGCGGCGGGCGCCGCCGGGGCGCTCTCCGGCGCAGGGGCCGGAGGTGCGGGGGCCGTGGGTACCGGTGCGGGTTCCGGTGCGGGAGATGTCTCCTGCGGGATCGGAGACACTTCACGCCGGGGCGGCGGAGTCGGCGCGGCCGCCGGACGGGCCGCAGGTCTTTCCGCCGGGACGACGCCCTTCTTCAAGGCGTCCTCCAGGGCGGAGACGCGGTCCGCCAGAGCCTCCGTATCGTTGGAAAGGCTCTCGTCGCACAGACGCAGCAGGCACAGCTCGGCGTCCGTCCGCTGGCGGATGCTCCGGGGCAGGGCCGCGGCGGTGCGCTGGATGGTATCGGTCATATAGAGCAGGCGGCGCATGGGGACCTCCGCCGTCAGTTCAGAGAGGGTCTTGCGGTCATACAGGCCGCCCAGCAGGGCGGCACCGCCCTCCGGCGCGGCGGCCAGAACGGTCATATCCCGGCACAGGTCGCTGAGCTCGCCCAGCAGCGCGCCCACATCCTTACCGCCCCGGTACAGCTGGTCCAGCAGCGCCAAAGCGTCGCCCCCCTGACGCGCCAGGAGCAGGCGCATGAGCTGCACCGTCTGGGTACTGCCGGCCAGTCCCAGCGTGTCCAGCACGCTGCGGCCGTCCACGACCGCGCCGGCGGCACGGCACTGGTCCAGCAGGCTGAGTGCGTCGCGCAGGGCGCCGTTGGCCATGCGGGCCAGCAGGTCCGCCCCGTCCGGGGTCAGGTCGATGGCTTCGGCCTTCGCTACCTTCAGCAGCTGCTGCTCCATATCGTGGGGCAGGATGCGCTTGAAGTTGAACCGCTGGCAGCGGGAGAGTATGGTGGCCGGGACCTTCTGGATCTCGGTGGTGGCCAGAATAAACAGCAGGTGGGCGGGCGGCTCCTCCATGATCTTCAGCAGGGCGTTGAAGGCGTCGCGGGAGAGCATATGCACCTCGTCGATGATGTAGACGCGCTTTTGCAGCACCGCCGGCGGGTAGACGGCCTCCTCCCGCAGACTGCGGGCGTCGTTGACGCTGCCGTTGGAGGCGGCGTCCAGCTCCGTCACATCCAGCAGCGAGCCGTCGTCAATGCCGCGGCAGGCGGCGCACTGGTTGCAGGGCGCGCCGTCAATGGGGTGCTGGCAGTTGACGGCCTTGGCCAGGATGCGGGCACAGGTGGTCTTGCCGGTGCCGCGGGTGCCGGTGAACAGGTAGGCGTGGCCCACCTGACCATCAGCCACCTGGCGCTGGAGCGTATCGGTGATGTGCTGCTGGCCCACCACCTCGGAAAAGGTCTTGGGCCGGTATTTGCGGTACAGCGCCTGGTACATGGGCACACCTCCCTGCCGACAAACAAAATAAACGAGTCCTCCGCCGTGAGCCACAGGGCCGGCACCCTCGCGGCACATGGATGATCCCTCTTAATGCTGCTCGGTTCCCCGCCTGACATGATTCGTGGGTATCCATTGCGCGAGACCGGCCCCGCAGCTCACGGCGGAGGACAAGTTCGTGAGATATATTCTACTACAATTCTTCCGCGATGGCAACTGTTTTTTGCGTTTGCTTTCATCATGCCCTCATAGCCATTGGATATAAACGAGGCCGAAGGGCAGGCGGCGCGGCGCAGACGCAGTTCAGCCGCGCCGGAAACGACAGACACGAAAAAAGACGGCGCTGAAGCGCCGCCTTTTTTTCGGTAAAAGGAGAGAGAAATACAATGGGTGGGTATCCTTTCGGATGAGCGTATCATACACGTATCCGGGGCGGAAGTCAACAGGCTTGATAAAGAATTAACAAATCATTCACAAAGCGCACCCGCCGTTCACAGATCGTTTACAGAGCCGCCCCCTCTTCCCTATTGACAACAAAAAATATTGGTGCTACCATTTAGCACACTAATAGTTTGTATGCTAAAATTTTAAAAGCAAAGAAGGAGGACCGCCATGAAATTCTGCTTTGACGAGCACCCGGCGCACTTCGGCGCGCTGTTCGGCTACTGCGATCACCAGGTGCATAAGCTGATGGGGCGGATGCTGAAGCGCTACGACGTATCGCCCATGCAGTGCCGGACGCTGATGTTCCTGCACGACGCGGAGGACAGCGTGAACCAGAAAACGCTGGAGCGCCATCTGATGATCAAGCCCAGCACGGTGAACGGCATCGTGGACCGGCTGGAGGAGAAGGGGCTGGTATACCGCACCGTCAGCGCCACGGACGGACGGTGCCGCATTCTGGCACTGACAGAGGAGGGCCAGCGGTTCCACGACGATTTCCAGACCGTGCTGCACCAGGTGAACGAACGGCTGGAGCGCGGCTTCACGCAGGAGGAAAAGGCGCAGTTCACCGCGTTCCTGCTGCGGGCGGGACGGAACCTGACCGACGAGGAGGAGGAAGCATGATAAAAAAATTGGCGCCCTATACCAAGGGCTACCGCCTGCTGATGCTGTTTGCCATCGCCTGCTCCGCCGGAGAGGCGGTGCTGGAGCTGACGCTGCCCCAGGTGATGAGCGACATCGTGGATATCGGCATCGCCAACGGAGACAGAGGCTATATCCTGATGGCGGGGCTGAAAATGGTCATTATGGCGCTGCTGGCGCTGGGCTGCGGCGTGGGCGCGGCGGCTTTGGCCGCCAAGGCGTCCATGGGCTTCGGCGCGGCGCTGCGGAAGGCGGAGTACGAGCAGGTACAGCGTTTCTCCTTTGCCAACATCGAGCGCTTCTCCACCGCCAGTCTGGTGACGCGGCTGACCAACGACGTGGCCTCGGTACAGATGACCACATTCATGGGAATGCGTATGCTGGTCCGCGCCCCTACCATGCTGGTGACGGCACTGGTGATGACCCTGATCATCAGCACAAGGCTGAGCCAGGTGTTCCTGGTGGTCATTCCCCTGCTGATCATCGCGGTGGTCATCGTCATCAAGCGGGTAGGGCCGTTCTTCACCTCTTTGCAGGGGGCCACGGACCAGCTGAACCTGGTGGTGCAGGAGGACCTGAACGCCATCCGCGTGGTGAAATCCTTTGTGCGTGAGGCGCAGGAAAAGGAGAAGTTCACCCAGCGCAGTGAGAAGCTGCGAAGCATGGCCGAGCGCGCCTTCGGCTTTGTGGTGCTGTTCATGCCGGTGATGATGGTTCTCATGGGCGGCACCATCACGGCGGTCATGTGGATCGGCGGCCACTACGTGTGGGAGGGCACGCTGCTCTCCGGCGATCTGATCGCGTTCTTTACCTATTTGAGTGAGATACTGATGTCGCTGATGATGGTATCCGTGGTACTGATGATGCTGACCCGGGCCATCGCCTGCGGCAAGCGCATCGCCGAGGTGCTGGAGGAGAAACCCCGCATCACCGACGAGCAGGCCGACCCGGCGCTGAAGGTGGAGGACGGCTCCATCCGCTTCGACCATGTGTATTTCAAGTACCACGACACGGCGGAGGCCTGGAATCTGGAGGACGTGAGCTTTACCGTACCCAGCGGGGCCACGGTGGGCATTTTAGGCGGCACCGGCAGCGCCAAGACCACGCTGGTGAGCATGATCCCCCGGCTGTACGACGTGAACGGCGGCGCGGTGTATGTGGGCGGCCACAATGTGAAGGACTACACCATGGAGGCGCTGCGCGACGGCTGCGCCATGGTATTGCAGAAGAACACGCTGTTCTCCGGCACCATCCGGGAGAACCTGCGCTGGGGCGACGAGAACGCCAGCGATCGGGAGATCGAGGCGGCCTGCCGTCTGGCCTGCGCCGATGAGTTTATTGAGAAAATGCCGGACGGATACGACACCTATATCGAACAGGGCGGCACCAACGTCTCCGGCGGGCAGAAGCAGCGGCTGTGCATCGCCCGAGCGGTGCTGCGGAAGCCGAAGATACTGATCCTGGACGACTCCACCAGCGCGGTGGACACCGCCACGGACGCGAAGATCCGAGGCGCGCTGAAAACGGCGCTACCCGGCACCACAAAGCTCATCATCGCCCAGCGGATCACATCCGTTATGGACGCCGACCTGATACTGGTGATGGACGATGGGCACATCTCCGCCATAGGCACCCATGAGGAGCTGATGGCGCAGAGCGACATTTATCGGGAGGTCTATCGCTCCCAGCAGGAAGGGGTGAGCATCGATGGCTGAACAAAAACGCGGCGGACCGCGCGGCCACGGGCCCCAGGGACACGGCTTCCAGCGGCCCAAGGACTTCAGAGGCACGGTGAGCAAGCTGCTGCGCTATATCGGGCGCTACAAGGCGGCGTTGGTGGTGGTGTTCGTGTGCCTGGTGATCAGCTCCGTGGGCTCGGTGATGAGCAGCTATCTGCTCAAGCCTATTATCAACGACTATATTCTGGTGGGCGACTTCGCCGGCCTGCTGAAAATGCTGGCGCTGCTGCTGGGACTGTTCCTGCTGTCGGGCCTGTGCTCCTATGCCTACGCCCGCATCATGGTGCATATCTCCCAGCGGACGGTGGCACAGATGCGGCAGGATCTGTTCGACAAATTGCAGGACCTGCCCCTGCGGTACTTCGACACCCACCAGTCCGGCGACCTGATGAGCCGCTTTACCAACGACATGGACACCGTGTCGGAGATGATCAACTCCAGCTTCGCCAGTGTGGTGTCCTGCGCCTTGACGTTTATCGGCATTGTTGTTATGATGCTGTATATGAACTGGGTGCTGACGCTGATCACCTTTGCCTTTCTGGTGCTGATGCTGCTGGTGGTCAAGGGCGTTGGCGGCAGAAGCCGCGTGAGCTTTCAGGCACAGCAGCAGGCGCTGGGCGCCATGAACGGCTATATCGAGGAGATGGTGGAGGGCCAGAAGGTCATCAAGGTGTTCAACCACGAGAGCAAGGCCATCGCGCAGTTCTCCGGGCTGAACGACAGCTATCGGGACGCCGCCACGGCGGCCCAGACCTACTCCGGCGCCATGATGCCGGCCATGGCCAACCTGTCACGCATCGACTACGCCGTCACCTGCTGCGTGGGCGGGCTGCTGGCCATCGGCGGAATGTTCGACGTGGGCTCCCTGGGTGCGTATCTGCTGTATGTGAAGCAGGTGAGCCAGCCCATCTCCCAGATCAGCCAGCAGGTGAACGTGCTGCTGGCGGCCGTGGCCGGCGCGGAGCGCATCTTCGCCGTGATGGAGGCCGAGCCGGAGGTGGACGAGGGCAAGACCGTCATCGTCCGGGTGGAAAAGCATGGCGATGCGCTGACCGAGACAAACCGCCGCACCGGCTGCTGGGCGTGGAAAAAGCCCGACGGCACGCTGGTGGAGCTGAAGGGCGACGTGCGCTTCGACCATGTGACCTTCTCCTATGACGGGGAGAAAACCGTGCTGAACGACGTGTCGCTGTTCGCCAAGCCGGGGCAGAAGATCGCCTTTGTGGGCTCCACCGGCGCGGGCAAAACCACCATCACCAACCTCATCAACCGGTTCTACGATGTGCAGGAGGGCACCATCACCTATGACGGCATTGACGTGAGGGACATCCAGAAGGACTCCCTGCGCCGTTCGCTGGGCATGGTATTGCAGGACACCCATCTGTTCACCGGCACCATCGCGGACAACATCCGCTACGGACGGCTGGACGCCACGGACGAGGAGGTACGGGCCGCGGCGAAGCTGGCCAACGCCGACAGCTTTATCCGCCACCTGCCCCAGGGGTATGACACGGTGATCACCGGGGACGGCGGCAGCCTGAGCCAGGGTGAGCGGCAGCTGCTGGCTATCGCCCGGGCGGCGGTGTCCGACCCGCCGGTACTGATCCTGGACGAGGCCACCAGCTCCATCGACACGCGGACGGAAAACCTGATCGAACAGGGCATGGACTCGCTGATGGAGGGCCGGACGGTGTTCGTTATCGCACACCGGCTGTCCACCGTGCGGAACAGTCAGGCCATTCTGGTGCTGGAGCACGGGCGCATCATTGAGCGCGGCGACCATCAGGAGCTGCTGGCGCAGCAGGGCAAGTATTATCAGCTCTACACCGGCAAGGCCGAGCTGAGCTGAGGTATAAACGAGGAAGAAACCGGAAAAGATCAAAGGAGGATGCACCATGACGGAAAAACAGCTTTGTGATATGGCGGTGGCCATGCTGGAGCGTTCCTATGTACCCTATTCCCACTTCCCGGTGGGCGCGGCGCTGCTATGCAAGGACGGGACGGTGTTTACCGGCTGCAACGTGGAGAACGCCGCCTACGGCGCCACGATATGCGCCGAACGGACGGCCATGGTCAAGGCGGTCAGCGAGGGGCACAGGGACTTCGACACCATCGTGATCGCCGGGCGCAGCGAGGATCACTGCGTGCCCTGCGGCACCTGCCGGCAGGTGATGATGGAGTTCGCACCCGACCTGACGGTGATCTGCCTGAACGGAAAGGGTGAGAGCAAGCGCTTCGCACTGAAGGAGCTGCTGCCCTACGGCTTTGACCAGAGCTGGCTGTAAGCGCGGCAGAATTTTCATGGAACCAAATCGCACCGCGCTCCGTCTCAATGGACAGAAACCTATTTCAGGAGGAAACTACACGATGAAAAAAATCATTTCCCTTGTGCTCGCCGCCGTGCTGACCCTGAGTCTCGCCGCCTGCGGCACGAAGAACGACAGCAAGGGCGATCAGCCCGCCGCGCCTGCCAGCGCTCTTGACCTGCTGGAAAAGGTGTGGAGCACCTACACCGACGACGAGAAGTTCCCCACCTCCGGCGGCGACTACTCCGAGGCGAACAGCAAGGAGGACGCCCCCGGCGTCTATGACCTGACCGACCGCGCCGCTGTGGACAGCGCCCTCGGCCTGCCGGAGACGGCCAAGGTGGATCAGGCCGCGTCGCTGGTCCACATGATGAACCAGAACACCTTTACCGCCGCGGCGTACCACTGCACCGATGATGCCGATGCGCTGGCCACCGCCCTGCGGGACAACATCCAGCAGCGGCAGTGGATGTGCGGCTTCCCCGATAAGGTTGCCGTGGCCGTGGTGGGCGAGTATGTGGTGTCCGTGTTCGGTGCCGAGGATCTTGTGAACACCTTTATGTCCCACCTGAACGGCATCTTCGGCGTGCAGCCCGTCTACGACGAGGCCATCCTGTGAAGCGCTGGATAGAGCGAGGCGTATTTCTGCTGGCGGCAGCGGCTATGGTCATAGCTGCTGCCGCCATTCCCACCCGGCGGGTGCAGGAGGATACGCTGCCGGAGGTATATGTGTACCGTGGCTATGCCGCCGCCACCGACGCACCGTGGGACGAGAAATCACTGGACTTCGCCGTAAAACGGTTTTCTCACCTGTTGGAGGCATATTTCCCCGGGTCGGAACACGTATATATGAGCGTGATCCCAGATAAGGCCGCTTTTATGGAGACGCCGGAGGGCTACACGCCCGCCGGGGCCCAGGAGACGGCGGACTATCTGGCGCAGCGGCTGCCGGTGGAGATCATCGACATCGCGCCGCTGCTGGCGCTGGAGGACTATTACCGTACCGATCCCCACTGGCGGCAGGAGCGTCTTTCCGCCGTGGCGCAGGCCATACTGGAGGCCATGGGCGCGCCTGTGCCGGACACGACGGAGGAGACGCTGTGCGCGCTGGCGGGCGAATTTCACGGCAGCTACTGGGGCAAGACGGCGGAGCCGCTGACGGCGGATATACTCTCCTACATCAGTACACCGGTGCTGGAGGGCTGCACGGTATACGACTATGAAACGGACAGCACCGGCGGCGTATACGACTTTACCGCGGCGGAGAAATCGCCCTATGATCTGTTTCTGGGCGGACCGAAGGCGCTGCTGCGGATCGAAAACCCGGCGGCGGACAACGACCGGACGCTGATCGTGTTCCGGGATTCCTTCGGCAGCAGCCTTGTGCCGCTGCTGGCGGGCGGCTACCGCACCGTCTATGTGGTCGATATCCGGTATATGGCCACAGACGCGCTGGCACGGGTGACGGAATTCCCGGAGGGGGCGGATGTACTGCTGCTGTACAGCGTTGCCGTACTGCAAAACAGCATTACGCTTAAGTAAGCAAAAGGCCGGGCGCTTTCAGCGCCCGGCCTTTTTATGGCAGAAAGAACGCCGGAGCAATGCTCCGGCGTTCTGCATTTACTTAGAAGAAGAACTCCTTGATCTGGCCGTACAGGATGAGGATCATGCACAGCGGGGTGATGAACTTGACGCAGACCTTGAAGAAGCCGTAGCTGCCCATGGCATGACCGGACTGCTCCGCCTCTTCCTTGACGAACTCGGGGCCGATCTCCCAGCCGATCATCAGGCACATCAGCAGGGCACCCAGGGGCATCATAACGCCCTCGGACAGTGCATCCCAGAAGTCCAGCCAGTCAGCCGCCCAGTTCTTGGGTTCCGCTATATTCAGTATATTGGCCGGTGCGATACCGCTGGAACCCAGGCAGTCGGCGCAGACCAGGATGCAGCCCAGGCACACACAGGCGGCGGCGATGAGGGTGTAGGGCTTACGCTTGTCGCCCTTGCCCTCGATACGGGCCTTATCCACGAAGTGGGCCACGATGACCTCCAGCAGGGAGATGGAGGAGGAGATGGCGGCAAACACCACCAGCAGATAGAACAGGATGCCGAAGATGGGGCCCAGTGTGCCCATGGAGTGGAACACGTTCTGCATGGTGATAAACAGCAGCTTGGGGCCGCCGATGTTGCCGGCGGGATCCAGCGCGAAGCGGGCGGGCATGACGCACAGACCGGCCATCAGGGCCACCATGGTATCCATGATGATGATCAGCAGGGCGTTCTTCTGCAGGTTCTCCTTCTTATGCAGGTAGGAGCCGTAGGTGATCATGGCGCCCATGCCCAGGGACAGGGAGAAGAACATCTGGCCACCAGCGGTGGAAACAACGTTAAAGATGCTGGGAGCGCCGGACTTGTAGGCGACGATGGCCTGTGCCACGCCATTGACCATGATGGAGGAAACCTCCGCGCCATCAACAACCGCCTTGGCGGGCACATAATAGCCGACATTGGCCGCCCAGCCGGGGGAGAACATGTACTTCAGACCGTCCAGAGCACTGCCGTTAACAACGCCCTCCACGAGAGAACCGTCCGCCTGCAGGATCTGCACGGCCACGTCGGTACCCTCCAGGGTGCAGGCGCGGATGATGCAGATCAGCAGGGCCACGAACAGGGCGGGCATACCCACGGAGCAGACCTTCTCGATGCCGCCGCCGATGCCACCCATAACGATGAGCATGGTCAGCGCCACGAAAATAAGGCCGTAGATAACACCCTCAGCGGGACTGCCCAGGAAGTTGCCGAAAATTTCGCCGCCGGACAGGCCATTGGAGCCGAAGCCGGCACCGAACAGATCGCCGATGTTCAGAACGGTGTACTTGATGCAGTAGCCGCCCAGTGCGCAGTAGAAGAACAGGATGAAGAAGGCGGACAGGATGCCCAGCCAGCCCATCCACTTGAACTTCTTGGACAGAGCCTTGTACGCGCCCACGGCGCCGTGGCCGGTCTTGCGGCCGATGGCCAGCTCGCCCACCATAACGATGAAGCCGCACAGGACCGCCAGGATCAGATAGATGATGAGGAACGTGAAGCCGCCGGAGGCACCCATCTTATTGGGGAAGCCCCAGATGTTGCCCAGGCCGACTGCAGAGCCGACCGCGGCCATCAGGAATCCGAAATTGGATCCAAAGCCTTTTCTTTCTTCCATTGTTTTCTCTCCTTAACAGATTTTTGCCCCTACGTCGCCGCAGAAGCTGATAAATTTTACCGCACCCGTCTATTGACAGGAAACGGCACGGGGCACCGCCATGCCCCGCAGGTATTTCCTCACGGGATAAAATCCCTTCAAGGCTACCTGAAAAAAGTATACAGGAAACTCTTTCCGCCCGCAATTAGCAGTTTTTATAAAAATTGAGCGCCATATTGTACATTTTTAACATTCTATGAACGGATTTCTCCACATATTTTATATGGTTTTTGCTTCTTTTTTACATTGAACCATTCAGTTTTTGGCGGGGTTCCGGGATTTTTGCAACGGACGGCGAATGATTTTCTTTTGGGGAAACCGATTGTAGGTTTATTAACAGGCGGGGGAAGGGGACAAAAAAGACCGCCGGACGGCGGTCTTTTCGATCTGTCAGGAGAGAGGTTGACCGGATGGCGATCCCGGGAACAACTGAAAACACATCCGCAGAAAAACGCTGCGGACTATGGAAAAGTATGCAGGAAATCGTCGAATGGTTCGATCAGCAATTTTAACGTCTTTTTCTGTTTTAACATTATCTTAGCATTAACAATATTGTTTTTTGTGGTGTTTTTCAACTGTTCCGCGTTCAAATACACACAAAGCGCAGATGTTTTCCATGTTTTCCGGCGCAAATATCTTCACTTTCATATTAGGAAACTTTTTCATCGTCGTGTTAAGAGTGCGTTAATTATACACAGAGAGACGGTGTCCGGACGCAAAAGGCGGGCACTTCCCTTTTTGCGAATTGTGTGGTATACTATGATTTTATGAGACAAGACACGCAAAGGAGGCGGGACACGTGAGACGAGCAGGCGCAGCGGTGCTGGCGGCGGTATTGGCGCTGACGCTGGCGGGCTGCGGGCGGCAGGACCGTCCGCAAAGCGGGAAACTGAACGTGGTGTGCACGCTGTTCCCCTACTACGACTTTGTGCGGCAGATCGGCGGGGACGCGGTGGACGTACAGCTGCTGGTGCCCGCCGGGCGGGAGACACACAGCTTTGAGCCCACGCCGCTGGACGTGATCGCCGTCAGCGAGGCGGAGGTGTTCATCTACAACGGCGGGGAAAGCGAGCTGTGGGTGGAGGACATTCTGGACGCGGCAGGCGAGGCTATCCCCTACCGGCTGGCTATGATGGACTGCGTGGAGACATACCGGGAGGAGTACGCCGAGGGGATGCAGGGCGGCCATGACCATGCACATGACGAACATGGCGAGCACGATGACCATGAGGCGCATGACGGGCATCTGCACGACGGCCACGAGGAGGAAATAGAGTACGACGAGCACATCTGGACATCGCCGGTGAACGCCATGGCCCTGTGCCGGGCCATCTGCGATACGCTGTGTGAGGCCGATCCGGACAATGCCGACGGCTATCGGACTCGGCTGGCGGACTATCTGGACGAATTGCAGGCGCTGGACGAGACATTCCGTGACATCACGGACCATGCGGCACGGCGGCTGCTGGTGTTCGGCGATCGGTTCCCGCTGCTGTATTTCTGCAGGGAATATGATCTGGATTACCGGGCGGCGTTCCACGGCTGCGCGGGAGACACGGAGCCGTCCCTCGCCACGCTGAAATATCTGATCGACGTGGTGGAGAAGCAGGAGATACCGGTGGTATACACCATCGAGCTGAGCAGCCGGAAGGTGGCGCAGGCCATCGCCGAGACCACCGGGGCGCAGGTGCGGACATTCCACTCCTGCCAGACGGTGAGCCGGGCGGAATTCGACGGCGGAGCCACCTATATCAGTCTGATGACCGCCAACGCGGCGGCACTGAAGGAGGGACTGTCCTGATGGAACAGGAGAAGCGCATATTGCTGGACTGCCGGGACGCAGCGCTGGGCTATGAGGGCAAGCCGGTGTGGGAACACCTGAGCTTTCAGGTGCACAGCGGCGACTATGTGTGCATCGTGGGCGAGAACGGCAGCGGCAAGTCCACACTGGTGAAGAGCCTGCTGGGGCTGCTGCACCCCATGGCGGGCGAGATCGTACGTTCGCCCTCCCTGCGCTCCGGCGCCATCGGCTATCTGCCCCAGCAGACAAAGGCGCAGAAGGACTTTCCCGCCACGGTGACGGAGGTAGTGCGCAGCGGCTTTCTCAGCAGCCGGGGAATGCGGTTTTTCTACACGCCGAAGGAGAAGTCCACCGCGCTGATGCACATGGGCAAGCTGGGCGTGCTGGAGCTGAAGGACCGGTGCTACCGGGAGCTGTCCGGCGGGCAGCAGCAGCGGGTGCTGCTGGCGCGTGCCCTGTGCGCCGCCGGTGAGCTGCTGATCCTGGACGAGCCGGTGACGGGACTGGACCCGGCGGCGGCCCAGGAGCTGTACCGCACGCTGGAATACCTGAACAAGCAGGAGGGCATCGCCATCGTGGCGGTGACACACGATATACGCAGTGCCCTGCGCTACGCCGACCATATTCTGCACGCCGGCCACGGAACGTACTTTTTCGGCACGGCGGCGGACTATCTAACGTCCCCCTGGGGCAAACGGTTCGGAGGTGACGAGGCATGAGCTTACTGCTGGAAATGTTCACGTACCCGTTCATCCTGCGGGCGTTCGTGGTGGGTATCCTGGTGGCGCTGTGCGCGGCGCTGCTGGGCGTGCCGCTGGTGCTGAAGCGGTACTCCATGATCGGCGACGGGCTGAGCCATGTGTCCTTCGGCGCATTGAGCATCGCACTGGCCTGCGGCTGGGCGCCGCTGCCGGTGTCTATCCCGGTGGTGGTGCTGGCGGCGCTGGGGCTGCTGCGGATGACGGAGAGAAGCCGGATGGGCGCGGACGCGGCCATCGCGGTGGTCAGCGCGTCGGCGCTGGCCGTGGGCGTGGTGGTCACCAGTCTGACCACCGGCATGACCACGGATGTGGACAGCTTTATGTTCGGCTCCATCCTGGCCATGGACCGGGCGGATGTGGCGCTGAGCGTGGGGCTGTGCGCGGCGGTACTGGTGCTGTATGTGCTGTTTTACCATCGGCTGTTCGCCATCACCTTCGACGAGAGCTTCGCCCGGGCCACCGGGGTGAAGGTGGGGCTGTACAACACCATCCTGTCGGTGCTGACGGCCCTGACCATCGTGCTGGGCATGCGGATGATGGGCGCGATGCTGATCTCCAGTCTGGTCATCTTCCCGGCGCTGACGGCCATGACGCTGCTGCGGAGCTTCCGGGGCGTGGTCATCTGCGCCGCGGGGCTGAGTGTGGTGTGCTTCTGCGTGGGGCTGACCGGGTCGTACCTGTGGGGCACGCCGGTGGGCGCCACGGTGGTGCTGGTAAATTTGGCGGCGTTTTTGCTGTCGAGAGGCGTTATGAAGCTGAAAAGAGCGTCCTAAGGGCGTTCTTTTCAGCTTTTCGACCTATTTTGCGGGTGCTTTTTGCGGAAAAACCCTTGCGTTTCGTGTGCTTATATGGTATGCTATGCGTGTACGTAAGGTTAAGGTATTGACTGGAGTGGACGAGATCGTCCGCTTTTTTTAATGGTCATCGTTCCATGATGACCGGGACGTTCTGTTGGAGGGCTTGCTGTGAAAAAGATCACCGAGGTCGTATGGGCGCTGGCGGAACCGGCGGTGCAGGCGCAGGGCTGCCGCATCTGGGACGTGGAGTACGTCCGGGAGGCGGGACAGTGGTACCTGCGGCTGTATCTGGACAAGGACGGCGGCGTGGACATTCTGGACTGCGAGGCCATCAGCCGCACGGTCAGCGATCTGCTGGACGAGGCGGACCCCATCGAGAGCAGCTACGTGTTCGAGGTGGGCTCGGCGGGGCTGGAGCGCCAGCTGAAGCGGCCGGGGGATTTTGCGCAGTTCATGGGCAGCCCCGTTCTGGTGAAAACGTACCAGCCCAAGGACGGACGCAAGGAGTTCGCCGGGACCCTGGCTGGCTATGAAGACGGCGCGGTGCTGCTGGACATGGGCGGCGAGACGGTGCGCTTTGAGAAGAACGAGACGGCGCTGGTGCGCCTGCGGGTGGAATTCTGAGACAACACGACTTGAGATAGAAGGAGAAACGACCATGAAATGTGACGAGATCTTTGCGGCACTGGCTATGCTGGAAAAGGAACGGGGCATTCCCCAGAGCTTTATGATGGGCAAGATCATCCAGGCGCTGACCACCGCCTATAAGCGCGACCACGAGGGCGTGGAGTATGTGGTGGTGGACGTGGATGAGGAGAAGAAGGACCTGAAAATGTACGTCCAGAAGGAGATCGTGGAGGAGGTGGAGAACCCCGCCAGCCAGATCTCGCTGGAGGAGGCCAAGCGCATCTCCGCCAAGAACGAGCTGGGCGGCATGGTGAACTTCCCGGTGGAGTCCGTGGAATTCGGCCGCATCGCCGCCGGCAACGGCAAGCAGGTCATCATCCAGGGCCTGCGGGAGGCCGAGCACGGCATGATCTATGACGAGTGGGGCAGCAAGCAGCACGAGATCCTCACCGGCACCGTCAGCCGCATCGACCCCCGGAACGGCAACGTGATCCTGCGGATCGGCAGCGGCAGCGAGGCCACGGAGGCTGTGCTGACCATGAACGAGCAGGTGCCCGGCGAGGAGCTGCACGAGGGGCAGATGGTGAAGGTGTATCTGGTGGAGGTGCGCCGCAGCACACGCGGGCCGCAGGTGATGATCTCCCGCACCCACCCCGGTCTGGTGAAGCGGCTGTTTGAGCTGGAGGTGCCGGAGATCTACGACGGCACCGTGGAGGTGCGGTCCATCGCCCGGGAGGCGGGCAACCGCACGAAGATCGCCGTGTGGTCCGAGGACCCCAACGTGGACGCCATCGGCGCGTGCGTGGGCCCCAGGGGGCAGCGCGTGAACGCCATCGTGGACGAGCTGCGGGGCGAGAAGATCGACATCGTGAAGTACAGCGAGGACCCGGCGGAGTTTATCGCCGCGGCGCTGGCACCGGCGGATGTGGTCAGCGTACAGCTGGCCGACGAGGGCAAGGCCTGCCGCGTGACGGTGCCCGCCGACCAGCTGAGTCTGGCCATCGGCAAGGAGGGGCAGAACGCCCGTCTGGCCGCGCGGCTGACCGGCTATAAGATCGACATCAAGGCGGCCAACGCGGAGTAAGCGGCGGCTGCGGAAAGGAACGGCAGCGATGCAGAAGACCCGTAAGATACCCCAGCGGCAATGTGTGGGCTGCCGGGAAATGAAAGACAAAAAGGCGCTGCTGCGTATCGTGAAGACCCCGGAGGGGGAGATACTGCTGGACAGCACCGGGAAGAAATCCGGCCGGGGCGCGTACGTGTGCCCGGACCCGGAGTGCCTGAAAAAAGCACGGAAAAGCCGTGCGCTGGAGCGCGCCTTCGACACCGCCATACCGGCGGAGGTGTACGACGCGCTGGAAGGGCAGATGGTGGCACTGTGACAGAGCATTTGTTATCCACTTTGGGTCTGGCGCTGCGCGCCGGTGCGGTGGCCGTGGGCGAGGAGCCCGTAGGCGCGGCGGCACGGGCCAAGAAGGCCAGGGTCATCTTTACGGCGCGGGACGCGGCGGCATCCTCGGTGCGGCGGGCGTACAGCTTCGGCCGGGCAGGCAGCTGTCTGTGCCTGCCCTTCCCGGCGGACAAGGAGACCTTCGGCCGGGCGCTGGGCCGGACCAGCGTGGCCATGTGCGCGGTGACGGACATCGGGTTCGCCCAGTCGCTGGTGAAAAAGCTGGCGGCGGTGGAGCCGGAGATCTACGGCGCGGCGGCGGAGGCGCTGGACCTGAAGGCCAAGCGGGCAAGGGAACGGAAGGAAGAGCAATTACAGCACGAGAAGAACCTGCGGCAGGGCAGGCACCGCGTTCACGGCGGCAAGCCGCCGGAACCGCCCCATGCGTCTCCGGAGCCTCCGGCACCGGAGCACAGACCCCCCGCGCCGGAACACCGGCGTCCGCCGCGGCGGGAGTATCCGGAGGGACGCCCCGACCGGGTCTATAAGGAACGGAGCGGCCGCCCGCCCAGGGATAAACGGCCGGCGAAGAAGGAGGCCCCCGGCGCACGGTATGAAAACGCGCGGCCGGTAAAGAAGGGCAAGGGAAGCCGGAAGACGACCGGCAGATAACAGGAACACAGCGCGCCGTGAGCGCGGCGCGAGCAACTGAGATGGAGGTGGCTTTATTTGGGTAGTATCGCTAACAAATACAGAGTGCATGAGGTGGCCAAGGACTTCGGCGTGTCCACGAAGGAGATCACGGAGATCCTGACCAAGTACGCCGAAACGCCCAAAAATCATATGCAGGTGCTGGAGGACCGGGAGCTGAGCCTGATCTTTGAGTATCTGACCCAGCACAACCCGGTGAGCAGCATCGCGGTGATCTTCGCCGAGGGCGCCAAACCTGAGGAGAAGAAGGCGGAGAAGCCCGCCGCCAAGCCGGCGCAGAACACATCCGCGCCGACACAGGGTCAGGGCCAGGGCGGCAAGCCCCAGCAGGGCGGCGCGCCCAAGGCGGAGCAGCCCAAGCAGCCCATGTCCCGCGTGCCCCAGCGGCAGGTGGTGGACACCCGCAAGGCCACCAACGTCAATCTGGACAAGTACGACGAGAAATTGCAGGATATGGCCGACGCCCGCAGCAGCGGCAAGCGGGACCAGCAGGCCCCCCAGGGCAAGGAGAAGTTCCGCAGCAATAAGCAGCGGCGGGACAATAACTTCGCCAGCAACAAGCGCAAGCAGGAGGAGGCCGACCGCAAGGCCCGTGAAAAGGAGGAGGCTCAGGCGGAAAAGTTGCGTCTGAAGAAGGAAGAAGCTGAACGAAAGCGCAAACAGAAGCTGGAGGACGAGGCTCGCCGCAAGGCGGAGCGCCGGGCGGCCAAGATCGAGTCCCAACTGATCTCAGCAGGCGGTCAGGTGCTCAAGCGGGGCCTGCTGGGTGTGCTGAAAAAGTGGTAACGCAGCTTTTAGCGGAATGCCTATGAACGAACATAAAAAGGAGAAAGCGATATGAAAAAGAGAATTTCGGTCCCCTTTTTAGCAGCTGTGGCTGTGATTTTGATTGCGGTGATCGTCATTGTAAAACCCTTTCCCCAAAAGGCATCGGCGGTATTCCCGGAAAAGCTGTTGGAGCTCTCCTGCACCGTGGCGCGGGAATCCATAGACGGCGCGGAAAAGATTGATCTTACAAATGACCAGAAGGGAGCCCTGTTGAATGAACTGGAAATCGTTCGAGCAGTACGGCTGGGAACCTCTGACGGCAAGATCGGCCCCTACGATCAGTATGTGTACCGCTTCAGCTTTGAAAATCAGCAGGAGATCTCAATGGATGATCGCGGAACGCTCTATACGCAGAAGGGCGGCTATACGATGACCGGGGATATCTCCGGTGTGCTGGACCTCTTGAATGGCTGGTTCTGAGCTGAGCACCGGAGCCGGGCAGAATAAATGGCAAATAGAGTCTTGCAGAGTGCGTATTCATAAATGCTGATTGAAATAGCGACAGATAAGAAAATGCTCTGCAAAAGCCTGCCTTCCATTTGCAAGGCAGACTTTTTTCGCCTATCAGCCGGTAAGGGTCAGGCTGCGCTGAACTCCTCCCGCAATTCCTCCATGGCCTCGGACACATGATCCGCAGAAAAGCAGAACCGGCCGTTTTCATCATATACCTCAATGTGTCCCATCACATACCGCAGTTCAAATCGCTCCATTTTTATAACCCCTTCCGTGGTGTGTTGTTTTCTGATTACATGCTCAGTATACAATACATACTGTCCTATAAAACGGACACTGTCACCATCTGCGATCTCTGTACGGCGTATTTTCCTCAGATCGATCCGCGGCTCAGAGCATGATACTGCCGGTTTCTCTGCCGGCCATCGCGGTATTCAGTAGCGTTTCCTTGCAGACGGCGGCGAAATACCGACTTTCTTCAAATCTGCACGGGTAGTGCTTCTCAATGAATGTCAGAGTTTCTTTTAGCTGCAACATGGCGGCGAACATATGCTTGCAGGCGTAAGTGCAGAAACAGTCGCAAACCAGATTTCTGATCTCACCATCGATGTAGTCACATTCCAGCTCGTAGGGCTGTGTCCCTTCCACAATGGCCCGCACCCGAGTCTTATCCAGAGAGATGTACCGCACCCGGTTTTCTCTGTAATAGTCATGTCCCCGCTCCGCAATGGCCTGCACCATCTCCGGGTACTTATCCACCCACAGCCCCACCAGGAAGAAGGTGCAC
>OHNQ01000196.1_pt1 | contig 40902 bp, 28 predicted proteins | sample 1569621 | NCBI WGS metagenome assembly OHNQ01 (sample SAMEA3879516, study PRJEB24766) | human gut metagenome | biome: human-associated habitat; feature: feces | place: USA | collected 1985/1987
GGCAGGCTCCGGAGGCCGCCGGACAGGAGTAGCAGTTCAGCCCCGGCACGCAGACGGTTTTCCCAGCGCCCTGATACAGTCCTCCCTTGAGGAAGTTCGGCAGATGCAGGTTGGTCAGCAGCGTCGCACCCGCCTGAATCCAGCCCCGGAAGCGGGACATGGTCTGCGAAACGCCTGAAAACTTTTTACCCAATGCCCACACACTCCAGACATAATTTGATTGCTTTGCTCAGCACCGTCGCCGCCTCGCCGCGCCAGATGCCAAAGCACAGCATGGCGGCTCCGGCGAGCAGAAGCGTGATCTGCGCCGCCGCCTTCTTTCCGTGACTCAAGTTTCATCACCCTTTCCGTTTTGTGTTTCCATCATAGCACGGGAGAGTTAAAGTCCCTGTTAAGAACAGAAACTTAACACAAACTTTATCTGTTTCTGCTATACTGAAGACAATCGAATGAATGAAGCTTATAAAGGAGGGCTTTCATGCATCTTTTGGTTATTGAAGACGAACGCGCTCTGTGCGAGACCATCGTCCGCAGCCTGCGGCGGCTGGCCTACAGCGTGGACTACTGCTATGATGGGGAAAAGGCGCTGGCGCTTCTGGGCGTGGAACGATACGATCTGGTGCTTCTTGATCTGAACCTGCCGAAAAAGGACGGCATGACGGTGCTGCGCACCCTGCGGCAGACAGACCGGGAGACGAGAGTCCTGATTCTCTCCGCCCGCAGTGAGGTGGAGGACAAGGTGGAGGGACTGGATGCAGGCGCCAACGACTATCTGGCAAAGCCTTTTCATCTTGCCGAGCTGGAGGCCCGCATCCGCAGCCTGACCCTGCGGCAATTCACGCAGCAGGACGTGCTGCTGACCTGCGGGGATTTAGCCTTCGACACGCGCTCCCGCACCGCTTCCGTCAATGCTCAGGCCCTGACGCTGACCCGCAAGGAAACGGGGATATTGGAATATTTAATGGTACATCAGGGGCGACCGGTGAGTCAGGAGGAGCTGATGGATCATGTCTGGGACAACAGCGTGGACAGCTTCAGCAACTCCATCCGCGTCCACATCTCCGCCCTGCGGAAGAAGCTGCGCACCGCGCTGGGCTACGACCCTGTCCGCAACCGCATCGGCGAGGGCTATCTGATGGGAGGGGACGAAGAATGAAGCGGCTTTCCCTGCAGTGGCGCATCACACTGATGTCCGTCCTGCTCATCGGCATCACCTGCGTGGCCATGAATCTGCTGCTCTGTTCCTCCGGTGTGTACTATATGGACACCATTGCAGACAGCTTACAGGGCGGCGGCACGGTGATCCTGAATGAGGGCGGCGCGGCAAGCTTTGACCCGCAGCTCGTTGCGCCCAGCGAGGAGCTGACCATCGTTGTCGATGGGGCGCAGGGACGCTTCCGCACCACCAACTGGTATATCACGGCTATAGTGACACTGCTCAGCGGAATTTTGGCCTATTTCGTCAGCGGGCGAGCCCTCAAGCCCCTGCACAGCTTCGCCTCTCAGGTAGAGAAGGTGCAGCTGAACAATCTAGCGGATGTGAGGATCGATGAGGACGTGCTGCCGGAATTCCGGCAGCTTAGCCACTCCTTCAACCAGATGCTGGAGCGGTTGAACAACGCCTTTACCGCCCAGCGGCAGTTTACCGGCAATGCCGCCCACGAGCTGCGCACGCCGCTTGCGCTGATGCAGGCACAGCTGGAGCTGTTTTCCGCAGAGCACACCGATGTGCTGCCGGAGACGGCGGAGTTTCTCCTGCTTTTGCGGGAGCAGACGGAGAGGCTGACGCAGATGACCAAAACGCTGCTGGAAATGAGCAATTTGCAGCAGGTGGCGCGGAACGAGCAGATTCAGCTTATCCCAATGATTGAGGAGATCTTCACAGACCTCGCCCCGCTGGCAGAAAAGCGCGGTGTCACGCTAAAAGCGGAGGGCGACGGCATTATGACCGGCAGCGACGCGCTGATCTATCGGCTGATCTTCAACCTGACGGAGAATGCCGTCAAGTACAACCGCCCTGGCGGCTCGGTGTGGGTCTACGTCACACAGGAGCCGGAAAAACTCCTGATCCGCGTTTCCGACACCGGCCGCGGCATTCCGGAGGAATTTCAGCGGAGCATCTTCCAGCCCTTCTTCCGGGTGGACAAGTCCCGCAGCAGGGAGTACGGCGGCGTGGGGCTGGGACTTTCGCTGGTGTGGGAGATCGCCGATCTCCACGGCGGCTCCGTTTGGGTGGAGGAAAGTTCGGACAAGGGCACGACCATCGCAGTGGAGCTGCCGGTACAGTGAAGCTGCATCTCACATAAAGCAATAAGCCGCGCAGTGGGAGTGCCCTTCGGGCGCTCCCGCCTTATCTTAGCATTTTGAATGACTTTGTATTTTCCCAAAGGCCCCCGCTTCGGCGGGGGCCCTTGTCTTTTCACCTTTCGTTTCCCGCTGCGTAGGATAGACTGTACGGAGTCGCCCGGCTCCGCATACTACGGATACGGAAAAGGGAGTGTCTATGCAATCATCTGTCCTTCAGGGGATATTGCTCCCCTTCTGGGGCACGTCGCTGGGTGCGGCGTGCGTATTCTGCCTGCGAAGAGCGCCCTCCGCCGTTCTGCGCCGCGTGCTGGAGGGCTTCGCCGCCGGGGTGATGACCGCCGCCTCGGTGTGGAGCCTGCTGCTGCCCGCTATCGACTGGGCGGACATGGGCCGCTGGTCCTTCCTTCCGGCGGCGGGCGGTTTCTGGCTGGGGGTGCTGTTCCTGCGGCTGCTGGAGCGACTGCTGCCGGAGGCTGTTACCGACCGTTCCACCACCATGACCCTTCTGGCGGTGACGCTGCACAACATCCCGGAGGGGATGGCGGTGGGTGCGGCCTATGCCGGATGTGTGGCGGCAGGAGCCGCCGCGCCCGCCGCGGCGTTTACGCTGGCGCTGGCCATCGCCATCCAGAATGTGCCGGAGGGCGCCATTGTGGCCCTGCCCCTGCGTACCGCCGGTGCGGGGAAGGGGAGAGCCTTTTTGGGCGGCGTGCTCTCCGGCGTGGTGGAGCCCCTGGCCGCCGGCGTGACGGTGCTGGCGGCGGCGCTCATCGTTCCGGCGCTGCCCTGGCTGCTGGGCTTTGCCGCCGGGGCCATGCTCTATGTGGTGGCCGCCGAGCTGCTGCCCACGCGCGGCGATTCCGGCCCGGGGGCGCTGGCCTTTGCCGCGGGCTTTACCGTAATGATGATCCTGGACGTGGCATTGGGGTAGGGAGGAGGGTTGACAACGGCCAATTCCTGTAATATAATGTCGCTGACAAGTAAATAAACAGTCTGTTGATCCAATGTCGCCGGCGACCGTACAGCCCACCACGGGCCAGGCGTCGGCATAGAAGGAAAGGGGTAGCCAAACCCCGCACGACCGGTACTGTGAGCGCAAGGATGCACCGAAGCGGCGAGAGCCGCCGGGACGAAAGTCCGCCATTGTGGGTAAGCCCATGAGAAGGTAGGCTGCAAACGAGGCGGGATGTCTGTCCCCCGCGGCGCGAGCCAGGAGAATTGCATTGTGTAGGACAAAGTTGCAGCGGGCGCGCTCTCCGTGTGCGGGAATCTTGTACCACCATGTAGATGTACCACGCTGACCTCCTGAACGGGAGGTCGGTGTTTTTTGCGCCGCCTTTTTCGCGGCCGGCCCTTTTGGGCGGGCGGCGGGGGCGGCGACGTCTTTCCGTGGTGCAGGGGTCGTATCTATTGCGTTCGCTGTCCGGCTTTGCGCCGGGCAGCGTTTCATTTTCGCGGGACAGAGTGCACTCTGTCCCATTTTTCATGCCCTGCATGAAAAATATTTCCCTTGCCAGGCTGACACGCTGCCATACACAGCGAAGCGGTGCGGAAAACTCGACTGTCAAGCTGAGGCGCCGTGCGCTTTCCATCTGACCGTGAAACTGTGCAGACGAGTCCCCTTTGTCAAGCTGAGGCGGCCATTGGCCGCGTGCTTTTCCATAAGTGGGGCGGGGATGTTGCCGCATCCCCGCCCACCCCCTCACGTCGACAAAAAATTTACATAAAGGAGAAAGAGACATGAAGAAGAGAGTCATAAGCTGGCTGCTGACCGTCGTGATGGCCGTCAGCCTGCTGCCCACCTCCGTGTTGGCCGACACGCTGGCCGCGGAGCAGGAGCAGCAGACCCAGCAGGAACAGACCGCCCCGGCGGATACGGACAGCAATGTCCCCACCGAGGATGAGGAGACGCAGGAGCAGCAGGAGCCTGCTGCGGAAGTGCCTGTGTCCCGGTCTGCCCGCAGCGGCGGCGCGGCGCTGGCGCTGGCGGAAGGAACTGTCAGCTCCGCGAAGGAGTTTGCGGCGATGGACGCCAGCGGCAGCTATACGCTGACGAAGGATATCATTGTCACCGAGCCCTATGCCAGCGACTTTTCCGGCACCTTTGACGGCGACGGCCACACCGTGACGCTGAATATCACCGCTTCCACGGCCAATGTCGGCCTGTTCAGCAAACTGGCGGGCGGCGCCGTGGTGAAGAATGTGATCACCGCAGGCAGTGTCACGGCAACAGGTAAGAACAATGTGGGTGGTATCGCAGGTACTGCGGATGGCAATGTAACTATTGAGAACTGCAAAAATACAGCGAGCATCAAGGGGGGAAAAGGTGCTGGTGGTATTCTTGGCTATAGTGAACCCGGCAGTGGCTTTGTTACGATTTCTTCCTGCGCGAATATGGGAAGTGTGAGTGGTACAAGAAAGCAAGTTGGCGGCATTGCAGGAAATGTTGTAGGAACTCACATAATAAGGAATTGCTATAATCAGGGGGATATAAGTGATGGCGCAGGCATACTCGGTAGAGGAACGAAGGGCGTTCTGGTGGAGAACTGCTATACTGTTGGTTCCGTTGAAACGAACGGTGCAATAATAGCGGTATCATCCAGTTCCTATTCTTCGGACGAGCCATGCCGTATTGTTAACTGCTATGCGCCGAGTGAAACCGTAACGGCGCTGGTACCGTCAACTGTTAAGATTAGCAACTCTGGTACCAAATCCTCCGCCGAGATGCAGTCTGCGGAGTTTGCCGCCACCCTTGGCAGCGCATTCCAGTACAATGGGGGCGGCTATCCTACGCTGAAGGACCCGGAGCCAGTGGTGGAAAAGAACGTCGTGTCTATTTCCGTAAAGTCGGCTAAAACGACGTGCTATACCGGCGATGAACTGGAGCTCAGTGTTACAGTTACCTATGACGATAACAGTAGCGAGGTCATCACCAAGGGTTTCACGGTGGAGGGATTTGACAACACCGCGCCGGGAAAGCAGACGGTGACTGTGACCTACAAGGAAAAAACGGATTCCATTGAGATCGAGGTCATTAAGAAGCCTGAGTTTGATGACTTCTTCGCTGGTATTGTTAACAGTGTTGAGGTGACGAATGATGCCACCTATCCTTATGTGGTGGACATGACCGACAGCGACGGCCTTTGCCTGCGCTCCAGCAATCCGGTTCAAGGAAATACAAGCAGTACATCTACGATTACGCTGAAGGCAAAGGCCAATGTGACGCTTAGCTTTAAGTATTGGGGCTGCAATTATGATTCTTCTTACGCAGCTCTTACGATCGTAAAAAACAACAGCTATAATCCAGAGATGCGGTCATGGGGGAGTACTCAGTGGAAGGACTTTACCATTGATCTGAAAAAGGGCGATACGCTGAGACTGAATCTTATAAAGACGTATGTCTCAGGTGATTACTATGTCAAGCTCAAGGATTTCACAGTTTCGTCCCTGTATGAGGTGAAGTTGACAGCGGAGCCTGAAGAGGCTGATGCGGTCGTTGCACTGAAGGACAGCACAGGCGCAGAACTTAAAGGTACGAATGGTGTATACATCGTTTCTGCAGGTGAGTATACCTACACGGTGTCGGCTTATGGGTATGACACTGTTACGGAAACGATCAATGTTGCTGCAGATGTGGCAAAGACGGTGCCGCTGACCAAATCTGCGGCCTATTCCGTGGCGTTTGATATCTCGCGCCCCGCAGGGATCACGGCGGATCCGACAGTGACCGTCAAAACCAACGGTAAGGCGGTATATACCGGTGATGGTACAGGCTGCAGTCTGTCCAATGGCAGCTACGCTTATACAGTTGCCTGCGATGGCTGCGATAATGCCGGCGGTATATTCTCTGTGAATGGCGATAAGGTGAATATCACAGTGACGCTGGCAAAAAAGGCGATATTTGAGGATTTCTTTGCCAATTGCCAGGGTATTACCGTCAGCGGTGACAAGGGGAAATTTACCATAGAGGGTGCTGGCAAGGACTCCTATCTCAAGACCACAGAAACGACCACACTGGCTCTCACAGCTACAAAGAATGTGAAGCTGTCGTTCAGCTATATCGCCAATGCGGCAGGGTATGTGGAAGGCGACTGGTATTATGATGAGCCGGATGAATACTATTATTTCACCATAAAGAAGAACAGTACACAAGTCAAGCGTGCTTACAGCGAAACTTCTTGGAAAGATTTTTCAGTGGAGCTTACGCAGGGTGATGTGCTGACCATTAGTTATGATGGTTATACCAGTTACTATTACGCAGCCCTGAAGAATTTTGCAGCAGTTCCGTTCTATACCCTCACCCTTAATACTCCCGACGGTGCAACGGTGGTGCTGAAGGACCGTAGCGGCGCAGAGATCACCGGCAAAAACGGCGCATACACCGTTGCCGCCGGTACCTATGCCTACACCGTCAGCAAGTTCGGCTACGAGACCGAGACGGGGAGCATCACCGTTAATGCCGATGTGAACAAGACCGTCACGCTGAGCGAACTTGCCTCCTGCACCCTGACCTTTGCCGTAACTCCGGCGGAAAACGCTAAGGTGACCGTAACCCACCCCGTGGGCGGCACGATCGCAGCAGACGAGAACGGCGCATACATCGTCTACCTCGGCGAGACGTATGCCTATACCGCCGCCAAGGCGGACTATATCACGGTCAGCGGCAGCTTTACCGCTGCCAAAAACGACACCATCAAGGTAACATTGACCTATGCCGGTGCGGGCTGGGACGGCACGACCAAGACCGCGCCCAAAACAGAAAACGGTGTCTATCAGATCGGCACCGCCGCGGAACTGGCATGGTTTGCCGATGCGGTCAACGGCGGGCAGACCACCATCAGCGGCAAGCTCACCGCCAACATCAACCTCAACGGCAAGACCTGGACGGCTATCGGTACCGACAGTAATAAGTTTGCCGGCACCCTGGACGGCGATAATTACACCGTTAGTGGTTTGGCAGGAACTGGCGGATTAGTCTATTATTTGAGCGCCAATGGAACTGTCAAGAGTTTGTGTGTGGATTGCGCCATTGACGGTACAAGTAATGTCGGAGGTATTGCGGATAAGAGTGAAGGCCGGATTGAAAACTGCCTCGTCAGTGGTTACATCAAAGGCGGCGATGACGTGATCTTTGGTGTTGGCGGTATTGTTGGTCATGGTGTGGCAGGCAATGTCATTAGTGGCTGCGTGAGCACAGCGGATATTCTGTTCAAGTACTCCCGGTATGCGGTGCAAAATGGCGCGGGAGGTATCGTGGGTTATACTTACGGTACCGTAGAGAACTGCTATTTTGCGGGGAACGTCCACACTAACGCAAAGAGTGTTAGCGCTGGCGGATTTGGCGGACTTGTCGGCTGTGCGCGCAGTAATGCTGTTATGAAAGACTGCTACACTGTAGGTGCTGTCACCGGTCCGGAAAGCAGCTTCGGTGCGGTGGTAGGCAAGGTGAACTCCGGCGCCACCATCACCAACTGCGCTTATCTGGACACCGTCGCACCACAGGCCGCGGCGGATGGCACCACCAGCGGTATGACTGCCCGCACCGCGGACTATATGCGCACCCCGGAATTTGCGGCGGAGATGGGGATGCACCTTGACAGCGGCAACAGCAACGGCGGCTTCCCGGTGCTGCCCTGGCAGGGCGGCACCCCCGTGGACAATGCCGACCTCAAGGCCGCTGCCGCCGCCGCCAACGCCTTGGAACTTCGCGGCATGAGCGCCGCCGACGCCGCCAAGAAAGCCAAGGCCGACTGGTACGCCGAGACTGTGCTGAGATTCTATGACCTTACGGACTATAACGATAAGGCCGACCTCTGTGAGAAATACGGCATCGAAGAGCCCGGCGAAGCGGTCACGGACCTGCACGACTACTTCCTGAACGCCCTGCAAAAGCACTTCTATAAGGAACTGGGGCTCGATGCCGAGAATGCAGACCTTCTGAAGGCCGATGCCACCGGCGTCTATCAGCTCCGCGGCCTTACCCCGGTGAGCAGCGACCCGGAGGAGGAAGAGGAGATCGCGCAGACCTATACCGGCTTCCTGACCCTGCCCGCGAGCGTCACCGTTCCCGTGGAGGGCAGTGGAGAGAAGACCGTTTCCCTCGCATGGACGGCGGATAACGCTCTGGTGAACACCGCCACCGGCGCGCTCACCGCGCCTGCGGCGGATAAGGTCACGGTGACCCTCACCGCCACTCTCCAAAGCGGCGCTGCCACGAAGACCAAGACCTTCACGCTGTGCCTCTGGTCCGAGAATGCGGAAAAGGTGCAGACGCTGGAGGATATTGCCGTCGAGTTCACGCGCAAGAATACCGCCGTGCAGCCCCTGCAAGGCGTGGGGCTCTATGATGAAACCAACATCACTCAAGCCTTCCGCCGCCTGCTGGCAGAGCAGGGCTATGCGGATGTGGCGGACAACTCCGAGATCACCTATGTCAACGGTAGCGCCAAGGCCAACGGCTTTGACGGTACCAAGGTACAGTACATTGCCGACAACGGCGACATTATCTACTTCACCGGCGACGGCACCGCCCGCCAGACCGTGCAGTACACGGGGTTGAAGTTCAACATCACCTATGCCGGGGTCACCAAGGAGATCACCCTCCGTGCCACCGTGGGGCGCAGCGCCGACGCGGTGCAGAAACTGCTGGAGAGCGCCGCCGGGTCCCTGAATTGGGAACTCATCCGCGGCGAGAACACCAACGGGGCCACCCAAAGCGAGGTGGCGGGCTGGACGCTCTACACCGTGAACGACCGCATCACCTCCAACCTCACGCTTCCCTCCAGCATTGCGGGGCGCTATGATGTGAAGGTGCAGTGGGGCACCCGGAACACCGAGTGGCTCTACATCACCAACGGCACCAACGGCACCGGCGTGGGCACCGTCAACCGCCCCCTGCAGCCCGCAGACGGCACGGCGCTGCCCGAGAAGGCCGGCAAGTTCCGGCTGATCGCCCGCGTGACCTATGACGCCTTCGATGACTACACGCTGGCGCACATCACCGGCGACAACGGCGTGGAGGTCTATGCCGATGTGCTCTTTGACGCCACCGTTGCGCCCTTCGACAGCAGCGTGACCAGCGAGATGCAAAACGCTCTGGCGGAGAAGTATCAGGGGCTCCTGCGCGACTTTGTGGACAAGACAAAGCCCGTGGACACGACTGCCGTCGGCGACGATATGCAGATGCCCAGACCCGCTCTTCTGGAGAAAGCGGGCATCATGACCGACAGTTATAACCAGAAGGTCACGATGGTGAGCCTCACCCCGGATGTGCTGGACTTCAACGGGTATCACGCCATGGTCTACCGCCCACTGCCCGGTGAGAAGCCGGTGGAGGCGAAGTATGTGGTGACCATCACCACCCGCAGCTCCGGCCTTCTGCTGGCGCGGCAGGAGTTCAGCTTCACCATTCAGCCTTTTACCCAGCCGGAGTTGGATGGCGCTGCCGCCTTTATGACGGAGGCGCGGACCGAGGACGCCTACTGGGACGGTATCAAGAACAAGAATACGGTTAAGACCAAGGTCACCTCTGACCTGTACCCCTTCGCAGAGATCTGCAAAAACGAGGACGGCACGCTGAAATACATCCGCGGCACGGTGAATATGACCTTCGACGGCATCGAGGCCGACGATATCCCCGGCTGGCTCGATACGGAGAAATACCGCTGCTTCCGATCCTCCCGTCCCTCCGTCATCGAGAATGAGCTGCTGCGTGTACACCAGCCGGAGTACAATACGACAGTTACGCTGGACAGCGTCCTGACCTACACCAAGTACGCCCAGTACTGGGAGAAATTCGGCCTGAACGGCACCGAGGAGAGCAAGGAACGCTACAAGGACTTTGCCCAATTCTACAAGCAGCCCATCCAGATCGACCTGACGGTGCCCGGTACCACGGGGCAGAATGACCCCAACGAAAATCAGACCCTCACCGTGAAGGTCAAGGTGGACGGCTACAACAAGAACGGCCATACTTTCCGGGGAATCTCCGACTTTACCTTCACCGGCAAGGCCAACGAGGATCCCACCGCTTGGGACGCTGTGAAGGCGTGCCTTGACAGTGCCAAGTACACCTATACCGGCAGCGGCGCCTACATCAAGAGCATCACCGATGCGGCGGGCCACACCCTCAAGGAGAAGGGCGACGGCAAGTCCTCCGGCTGGATGTTCGGCCTCACCTTACAGGGCGGCACCGAGACGCTGCCCAAGACCACGCTGGACAATACCTATCTCAAAGACGGCGACACCCTGCGCCTGTTCTTTACCGACACCTATATCCCGCTGGATCCGACGGATCCCGCCGTGCCCGGTGCGGAAGTGCCCGGCTTCGATGAGGCGTATGCCGGCGCCAAGGCGTATATCCAAAGTGCGGTGAGCGCCCCGGTCGTCAGCTATCTCTTCGGCGAATGGGCGGTACTGGGACAGGCTCGCGCCAAGGTGCCCCTGTCCGAGGCATATATCGCGGCCTATTATGAGAAGGTCGTGGCCTATGTGCAGAAGAATATGGGCGCGGACGGCGTTCTTGTCGATCCCGAGAGCCGTAACCCCACCGTCACCGACAACGAGCGTATCATTCTGGCCCTTACCGCCATCGGCAAGGACCCCGCCAACGTGGGCGGCGAAAACCTGCTGAAGGCGCTGCAGAACAAGGATATCATGCAGGTCACCGATACCAGTAACACGGATATCAACGGCCTCGTCATGGGTCTGCTGGCGCTCAACAGCCGCAATTACACCTCCGACACCTCCTGGCTGGTGCAGGCTGTTCTTGCACAGCAGAACGAAGACGGCAGCTGGAGAGCCAGCGCCGACACAAAACCCGTCGGCGACGTGGACATGACCGCCATGGCGCTGCAGGCGCTGGCGCCCTACTATAAGGACGGCGGCAATGAAACCGTGAACACGGCCGTGGAGAAAGCCCTCAACTGGCTCTCCGGCAAGTATCGAAGCGGCTACGACTCCTCCGAGAGCTGCGCGCAGGTGGTCATCGCCCTTTCCGCCCTGAATTTGGATGCCAACACGGACGCGCGCTTTACCAAGACCGTGGAGGGGAAGACCCTGAGCGTGCTGGGGAACCTCCTGCAGTACCGCGTGGCGGAGAACGGCGGCTTTAAGCATCAGTTCGCAGACAAGGCCGTCAACGAGATGGCCACGGAGCAGGCGCTTTGCGCCATGGCCGCCTATGCGCGCTTTACCGAGAAGGCCAACGCCCTCTACGATATGACCGACGCCGCCTGCGCCCATCGCTTCGGCGAGTGGAAAGTGACCGTGGCCGCCACCTGCACCAAGGACGGCGTCAGCCGCCGGATCTGCTCCATTTGCGGCGTCGTGGAGGAAAAGCCTGTTCCCGCGACGGGCCACAAGTTCAGCGCGTGGACGGTGACCAAGGCGGCCACCTGCACCGAAAGCGGTATCAGCACCCGTAAGTGCAGCGTTTGCGGCACGGAGGAGACGATGATCGTCCCGTCTCTGGGGCACAGTATGACTGCCACGGCGGGCAAGGCTGCTACCTGCACCGAGGCAGGCAACAGTGCCTATTGGACCTGCTCTCGCTGCCACAAGTTCTTCAGCGATGCGGCGGGCAAGACCGAGATCGCCAAGGACAGCTGGGTCATCGCGGCCCTGGGCCACGATGAGGCCACCCGTGCGGCGGTGGCGGCCACCTGCTACGCCTCCGGCCATGAGGCGGATACCTACTGCAAGCGCTGCGGCATTGTCATCACAGCTGGCGCGACCATTCCCGCCACCGGCAAGCACACCTACGTCAACGGCGTCTGCACCGTCTGCGGCGTCAAGAACCCGATGGCCAACGTCAAAGGCGATGACATCAAGGTGGACAGCAAAGACAACAAGACCGCCGCGGGCGACGGCTTGGTCATCAAGGCCGATGATACCATCACCGGGGAGGTGCTGGCGGACATCAAGGCAGCAGTGAGCGACGGTGCGATCACCGTGACCGTGACGGATACGCTCCAGCTCACCAACGAGCAGAAGGCCGCCGACGGCGGCAAGAGCGCCCTGACCGAGGCGGCCAAGACGGCCGGTGACGAGGTTAAGAAGGAGCTGAACAAGCTGGCCGAGAAGCTGGACGCCCTGCGCGGCGACAAATCCCGCAAGAACGCGCAGTTGGAGAAGGTCGTAGACGTGACTGTGGCGCTGGTCAAGACGGAAGGGAACGAGATCAAGACCGTGGCGCAGCTTATCGAGCTGCCCCACAGCGTCACCGTGACCATCCCCATCACCGACGAGCTGTACGCGGCCCTTCAGGGCAAGCGCGTCTGCGTGGTGCGCAGCCACACGGATAGCAGCGGCAATGTGACCACTGCCGAGCTGTCCGCTACGCTGGGCGGCACCAAGGGCAATTATGTCCTGACCTTCCAGACGGACAAGGCCTCCGCGTTCGCTATCGTCTCCTATGAGACGGTGTCCTCCGGGTACTACTACGGCGGAAGCGGTACGGCCGACAGCGGCAAGAAGGACTCCGCCAATACGGCGGACGACAGTCAGATGGTGCTGTGGCTGGGCAGCGCGGTCCTGGCGGCGGCAGCCGTTGTGGTGCTGACCTATAAGAAAAAGCGCGCATCCAAGTAACAACAGAAAAGCCAACGCAGGGGCGCGAAAGCGCCTCTGCGTATGGCGCTTTTATGAGGAATGAGAGATATGAAGAAAAACCACCGATTTTGGCTGTTGGCGCTGGCGCTGTCCCTGCTGCTGACCTGCGCCGCCTGCGGAAAAAAGACCGTATCGTACGCCCCCGGCAACATTCCCACGGCAACGCAGGAGCAGACCGCGGACACCAGGAAGAACGACACAGCTGAAACGGGCACCACCAAGGCTGACGGCAAGCAGGACGCGGCAAAGACTGAGGATAAGACCGCGGACGATAAGAAGCCTGACAAGCAGAAGTCGGCTGATGATGCCAAAAAGGCCGAGGAGGACGCCAAAAAGCAGGAGGATACCAAAAAGCAGGAGGAAGCCAAGCGCCTGGAGGAGCAGAAGCGGCTGGAAGAAGAGAAGAAACAGCAGGAACAGGAGCAGCCTTCTGCGCCGGACCCGGACCCTGCGCCTGCACCTGACCCTGCGCCGGCGGCGTCCGTATCGCTGTACATCTCCTGTGCCACGGTGCTCAATAATATGGACAAGTGCTCCGACGGCGTGAAGGATATCATTCCCGCCGACGGCGTGATCCTGTCCACCACGGTGACCATCACCGAGGGTGAGTCTGTCATGTCCGTACTGAAGCGGGCCTGCGGTGACGCGGGTATCCCGGTGAGCTCCAGCGGCAACTATGTCAGGGGCATCAACGGCCTGTTCGAAAAAAATGTGGGCAGGAGCTCCGGCTGGATGTACTGCGTGGGGGGAACCTTCCCCAGCTATGGCGCGGACAGCTATACGCTCTCCGGCGGCGAGAACATCCAGTGGCTCTACACCTGTAATATGGGTGCAGACGTGGGCAATACCTACATGGGCTGACAAAAGGGTGGCTTTTGCCGCCCTTTTTCCGCACGCAGGATTGACGTATCCCCTGGCGGCAGGGTATAATTAAAAGGTTAAGACATCATGTATGCAGGAGGTGATCCCATGGACGATACGCTGCGCACTTGCCATCCGGCGGTGAGCTTTGCCTATTTCGCCCTGGTCATCGCCTGCGCGATGCTGCTGATGCACCCGGTGTGCCTGGTTCTGTCGACGCTGGGCGGCGGGTGGTATGTTGCCCGTCTGCTGGGCGGCAAGGGCCTGCGCCGCCACCTGCTGTGGCTGCTGCCTATGGCCCTTCTGGCGGCGGCGGTGAACCCCGCCTTTGTCCACCAGGGCGTCACCATTCTGGCCTACCTGCCCTCCGGTAATCCCCTGACGCTGGAGAGCCTGCTCTACGGTCTGGCCGCCGGCGCCATGCTCAGCGCCGTGGCGCTGTGGTTCGTCTGCGTCACCGATGTCATCACCTCGGACAAGGTGGTGTACCTCTTTGGCCGCGTCATCCCGGCGCTGTCCCTGCTGCTGAGCATGATCCTCCGCTTTGTGCCCCGCTTTGTCCGGCGGCTCCGCGCCGTGGCGCAGGCCCAGCGGCATCTGGGCCGTGATACCCAGACCGGCGCCCCGGCCCGGCGCGTCAGAAGCGCCCTTCGTGTGTTCTCCATCGTCGTCACCTGGAGCCTGGAAAGCGGGCTCATCACCGCCGATAGTATGCGCTGCCGGGGCTATGGCCTGCCGGGGAGGACATCCTTCTCCCTCTACCGCTTTGACCGGCGTGACGGTGCCGTCGCCCTCTGGCTGGCCTTCTGCGGCCTGTATCTGCTGGGCGGCGGTCTGGCCGGCGGCCTGCGCTTTCAGTATTACCCCATGCTGCTCAGCGGCCCCGTCACACCGCTGACGGTCAGCTTTTTCGCCGTTTACGGCCTGCTCTGCTTTACGCCGGTGCTGCTGGACGCCCTGTCCCGGCGCCGCTATCTCGTCCGGAAAGGAGGGACTCCTCGTGCCTGAACTGCTGCGTTTGGAGCATTTTGGCTTCACCTATCCCCAACAGCCCTGCCCCGCGCTGGCGGATGTGTCCCTCACGGTCCGTCAGCGCGAGTTCTGGGTCCTCTGCGGCGCCTCCGGCTGCGGCAAGACCACGCTTCTCCGCCAGCTGAAGCCCGCCCTGCGCCCCCACGGTGCGGCCGAGGGCCGTATCCTCTTCGACGGTCAGCCGCTGGATGACCTGCCGCCCCATCGGCAGGCCGCCGATATCGGCTTCGTCCTCCAGTCTCCGGAGGAGCAGACCGTCACCGACAAGGTCTGGCATGAGCTGGCCTTCGGACTGGAGAGCCTGGGCTGTGACACGCCCTCCATCCGTCGCCGCGTGGCGGAGATGGCCTCCTTCTTCGGCATCCAGGACTGGTTCCATAAGAAAGTGGACGAGCTCTCCGGCGGCCAGAAGCAGCTGCTGGCCCTGGCCTCGGTCATGGTGCTCCAGCCCCGTCTGCTGATACTGGACGAGCCCACCAGCCAGCTGGACCCCATTGCCGCCGCCGACTTTTTGCAGACTGTGGGCCGCCTGAACCGCGAGCTGGGCATCACCGTCCTCCTGACGGAGCACCGTCTCGAGGAGGCCTTGCCCCTGGCCACCCACGCCGCCGTGCTGGACGGCGGCCATCTCCTCTGTGCCGGCGCGCCGGAGGCGGTGTGCCGTTCCCTGCGGGGCCGCGGCCACGATATGTTCCTGGCCATGCCCGCCGCCGTCCGTATCTGGGCTGGGGTGGACAACGACGCGCCCTGCCCCATCACCGTCCGCGAGGGCCGCGATTTCCTGTCCGGCTGGTGCGATGAACACCCCCTGTGCCCGCTGCCGCCGGAGCCGGTGTATCCCGCCGGGGATACCGCCCTTGCCGGCGCGGGTCTCTGGTTCCGCTATGAGCCGGACCAGCCGGACGTGGTCCGCGGTCTGGACCTTCAGGCCCGCCGGGGTGAGCTGCTGGCCCTGCTGGGCGGTAACGGCGCGGGCAAGTCCACCACCCTGGGCCTGCTGTCCGGCGCGCTGACGCCCCAGCGGGGCACCGTGACCCATACGGGCCGCATCGGCGTTCTGCCCCAGGACCCGCAGGCTCTGTTCGTGAAAAACACGGTCCGTCAGGACCTGTACGAATCCTTTGACGGCACGGACCTCCCCAAAGACCAACGTGACCGCCGGGTAGAACAGGTGACGGCCCTTTGCCGCCTGACCGAGCTGCTGGACCGCCATCCCTATGACCTCTCCGGCGGCGAGCAGCAGCGGGCCGCCCTGGGTAAGGTGCTGCTGCACCAGCCGGATATCCTGCTGCTGGACGAGCCTACCAAGGGCCTGGACGCCGCCTTCAAGCAGTCCTTTGCCGCTATTCTTTCCACGCTGACCGCCGCCGGCACGACGGTGGTGATGGTCAGCCACGACGTGGCCTTCTGCGCCCGGTATGCCCACCGCTGCGCCCTGTTTTTCGACGGCAGCATCGTCGCGGAGGGCACACCCCGTGACTTCTTCTCCGGCAACAGCTTCTACACCACTTCCGCTAACCGTATGGTCCGGGACTTCTGCCCCTGTGCCGTCACGCCGGAGGACGTGATCGCGGTCATCGGCGGGACCGTCCCGCCCCAGCCGGAGGTGCCTGCCGCCTGGCAGCCTCTGCCTCCGGTGGCGGAGGAGTCCACCGCCTGGAAGCCGAAAAAGCTCCCCTGGTGGCGCAGGACCATCGCCGCCGTATGCGGTGCGGGTGCGCTGGCGATCTTCTGGCTGGCGGCCAAGCACACCGACCTCACCGCCCTGGTGGGCGGCGGCACGCTCTCCCAGGCCGGCTGGCAGGCCCTGGGCCTTTACGGCCTGTTCATCGCCCTGCTCTTCGGCTGCATCGCCGCCATCGGTCGGCGCTCCAAGCCCCTGACGCTGCTCCAGACCCCGGTGCAGAAGCGGAAGCTCTCCCACCGTACCCGTCTGGCGGCGGCACTGATCCTGCTGTGTATCCCCGCCACGCTGTATCTGGGCTTTTTCTACCTGGGCAACACTGCCTACTACCCCATCGCCTTCGCCGTGCTGCTGGAATGCATGGTGCCCTTCTTCCTGGTGTTCGAGGGACGGAAGCCACAGGCCCGTGAGCTGGTGCTGGTGGCCTCCCTCTGCGCCCTGGGCGTGGCGGGCCGCGCCGCCTTCTTCATGCTGCCCCAGTTCAAGCCCGTCCTGGCCCTGACCATCATCTCCGGCGTGGCCCTGGGCGGCGAGACCGGCTTCCTGGTGGGCGCCATGACCATGCTGGCCAGCAACGTTCTGTTCTCCCAGGGGCCCTGGACGCCCTTCCAGATGTTCGCCATGGGCATCATCGGCTTCCTGGCGGGGGTGTTGTTCCGCCGGGGCTGGCTGCGCCGCAGCCGCGCCGCCCTGTGCGTCTTCGGGGCCATCTCCGCCGTGCTCATCTACGGCGGCATTATGAACCCCGTCTCCGCCCTGCTCTATGCCCGTACGCTGGAGTGGAAGGTCATCGCCGCCTACTATGTCACCGGCTTTCCCATGGACTGCGTCCACGCCGCAGCCACAGTTTTCTTCCTGCTGGTGCTGGCGGAGCCCATGCTGGAGAAGCTGGACCGCATCAAGATCAAATACGGCCTAGTGGAATAAGGAGACGCGCCCACCCCGACGGGGTGGGCGCGTCCGCGCGGTGCAACTTCAGGTTTCCCACCTTTTTTTTCGCCGCAACCCAAGGCTGATAGACAATCTGCCCGATCTGCTGTATAATAGATCCAAACACACAGAAGGGAGGACCGCCTATGCCTGCCATCCGCTGCAAGGCCTGCGGCAAGACCTATGATTCCCGTGAGGGCTTCTGCCCCAAGTGCGGCGCCTATAACCGCCCGCCCCGCCGGGAGTGGGTGGACGCCGGCGGCGATGTCCACTACGCCGAACAGGAGAAGGTCTGCTACGAGCAGAAGGAGTGCCACGAAGAGAAGGTTTGCTATGAAAACCAGACCCGCCGCCCCCGACCCCATATCCAGTGGCACGTACCGAAGAAGAATGCCGCTTCCGGCGTGATAGGCGCTGTGATCGTGGTAAGCGTCCTGATCGGGCTTATCAACACGCTGCGCGGAGTGTCCGGTGACATCTTTGACCGCAATGAGCCGATGCCCGACTACGACTGGAGCACTCCGGAGTACGTCGGTGAGGCGGTAGCGTCGGCGCGGGAGTACGCGGAGATGGGCGAATGCTTCACCTTGGAGGGCGGTGCCTTCGTGGTGGCCTATACCGAGCTGGACCACGAGAACCTGTCCCTGCTGGCCTATGTGGTGGAGGAGGGGGACTACCAGACCTTCCCCGACCTTATCTGGGTGGACGATGACGGCTTTGAAAACTGGTGCTATCCCGAGGATGTTGTCGTTTCAGACACCGACGACAATGTGTTCATATGCACGTATGACCTGTCGCCGATGGAGGAGCTTACGGAGGAGACTTACCTGCTCTTCTCCGGCATGGATAAAGAGGTCGTCGTTCCCGTTGACCTTGCACAATGGTGATACAAAAGCCTCCCCTGTGGGGGAGGCTATTTGCTCTATATAGACAGGCCCTCCGGCGAAGCCGGGGGGCCTGTTTCTCAGAACTTGTCCTTATTGAATATCCGCAGGATCTCGTCGAAGGACTTGTCCATCTCGTCCTGTCCCTGCTCGCCCTTCACCTCGTCCAGGGGCTGGGGCGCGCCGCTGTTCTCCGTCTGTGCGGGTTGGGTCACAGCAGCGGCATTGGCGGCCTGCTGCGCCTCGTCAAAGCCTGTGGCGATGACGGTCACGCGGATCTCATCGTCCAGCGTCTCGTCGAAGGCGGCGCCGAAGATAGTCAGCGCGTCGGGATGCACCGCCTGCTGCACCAGCGTGGCGGCCTGCTCCACCTCCTCCAGACCGATGTCCATGGAGCCGGTGACGTTGATCAGCACGCCCCGCGCGCCGTTGATAGAGGTCTCCAGCAGGGGGGAGGAGATGGCCATCTTGGCGGCCTCCTCGGCCTTGCCCTTGCCGGCCGCGCGGCCCACGCCCATGTGGGCCAGACCTGCGTCCTTCATAATGGCGGTCACGTCCGCGAAGTCCAGGTTGATGAACCCGGTGTCGCGGATCAGGTCGGAGATGGACTGCACCGCCTGGCGCAGCACGTCGTCCGCGATCTCAAAAGCGTTGGCAAAGGTGATCTTCTGGTCGGTGGCGTATTTCAGACGCTCGTTGGGAATGATGACCAGCGAATCCACCTTGCTCCGCAACTCCTCGATGCCCTGTTCCGCCTGGGTCATGCGGCGGCGTCCCTCGAAGCCGAAGGGCTTGGTCACCACGCCCACGGTCAGAATGCCTGCCTCCCGGGCGATCTCAGCCACCACGGGTGCCGCGCCGGTGCCGGTGCCGCCGCCCATGCCGGCGGTGATGAACACCATGTCGGTGTTCTCCAGCGCCTTGGCCATCTGGTTGCGGCTTTCCTCCGCGGCCTTGCGGCCCACATCCGGGTTGGAACCCGCACCCTTACCGCCGGTCAGCTTCTCGCCGATCTGAATTTTATAGGTAGCGCTGGAGGCATTCAGCGCCTGTTTGTCTGTGTTGACTGCGACAAAATCAACGCCCTGCGCGCCACTGCGTACCATGCGGTTGACCACGTTGTTTCCGCCGCCGCCTACGCCCACGACCTTGATGCTGACAACGTTCTCCGGGCCGGTTTCCAATCCAAAAGCCATGTCTGCTCCTCCTGCCATAATTTGTATGAAAATGACGGATTATCTCCTGGTAAATGCTATATCTTGTATTGTATTACGAATTGACGCAAGCGTCAAGTGTAAGCACTTAATTTACCGAAAAAGTTTTGTGCCGGGAGCATGAAGCACCTACGCAGCGTCCCCGATGCGGTGTGGTATGCGCGGCATCACTCCGGAATGAACCGTGCCTTCCCCTCCTGCATCATATTGATAACGCCCTTTTCGTTGACCTCCAGCTTCTCCACCACGGCCATCAGATAGTCCAGCTTGTAGCCGTAGTCGGCCTCCCGGGGCAGCTGCACGTCGAACCGTCCCAGATACCGCAGCGTCAGCTGTGCCGGGTCGCTCATATCCAGCAGCGATACGTCCGCCGTCATGCCGCGCTGGTCCAGCGCCTGCATGAGCGTCAGCAACTGCTCCAGTGTCAGCTCCTGCCCCTCCGCCGCCTTTGCCGGCTGACCCACCGCCGGGTCTGTCAGCGTCAGGCCCTTTACCTGCATCCGCTGCTTCGCGGCAGCGGGCGCTACCTCGTCCACGATGTTCCCCGTGTCGCACAGCAGGTACGCCTTCCCGTCCTGCACGATGGCCGCCGGGTCCGCGCACTCCGTCACGATGATGGAAAGCCCGTCCGGCAGCGACCGCCGGAACTGCACCGTCTCGATATATGGCAGCGCCCTGCGTATGCGCTCCGCCGCGCTGTACTTGTTCATCAGGAACATATTGTCCCCCTCGCTGACGCCCGCCGCGTCGATGATCTCCTGGCGGGTATAGCGGTCGTTGCCGCTGACCTCGATGCTGCGTATACGGAAAAACAGCGTCAGAGCCAGAGAGATGGCGGTGCAGATCAGCACAAAAGCCAGCAGCTTGTAGAGGAAGCTCAGGCTTCCTCTCCGCCGCTTATGGTTGTACCGTCTGCGCCTTGCCATCGTCCGTGCTCCTCCGCTGTTTCTGCTGTCTCGTCTATTGCTCTGTGATTCGGGCGCCCAGCGCCCGCAGGTCCCCGGCCAGGTCCGCGTAACCCCGCTGGATGTGGCCGATGCCCTGCACCGTGGTCACGCCCTCGGCGGCCAGCCCGGCCACCGCCAGCGCCGCCCCGCCCCGCAGGTCGGTGGCCACTACCTCCGTGCCGTGCAGCCGTTCCGTGCCGCACACCACTGCCACCCGCCCCTCGGTCCGGATGTCCGCGCCCATGCGCGCCAGCTCCGGCACGTGCCGGTACCGGCTCTGAAAGATATTCTCCACAAACACCGTGGTGCCCTGTGCCCGCAGCAGCGCCGCCATCAGTATGGCCTGGCAGTCGGTGGGGAACCCCGGATACGGCGCCGTCCGCACCGGCGGCACGGCCCGCAGCGGCCCTGTCCGCGTCAGCTGTATGTACCCCTCGCCGCAGCGGACGCCGCAGCCCGCCTGGTCCAATACCGTGGTCACCGCCGCCAGGTGCCGGTGCTCCGCGTTCCGCAGCGTGACCTCTCCGCCGGCGGCTGCCGCCGCGCACAGATAGGTGGCCGCTACGATCCGGTCCGGTATCACCCGGTGCACGCACCCGTGCAGCTTGCGTCTCGGCGACACCGTGATGACCGAGCCGCCCGCGCCCCGCACCTCCGCGCCCATGGCGCACAAAAAGGCCTGTAAGTCCGCGATCTCCGGTTCCCGTGCCGCATTGCAGATCACCGTCTCGCCCTCCGCGCCGCAGGCCGCCAGCATGGCGTTCTCCGTGGCGCCCACGCTGGGCGTGGCCAGCACGATCTGGCAGCCGGTCAGCTTCCGCGCCCGGCACCGCAGGGTCCCGCCCGCATCGTCGATATCCGCCCCCAGCGCCCGCAGGGCCGCCAGGTGCAGGTCGATGGGCCGCGGCCCCAGCTCGCACCCGCCGGGATAGCTCAACTCCGCCCAGCCGCACCGCGCCAGTATCGCCCCCAGAAAGATCACGGACGACCGCATCCGCCGCATCAGCGTCTGGGGTATGTCGCACCGCGTCAGTGTGGTGCTGTCCACCAGCAGGTCGTCTCCGTCCCATTGCACAGCGCAGCCTAAGTACCGCAGGATATCTGCCGCCGAGTCCACATCGCTCAGGTGTGGACAGCCCTCAATGCGGCATACGTCTCCGCTGAGCAGCGTGGCGGCCAGAATGGGCAGTACGCTGTTTTTCGCGCCCTGCACTGCCACCTCGCCCCGCAGCGGCGTGCCGCCCTCTATGGTGATATACCTCATGTGCCCTCCCTTTCCCGTCCATCCAACAGCTATGCCATTGTATGAACGGACAGGGGAGAGGGGTGACTCCCTTACTTCCGCACCAGCGCCATGACCGTGTCGTAGATACGCGCCGTGGCGTCGGGGATACCCAGCTCCTTCATGGCCCGGGCCATGGAGGTGCGCTTTTCGCTGTCGGAGAGAATGGCGCTCACGGCCTTGTACAGCCCGTCGCCGGTGCTCTCCGGCTCCGTGATGACCACCGCGCCGCCGTGCTTTTCCAGCAGCCGCGCGTTCTTCTCCTGATGGTTGTTGGTGACGTAGGGTGATGGCACCATCACCGTGGGCTTGCCCAGCGCCGTCAGCTCACTGATGGTGGAGGCCCCGGCGCGGCACAGCACCACGTCCGCCGCCGCCATCACCACATCCATGTCATAGATATACTGCCGCACGTCCAGCCGGTCGGACTTGGGCAGTTCCAGCTCCCGCAGCTTTTGCTCCATGGCCTCCCAGCCGCCCTTGCCCACCGCGTGGATGTGGCGGAAGGGATAGCCCTCTGCGTCCTCCCGGCGGAAGAAGTCCACCATGCACTCGTTCATGTGGCTGGCGCCCAGGCTTCCCCAAAAGGATACCACAAGGGGTGCCTCGTCGTCAAAGCCCAGCTTTTTCCGGGCCTCCTCCCGGCTCAGCCGGAAGAAATCCCCCCGCACCGGCGTCCCGGTGACGGCGATGCGCTCGGGGTGCTTGTAGTGCTGCCGGCAGTCCTCAAAGCCCACCATGATGACGTCGGCGTAGCTTTCCAGCAGCTTCGTGGTCAGCCCCGGCACCATGTTGCTCTCGTGCACCGCCGTGGGGAGGTGTGCCCTGGCCGCCGCCTTCACCATGGGATAGCTGGCATAGCCGCCGGTGCCCACCACCAGGTCGGGCTTGAAATCCCGCAGGATGGCCCGCGCCTGCCGTCCGGAGGACGCCAGCACCCGCACCGTGTGCAGGTTGTGGCGAATGCCCGCCGCGTTCAGCTTCCGCTGAAAGCTGCTGACCTCCACCGCGGCGTAGTCGTACCCCGCCTTGGACACCAGCTCGCGCTCCATGCCCGTGGGCGTGCCCACGAACAGCACGGCCGTCTCCGGATCTTTCTCCTTCATATACCCCGCCAACGCAAGGGCAGGGTTTACGTGTCCCGCGGTGCCGCCGCAGGTAAATATCACTCTCATTCTGCTGCTCCCTGGAACCGCCGCGGCGGTCCGACCTCTATATTTTGATACGAATAGTAGTTTTCCTGCAATAAAATACGGAATGTTGTCAAATCCTGTGCTTTTATCCCGCCCGTGCCGCCGGTATCTGCCGCGATACGCTCAGCACGATGCCCATCTCCACCAGCTGCAAACACAGCGCCGTGCCGCCGTAGCTGAAGAAGGGGAGGGAGATGCCCGTGGTGGGCACGAAGCCCGACACCACGGCGATGTTCAGAAATGTCTGCAAGGCCAGGTGGGTCATCACGCCCACCACCAGCAGCGCGCCGAAGCGGTCGCGGGCGTGGAGCGCGATCCAGAAGCCCCGCAGTATCAGCATGGAGAAGATCAGCATGATAACACACGCGCCGATCAGCCCCAGCTCCTCGCAGATCACGGAAAAGATGAAGTCGTTGTACTGCTCCGGCAGGTACAGGAACTTCTGCCGTCCCCGGCCCAGTCCCACGCCCAAAAGGCCGCCGGAGCCGATGGTGATCAGGCTCTGCGCCAGCTGGTAGCCGTCGCCGTAGTAGTCCTCCCACGGGTTGTGCCACATCTCGATACGCGCCGCGCCGTATCGGATGACGCCCGCCTCCGCCAGCTTCACGAACAGGAAGGCCAGTGCGCTGACGCCGCCGACGCCCACCGCCACCAGCCAGCCCTGTATGCCGCCCACGATCATCAGCACCGCGCCGGTGGCGAAGATCAGGACGGTGCCCGACAGGTGGGGCTCCAGCATCATCAGCACGCCGATGACCGCCAGCAGCGCCACATAGGGCAGGATGCCCTGCCGCCAGGTCAGCATCTTCTCCCGCTTTTTGGAGATGGTGTCAGAGAAGTAGACGATGACCGCTAACTTGGCGATCTCAGACGGCTGGAACTGGAACACGCCCTTGATGCCCAGCCACCGGGTGGCTCTGTTGGCGGTGATGGCCAGCGGGTTGTGGGGGATAATGACCAGTATCAGCAAGAACAGCGCCAGCCCCACCAGCAGCCGTCCCGCGCCGCGCCAGCGCTGATAGTTGATCTTGCTGACGATGAACATGGACACAAGACCCAGCGCCGCGAAGGCGGCCTGCCGCTTGAAGTAGTAGGTGCCGTCCCCGGTGTCGTAATAGGCCCGGGGAAAGCTGGCGGAAAACAGCATGATCAGGCCGATGACCGTCAGCAGCAGCGTCAGGATCAGGAAGGGGAGATCCATCTGCCCGCGGGCGGCTTCCTTATGCCGGCGCTCCACCTGCCGCATCCGTTCCTGCTGGGCCTTCCGGGCGCGCTGTTCCTCCCGTGTCATAGTCTCCCTCCTTCCCTGTGAAAATAGTGCGAAGCCTTAGAAGCTGAAGCGCTGGCACACGGCCAGATAGGCGATGACGCAGCCTATGACACTGACGGCGGTGAACACCGCCACCACCTTGGTCTCCTTCCAGCCGCACATCTCGAAGTGATGGTGCAGCGGCGCCATCTTGAAGATGCGCTTGCCGTGGGTCAGTTTGAAATAGCCCACCTGGATAATGTCGCTCAGTGTCTCGCAGATATACACGATGCCCGCCAGGATCAGCACCAGCGGCATATCATAGGCGAAGGCCAGCGCCGCCACGGCGCCGCCCAGAAACAGCGACCCCGTATCGCCCATGAACACCTTGGCCGGATAGTGGTTGTACAGCAGGAACCCCAGCAGACCGCCCACCAGTGCGCCGGAGAACAGCCCCAGCTGCTCGAAGCCGGGCCAGATCACCGCCATCACCAGGAAGAACAGACCCACCGGAACGGTCACACTGCTGCTCAGTCCATCCAGACCGTCCGTGATATTCACGGCGTTGACGGTGCCCACGATCACAAAGGCCGCGAACACCAGATACACGATCCACGGCAGCACGATGTGGGTGTTCCAGAAGGGAATATACAGGTTGGGGCTCAGCATTCCCTCGTACCGCATCAGGCACAGGAACGCCACCGCCGCCGCCAGCTGCAAAATAAACTTCTGCGGCGCGGTCAGGCCGGTGTTCTGGTGGTGCTTCACCTTCTGATAGTCGTCGATATATCCGATAACGCCGAATACCAGCGCGAACAGGTACACATACAGGTGTACGAAGCTGCCGGCCATCATCCGCTGCCAGCCCAACACGACGATGGTGAGGCCGATGCCGATGATGAACATCAGCCCGCCCATGGTGGGGGTGCCCTGCTTCGTCATGTGCCAGGAGGGCCCGATCTCCTTGATGGACTGTCCCGCCTTCAGCTTTACCAGCGCCGGTATCAGCAGCTTGCCTGCGATGGCGGTGACGATAAAGCATACCGCGACAGGCAGCACGATCTCCATAATTCCCATACTATCTTGCTCCTTCCCTCCGCGCCGCGCGGAGGTCTTTTCTTTATTTCTGCGTTTCCTTCAGGTGCTCGGCCACGATGACCCGTTCATCCATGGGATAGTGCTTGTGGTCGATCTCCTGGTAATCCTCGTGGCCCTTGCCGGCCAGTACGATCACGTCGCCCGGCTGGGCGTGGTCCATGGCGTAGTGAATGGCGGCCACCCGGTCGGGGATCACCGCATAGGGTGTGTCATAGCCTTTCAGTCCCACCAGAATGTCGTCGATAATGGCCTCCGGCTTCTCCGTCCGGGGGTTGTCGCTGGTGACGATGACAAAGTCTGCCAGCCTTGCGCCGATCTCACCCATCACGGGCCGCTTCGTTTTATCCCGGTCGCCGCCGCAGCCGAACAGCGCCACCACCCGCCCCTTGGCGAAGGCCTTGGCGGATTGCAGCACCTTTTCCAGCGCGTCCGGCTTGTGGGCATAGTCGTTCAGCACGGTGTAGTCCGTTCCCGGCGTAGGGATGATCTCCATCCGGCCCTTCACGCCGTGGTTCTGCGCCAGTGCGTCGGCACACTCCGCCAGCGGCACGCCCAGGTTCCAGCAGCAGGCCATGGCGTCCAGCGTGTTGTACACGGTGAACAGCGCCGGTATGCCCACGTGGACGTGGCACCATTCCGTGTCCGCCTCCGCGTCAAAATCCACACTGCCGGGCTCCAGCGCCACGTTCTTCGCCATCAGGTCCGCCTGACCGTTTACAGAGTAGGAAAAACGCCGTGGGCAGGTGGCATCGGCCATCAGCCGTTCCGCCCACGGGTCGTCGGCGTTGTAGATGCCCACGTCGCACTGCCGCATCAGCAGCGCCTTGGCGTCGCAATAGGCCTCCATGGTCTTGTGGAAGTCCAGATGGTCCCGGCTCAGGTTGGTGTAAATGCCCACCGCGAAGGGTATGCCGTACACCCGGTCCAGCATCAGTGCGTGGGAGGACACCTCCATCACCACATGGGTGCAGCCCGCGTCGGCCATCTCCCGCAGCAGCTTCTGCAGCTCGAAGGACTCCGGCGTGGTGCGCTCGGTGTGCAGCACCCGGTCGCCGATCATATTCTGTATCGTGCCGATCAGCCCCACCTTGGCCCCGGCCTTCTGTTCCAAAATGCTCTTGATGAGGTAGGTGCTGGTGGTCTTGCCGCTGGTACCGGTGATGCCGATCATGGTCATCTCCCGTGCGGGGTGATCAAAGCGATTGCCGCCCACCACCGCCAGCGCCCGGCGGCTGTCCGCCACCCGGACGAAGGGCGCGCCGTCCTCCGGCGCGCGCTCGCACAGCACGCAGGCGGCGCCCTTCTCCCGTGCCATGGGAATATATTTATGTCCGTCCGTCTCCGCGCCGGTGACGGCGATGAACAGATCGCCCGATTCCACCAGCCGCGAGTCGTACCGTACCTCCCGGATGTCGCTATCCAGCTCGGCATTTGTTTCCAGAATATCCAGCCCGTTCAACAGCTCACGCAGTTTCATCATCAACTCTCCTTTGCATCTGTGCATAATGGTATACACACTATTCTACCACATTCTGCCTGCGGACAAAAGGGAACCGTGTGCTCTGTTGGGCGCAAAACGTGTGGCGTCAGTCCGTCACGGACGTGTCGCCCAGCTGCACGGTGATGACCGTGCCGGCCTCCACCTCCGTACCCTCGTCGATGGACTGGCTCAGTACCCGGACGGAGCTGGACTCGCTGCCTGTGGTGCCGGAGAACCGTATCAGCAGCCCTGCCGCCGTGGCGGTGGTGTTGGCCTCTGAGGGCGTCTTGCCGATGAGATGCGGCACCACGCACTTGTCCGTGGACTTCTCCTCGCCGACGTACAGAATAACGCTGGACTTGCCGGGGATGATGGCGCCGCCGGCCGGCGTCTGGTCAGTGATGGTCTCGCCGTCGCCCACGATCTTATAGCTCAGCGCGCGGTCCTTCAGCTTCGCCTTGGCCTCCTCCACGCTCATGCCGATGACGTTGGGCACCGTGGTGTCCATGCCCAGCAGCTCCTCGGCGGAGTAGCTGGGCTCCACGCCCAGATAGGGCAGGATCTCCGCCATGACGGTGCTGGCGGTGGGTGCCACCATGTTGCCGCCGGAGACATAGGTCCCCGTGGCGCGGCTGGGGGTATCCATGGTGATGAGCATAATGACCTGCGGATCGTCCGCCGGCGCGAAGCACAGGAACGACACCACCACGTCGCCGGTCTGGCCCTTATCGGCCGTGCCGGTCTTGCCGCCGATGCGGTAGCCCGCCACCTGGCCGTTCTTGCCGGTGCCGCTGGCCACCACGTATTCCAGACACTCCCGCACCGTGGCGGAGGTCTGCTCGCTGATGACCTGCCGCACCGGCGTGTCGTCGTGGCGATAGGTCACGTTCCCGTCGCTGTCGGTGATGCGCTCCACCAGATACGGTGTGTGCAGATACCCGCCGTTGACGCAGGCCGCCTGCGCCGCGATCAGCGCCAGGGGCGTCACGGTGAAGTTCTGGCCGAAGGCGTAGCAGGCCAGGTCCAGCTGGGTAAAGCTGCTGTCCGCGGCAAACACGCCCACGGCCTCGCCGCCCAGGTCGATGCCCGTGGTGTTCATCAGGCCGAAGGACCGCATATATTCATAGAACTTCTCGCTGCCGATCCGCAGCCCGTAGTTGATGAACGCCGGGTTGCAGGAATTCCCCACCGACTGAACCAGTGTTTGCAGGCCGTGGCCGTTCTTGTTGGAGCAGTGGATGGTGTAGCCGGAGATATTCACGCTGCCGCCGCAGTTGACGGTGGTGGTCTTATCCACCACGCCCTCCTCCAGCGCCGCAGACAGGGTCAGGATCTTAAACGTGGAGCCCGGCTCGTAGGTGTCGTTCAGCGCCTTGTTGCGCCATTGCAGCAGCTGCATATCGGCCACGGTGCTCTCCCCGCGCTCGATACGCTCCTGCAGCGTCTGGTCGCTGACGGTCAGAAAGTCGTTCAGATCGTAGTTGGGATACGACGCCATGGCCAGTATGCCGCCGGTCTTGGCGTCCATCACGATGCCGCTGGCGCCGTTGGCGGCGGAGAACTTATCCACCATGCTCTCGATACCCTTTTCCAGATAGTACTGGATGGTGGTGTCCAGCGTCAGCGTCAGGTCGTTGCCGTTCTTGGCGGCGAAATACTGCTCATAGGTATACAGCATATCGTTCTCCGCCTGATCCTTGGAGGAGATGACCAGTCCGCTCTGCCCCTCCAGCTCCTTCTCGTAATAGGCCTCCAGCCCATACAGCCCCGTGTTCTCGTCGCCCACGAAGCCGATGACCTGCGCCGCCAGCGAGCCGTAGGGATAGTACCGCTTCGTGTCCGCCACCAGGTGTACGCCCGCGATCTTGTTCTCGTCCACATATGAGCGCACCTTGGCCGCCGTGTCCTCGTCCGCCCGCAGCTGTATGACCTCATACTGGGACTTCACGTTGTCCATCCGTTTCCGGATGGCCGAGGCGTCCTTGCCCAGGATCTCCGCCAGCCCTGCCGCCAGCGACTCCTTCGTCCAGCTGACGGGATCTTCCGTGTCGTTCACCGCGTTGTCGATCTCCAGCGGGGAGAGAATGATGGTCTCCGCGCTGGAGGAGATCGCCAGAATGTTGCCGCCGGCGTCATAGATGGTGCCCCGGTTAGCCGTCACCACCGTCCGCCGTGTCTGCTGGTTCACAGCCTTGCCCTGCAATTCCTCATGCCGGGTGATCTGCAGGTCGAACAGCCGGAAAAACAGCAGCACGAACATCACGACGCCCATCAGGATCATCAGTACAAAGGATCGGGTCTGAATGATCCGGTTGGCCCGCCGTACATTCTCGTTTTTTCGGTTGGAATTTTGGTTTTCTGCCACGATAGTGCCTCCTGTTTTGCCGTCGGACCCTGCTCCGGCGCCGCCGCGCCCTGCTGTTATAGACCAAGCAAGGAGCAAGAAGTCGCCTTCTTACTCCTCGCGCTTATACTATACTTTCCCTCAGCGGAAATATTCCAGTACATACGCCCACAGCGACTCTGCCTTTTCGGTAAAGCCGTTCAGCGCCGCCGCGCCGCCCGCGGCGTATACCTCCACGCTGTCGGCGCCCGACAGGTCGATATACTGGATCTGCCCGCTGCTGGGCTTGCTCATGCCCGCCGCCTCTGCCGCCGCCTTCACGGTGGCCAGATCGAAGGTGCGCTCATACGCCGTCAGCAGCGCCACGTGCTCCTCCTCCAGGGCGGAGATCTCCCGCTTGATGGAGGACACATTATCGGAAATGCCGGTCAGCTTCACATAGCACAGCATCAGCGCGATGACCATGCCCACCACCAGCACCGTTCCCAGCAGCAGAACAGGGGAGGGCCGCACCGCGGCCCGTGCCGCGCTCTGCCGCCGCTGTACCGGCTGTACCTCCGGCTGCGCCGGCCGTACCTTCTTCTGGGGGAGCTTTCCGGCCTCGTCCAGCTGCTTTTCCCGCGCCAGCGCGTCCAGATCATATGCCAGGCTGCCGTAGGTGGCGCCGTGATGATAGTTGGCCATGTAAAACTCCCTCCTTCCTCCGTCGGTTCTTTTCCGCCGATACTTTGTTGCAGTCGCTTGCCATACACAAAGTATGGCTGCACGTCTGCGCCGCGTCTCGGCGAAAAATAACTCGCCGGATGTGGTTCTTTTCCGCCGATGCTTTGCTGTTATACCTTCTCCGCCACCCGCAGCTTGGCGCTGCGTGCGCGGGGGTTGTGCGCCAGTTCCTCTTCGCCGGATACGATGGGCTTCCGGCTCACCAGCTTCAGCTTCGGCTTCCTGCCGCATACGCACACCGGGAACTCCGGCGGGCAGATGCAGCCGGTGGCCAGCTCCTGCAAGGTCTTCTTGATGATCCGGTCCTCCAGCGAGTGGAAGGAGATCACCGCCAGGCGCCCGCCTGTGTTCAGATGCGCCGCGGCCGCCTCCAGCATGGGCGGCAGGGCGTCCAGTTCGCCGTTGACGGCGATGCGTATGGCCTGAAAGCTCCGCTTGGCCGGGTGCTGCTTCTCCCGCAGCGCCTGTGGCGGCATAGCGGACTTGATGATGTCCACCAACTCCAGCGTCGTCTCGATAGGCTGCTGCTCCCGGTGCTGTACGATCCGCTTGGCGATGGCCGGCGCGTAGCGCTCCTCGCCGTACTCAAACAGGATGCGCCGCAGCTCCTCATAACTCCAGCTGTTCACCACCTCCCGGGCGGTGAGATACGCCGTCCGGTCCATCCGCATATCCAGCGGCGCGTCGTGCATATAGCTGAAGCCTCGTTCCGCGTCGTCCAGCTGCGGAGAGGAAACGCCCAGGTCGAACAGCATACCGTCCGCCCCGTCTATGTGCAAGTCGGCGAGGATGTCGCCGATGCGGTCAAAATTGCTGTGGACCAGCGTCACCCGGTCCCCGTAGTCCGCCAGACGCTCCTGCGCGGCGGCAATGGCCGTCTCATCCCGGTCGATGCCGATGAGCCGTCCGGTGGTCAGCCGTTTTACGATCTCCAGCGAGTGACCCGCCCGGCCCAGCGTGCCGTCCACATAGATGCCGTCGGGCTTGATGGCCAGCGCGTCCAGGCACTCGTGCAGCAGCACCGGCACATGGCCGTAGTCCTTCTCCTGCGTCACGGTGCTCACAGGCCCATCTCCGCCATGGCGCTCTCCAGCTCGCCGGAGGCGAAGGCGTCGTTCTCCACGGCGGCCCAGCGCTCAGCGTCCCAGATCTCCGCCCGGTCAAAGCTGCCGATGACCACGACCTCTCTGGTCAGCCCCGCATACTCCCGCAGCTTGGCGGGGATGAGGATGCGTCCCTGGCCGTCCGGCTCGCAGTCCGCCGCGTAGGCGAACAGCGCCCGCAGCTTTTTCACCTCGTTGTAGGACAGCGCCTTCAGCTTGTCCATAAACGCCGCCCAGCTCTCGTCGGAGTACACCGACAGGCAGCGGTCCTGTCCCACGGTGATGTGGAACGTCTGGCCCAGCTCCTTCCGCAGCGCGGCGGGAATAAAGAGGCGCCCCTTGGCGTCGATCGTGTGTGCATACTGACCGGTCATGGGTCCGCCTCCTTCCGAAAAAAATAGTCCCCGGTGGAAAACCGTGGGAACATCCCCCACAAATATGGATATTGCCCCCACAATTCACCACTAATGAGGTTAGTATACATAATCCCTGGCAAAATTGCAAGGAAAAATTATGTCTACCGCCACGGCAAAAGCCAGATATTCCGCCGGTTTTCGGCCAAATTTTTCCACTTTTTGAAACGCTTGTTCGATGAACATAAGCGGAAAACTCCGACGGGCCCAAGATTTTGTGCCCGTCGGAGCCTGTTAACACAAGATGAGGATTTCTTGTGGAAATCGCAGAAAAATTTACGTGGATTTTATAGATTTTCCACAAAGTCTATAACTGCCGCCGGATACCGCGGCGGCAGCGGCGTTTGCCGCCGGTCGGGACCGGCCTCGCTTTCCGTCCGAAAAGACGGACCGCCGCAGGCTCTGCCTGCGGCGGTCAACGTAAATACTGTGTGGGGGAGGGGAGCGCTCAGCGCTGGCCCTCGCTCTTTTCAGCGGCGGACTCGTTCAGCTGCTGGCGCTGGGCCTGCATCTGCTCCTTGCTGGCGGCCCGGAACCGCGCCCGGGACTCCTGCACCTCTGTCAGCGCGGCCTGGATGGCCTCCTCGGTGCGGCGCAGCGCGTCCTCGGTGTAGGTGTTGGCCACGTGATACAGCTCCTTGCTGCGGTCCTCGGCCCGGCGGATGATCTCGCTGCTCTTCTGGCGTGCCAGCTGCAGTGTCTCGCTCTCGGACACGATGGTGCGGGCATCCAGCTCCGCCTGGCGCAGTACCTCCTGCGCCTCCTTCTTGGCCCCGGCCACATACTCGCTGCGGGCGGCGATCAGCTCCTGGGCCTTTTTCAGCTCCAGAGGCAGCTTGGCCCGGATCTCATCCAGCAGATCCAGCGCCTCGTCCCGGACGATGATACATTTGTCAGAGCTGAAGGCCACGCTTTTTGCCTCGTCGATCATGCCGTAGAGCATATCCAACAGGCGCTGTACATCTTTCTCTTCCATAGTGCGGTCCGTTCCTTTCTTTTTGTCGGCGCCGGGAGGCTCAACCCCGCTGCCGCATCAATTCCTCGGCGACCGGCGCCGGTACATACTTTTCCAATGGCTGGTGGTAGCGGATCATCTCCCGCACCATGGTGGAGCTGAAGTGCTCATACGCCGCGCTGGCGGGCAGCAGCACCGTCTCCAGCCCGGGACAGATACCGCCGTTGATGCGCGCCATCTGGGCCTCCAGCTCCCAGTCGGCGCAGTTCCGCACGCCCTTCACCAGAATGTGCGCGTCCTTGCTGCGTACGAAGTCCGCCAGCAGCCCGGACCAGTTCTCCACCTCCACGTTGGGGATGTCCGCCACGGACTGGCGGATCAGCTCCAGCCGGCGCTCCGGCGTGAACATAGGCTGCTGCTTCTGGCAGTTCACCATCACGCACACGCACACCTTGTCAAAGCACCGCGCCGCCCGGCGGATGATATCCAGGTGTCCCAGCGTGATGGGGTCAAAGCTGCCGGGGTAAATGGCGATATTCATTCCGTATCCTCATTTCCGCCGCGATGATACACCGTCAGCTTGATCTTGCCGTATCTGTACTCCCGATACAGGGCGTAGGGCGCGGGCATCTCCGGCAGCACCGTATCCACCGCGCTCTCTGCTATGATTATACCATGTGCACGGCAAATGTCAAACGCTGCGATATCCGTCAGCGCCTGCTGCAAGAGCCCGCTGGCGTAGGGCGGGTCCAGAAACACGATGTCGAACTTCTCCCCGCTGCGAAGATACGGCAGCGCGTCCCCCTGCCGCACCCTGGCCCTGTCCGCCAGGCGGCACAGCGCCAGGTTCTCCTGTATCAGCCGCACCGCGTCCGCCCGCCGGTCGATAAACACGCACTCCGCCGCGCCCCGGCTCAGGGCCTCGATGCCCAGCTGTCCGGTGCCGGCGAACAGGTCCAGCACCCGCCGTCCCTCGATGTCGAACTGTATGATGGAGAACAGGCTCTCCTTCACCTTGCCGGTGGTGGGCCGTGTCTCCAGCCCCTCCAGCTCCTTCAATACCCTGCCTCTGGCAGTTCCCGTGATCACGCGCATAGTCCGTTACCCCCTGGGGTCAAAATGTTCAAAGATGACCAGGTTCCCGGCCGCCTCGGCCTTTTCCATAGTCTCCCTGTCCCGCACGGTCCAGCTGGCCTCCTGCACCTTGTAGAAGCCCCGGCACAGCCGCAGGGACAGATTGCCCCGGTCCTCAAACCGATAGGCGATGAAGTCCGGCCGCGTCCGCACGTTCAGCAGCAGGTTCGCCAGGATCCACCGGATGCCGCCCGGCAGATGCTGCGCGTCCCCGTGGGCGGTGAAGTTCTCACTCAGCTGTCCCCGCAGGATATCCGGCTCGTTCTGCCACAGCCACATCAGGCACCGGGGATCGAAGGACTCCACGCAGTACGCGCCCTTGTACTTCTTCAGCACCCTGCTGGCCGCCGCGGCCAGCGCCTCGGCGTTGCCGCGCTCCGCCTTCAGCTCCACGATCAGCGGCGCCCGGTCCGTGAACAGCGGCAGCACCTCCTCCAGCAGGGGGATCCTCTGTTCCGTCCCCTCCAGCGGGTACTGGTCCAGCGCCTCCGCGGTCAGGTCCTCGATCTCCACGTCCGCGCCCGCCGTCCGCAGCAGGGAGGCATCGTGGATCACGGCCAGCTTGCCGTCCTTCATCAGGTGCACGTCCAGCTCCGCGCCGAAGCCGTTGGCCGCCGCCCGTTTGAACGCCGCCATGGAGTTCTCCGGAATACCCTTCTCCCTGTCGTGCAGGCCCCGGTGGGCATACCGCCACTGCCGGAAATACGCCTGGTCCATCTTGCCCCGCCGGCACCGCAGGCACAGCAGATACAGCCAGAACAGCACCAGCAGTACAATAATGATAATTATGATCGCTTTCATCAGTCGTTTGTCAGCTCCTCCACCGTATTGTCAATAGCCCCGGCGTCCTCTGTGCCCGCCGCGGCAGTCTGCTTCGGCATCTCCCTGCTGTCGCCGTGCTTCACGAACAGCATGGTCACAAAGGCCAGCGCCGTGAACACCGCCGCGTAGGGGAACAGCACGTGCATTCCGAATTTGTCCATCAGCAGTCCCGACACCATGGGCGTGGCCACCTGTGCCGCCATGGACGCCGTGTAGTAAAAGCCTGTGTACTTGCCCACATCGCCGCCGGAGGCCAGCTCCACCACCATGGGGAAGGAGCTGACGTTGATGGTGGCCCAGGCGATGCCCGCCAGGGCGAACATGGCGTTCATCAGTGCCGCGGGACTGTCCGCTGTCAGGAACCCGGCCACGCCGAAAGCCACGGTCAGCATCACCACGCCGGCCAGAATGGTCTTCTTCCGTCCGATCTTCCCGGCGATGAAGCCCACCGGCAGATAGGCCGCGATGGCCGCCGCCTGGGCGATGATCAGCGTCAGGTTGTAATCCTTGTGCAGGATGTTGCTGGCGTATACCGAGTATTTGCTGGTCACGGCGTTGTAGCCGAAGAACCACAGCACGATGCTCAGCAATATCAGCAGCAGGCTCTTTACCTCGTCAGCGGACAGCTTCCGCCCCTCGTTGGGGTGATCGGCCTCCTCCGCGTTCTCAACGCCCGCGGCCACGGACTGCGCCTGCATCTCCCTTGCCCACTCCGGCTCCCGCACCGTCAGCATGAACACCACCAGCGCCGCGAGCATCAGCGCCGCGATGACGCCGAAGTAGCCCGTGTAGCTCATCATGCTGTTGCTCACCGATGCCGTGGCGAACACCATGCCCAGCGCCAGCACGATGATGCCGCCGGCGGAGCCCATCAGGTTGATGACGGCGTTGGCTTTGGACCGCAGGGGCTTGGGCGTCACGTCGGGCATCAGCGCCACCGCCGGCGACCGGAACGTGGCCATGCTCAGCAGAATGATGAGCAGCAGTCCCACGAACACCACCAGTGCGCCGGGATTGGCCGCCGCCGCGTCCCGGGCGCAGGCCTGCCGCGCCGGCACCACGTAGTTGGTGTACGCCGGATCGGTGACGGTCTTGCCCTCCGGGGTGACGGTCTGGCTGCGGATGGCGGTGAACTCCGCCTCCGTGAATTTATGCCCCAGAATAAAGCTCTCGCCGCTGGGGGACAGCAGCGTGGCGTCCTTCTGCTCGTTATAGATGACCGTCAGCGCCGCCGGGTCGTCAATGGCGGATACCTTGTCCAGCCGCTTCAGCTGCGCGTTGTCCGCAAAGGACAGCGCGATCAGCGCCACCGCCGCGATCAGCGTGCCCACCACGATGAACGGCGTCCGCCGCCCTCTCGGGTGGGTGCACTTGTCAGAGATGTGCCCGAACAGCGGCAGCAGGAACAGCGCCAGCACATTGTCCATCGCCATAATGACGCCGGACCAGGTCTGGCTCATGCCGAATTTGTTGGTCAGGATCAGCGGCACTGTGTTGTCATAGGCCTGCCAGAAGGCGCAGATCAGGAAAAAGGCAAAGCCGACCAGAATGGTGCGCTTGTAATTCAGCTTCATGGTGTCTCCTCCCACGCGCGGAATACCGCGTTGATATCGTCGTACACCCATGTGGGGCGTATGCCGTCTCTTTCAATGTCGTCCCGTGTCCCCTCGCCGGACAGCACGAAAACGCTGTCGATCCCGGCGTTCACCGCGCAGGCGATGTCCGTGTACAGCCGGTCGCCGAGCAGCACCGCCGCCTCCGGCGGATACCCGGTCCGCTCCAGCGCCAGCTGCACCATGGCGGGCCGGGGCTTGCCGATGAACTCCGGCTCCCGTCCGGTGGCCCGGTGCAGCATCTCGCATACGCTGCCGCAGTCCGGTACCGAGCCGTACCACGTGGGGCACACCCAGTCCGGGTTCGTGGCCAGCCAGGTGACGCCCCGGTTCAGCAATATGCAGGCGTCCTCCAGCTTCTGAAACGTCAGCTCCCGGTCGAAGCCGCTGAGCAGGATCTCCGCGCCGTCCTCCCGGTCACAGGTGACGGGTATCCCCGCCGCTGCCAGCTGATCGTAAAAGGACCGGGTGCCCTGCACGTAGCACCGGCGTCCCGGATACCGCCTCCGCAGCAGGTCGACGGCCGCGTCCACCGAGGTCAGGTAGTCCTCCCGCCCGGTGGCGATGCCCATGCCGTTCAGCTTTTCTATATAGCCCTCCACGCCTTTGGAGGAGTTGTTGGTCAAAAACAGATACCGTCCGCCCTTCTCCCGTATGCGGGAGAGAAAGGCCGTTACCCCGTCGAACAGCCGGTCGTCCAGATAGATGGTCCCGTCCATGTCCAGCAGAAACAGCCGCTTATCCTGTAAACGTCCCAAGGAGCGCCCTCCTTTTCAGATACATACCATAAAAGACAGAATACCACACGTTTGCCGCGATGGCAACAAAAACCCCGTCACACCACCTGAAAAATAAAGAATTTCAGATAGTTCGTCTCCTCCACGCCCCACAGGATGGGGTGGTCGGCGCACTGCTGCCGCGCTTCGATCTGCCGCAGCTGCACCCCCGCGTCCCGGGCGGCGTCCCGCAGCATCTTGATGAACAGCGCCTCCGACGCGAAGTGGCTGCACGAGCACGTGGCCAGATATCCGCCCCGGGGCAGCAGCTTCATGGCCCGGTAGTTGATCTCCTTGTACCCGGTCATGGCGTTGTGTATGGTCCTGCGGCTCTTGGTGAAGGCCGGCGGGTCCAGTATGATGAAGTCGTATTTCCGCGGCTGCTCCGCCAGCTGCGGCAGCAGGTCGAACACGTTGGCGCACACGCAGTCCATCACGCCGTCCAGCCCGTTTTTCCGCGCGTTCTCCGCCGCGCAGTCCACGGCGAACTGCGACACGTCCACGGCGGTCACGCGCTTCGCCCCGCCCTTTGCGGCGTTCAGGGCGAAGGAGCCGGTGTGGGTGAAGCAGTCCAGCACCGTCCTGCCCTTTGCCAGCTTCGCCACCGCCAGCCGGTTGTACTTCTGGTCCAGAAAGAAGCCGGTCTTCTGCCCGTTCTCAAAGTCCACCGTGTACCGTATGCCGTTCTCCGTGATGTCCTCGGCGGTGCTCTCCGGCGCGGCCTCGCCGGGCAGCGTCATCCAGCCCTTGCCCTGCGCCATGCCCTCCAGCGTCCGGAGGGCCGCGTCGTTGCGCTCGTACACGCCCCGGATGACCTGCCCGTCCTCCCGCAGGATGCGTACCAGCAGCGGCAGCACCCGTTCCTTGATACGCTCCATACCCAGGCTCAGTACCTGGGCCACCAGCACGCGCTCGAACCGGTCCACCGTCAGCCCCGGAAAGCCGTCTGCCTCCCCGAAGATAATGCGGCAGCACCGGCTGTCCGTCTCGCCCATCACCGTTTTGCGGTAGTCCCAGGCGTAGCGCAGCCGCCGTTCCCAGAAGGCGTCGCCCGCCGGGTCGTCGTTGGCGTTCCGCGTCACCAGCCGCACCCGTATTTTGGACGCGCTGTTATAGAACCCACAGCCCAGCCAGCTGCCCTTTTTCGACACCACGTCCACCAGGCTGCCGTCCTCCGGCGTGCCGCTGACCGACACCACCTCACCCTCATAGACCCACGGGTGTCCGTCCACGATGGCGCGCTCCCCCTTGGGGGTGATGGTGACGATGGGATACGGTCTGGCAGCTTTCATGGCGGTTACTCCTTTTGTACAGGAAAATTTCTCCTAAGTATAGCACAAAGACAAGCATATTTCCATACGATGTATAAATAAAGTATCGTTGAAGTACAGACAAAGTATAGTAAAATGCACAGAACAAGTATAGGAGGAACTGCCATGCCGCGTATCTTTTTAAGTCCATCTACCCAGGAATATAACCCATATATCACCGGAAACGGCTCAGAAGAGTACTTTATGAACCAAATTGCCGACGCCATGGAGCCCTATCTTTTGGCCAACACCATCCGTTTTACCCGCAACACCCCCGACATGACCGCCGCCAGCTCCATCCGCCTGGCAAATTCTGGAAGTTACGATTTTTATTTGGCGCTTCACTCCAACGGCAGCACCGATGGTACCAAGGAGGGCGCCGTCCGCGGTGTCATCGCTTTTTATTATCCCACCAGTGCTAATGGCCGCCGCGCGGCGGATATTTTTGTGAAAAATTTGAAAGACATCTATCCGATGCCGGACAAGGTCTATGCCCGTGCCACCACCACGCTGGGCGAGGTCCGCCAGCCCTATATGCCCTCCGTACTGCTGGAGCTGGGCTACCACGACAACACCGCTGATGCCCGCTGGATCGAGGACAATATCCAGGCCATTGCCGCCAATTTGGTGCTGTCGCTGACAGAGTACTTCGGCCTGCCTTTCGTCACACCCATAACACCCTGGCAGGGCACGGTGCAGACGCCGGGCGGAGGTCCGCTGAACCTTCGTGCGGCCCCTGGCGCCCGGGCCGAGGTAGTCACACTCTTGCCCAACGGTGCAAAGCTCACTGTCTACGGTCGCTACCAGGAATGGTATACGGTGGGTTACCAAGGCCGTCTGGGTTACGCTTACGCCGATTTCATTCAGTGACCCAACAGATACGGTGCCCTGCCTGAAAAACGACAAAAGAAAAGTTTACTTTGCCCTTGACAGTTGACCATAATATGTTTAATATAGTAAAGGATCATTATCGGGGCATAGGAGCCTTTCCGCCCCGGTTGTCATCCGGCACCATATTTTGTGCCGACGCAAAAACCCAATAACAACATAGGAGGAATGTACCATGACCACAACTGGCTGGATCGTGGCCATCCTCTCGTTCGCTGTCGCCCTCGTTCTGGGCTTTGCGGCCTGCACGCTTATCCGCCGCCGCAAGGAAAAGAACGACCAGCGCAAGATCGAAGACGCCGAGCAGGAAGCTCTGCGTATCGTCAACGAGGCCATCAAGAGCTCTGAAAACAAAAAGAGAGAAGCACTCCTTGAAGCAAAAGAAGAGATTTTGAAGAACCGCAGCGAGTACGAGAAGGAAGTCAAGGAACGCCGCGCCGAACAGCAGAAGCAGGAACGCCGCCTGCAGCAGAAGGAAGAGAATCTCGATCACAAGACCGAGATGATCGAGAAGAAAGAGGAGGCCCTGGCCCAGAAGCACGCTGCTCTGGACAAGGAGCAGGAGGAGATCAAACTCATCAAGCGCAGCCAGACGGAGATGCTGGAGCGTATCTCCGGATTCACGGCGGATCAGGCTAAGGATTACCTGATCGCCCAGGTGGAGTCCGAGGTCACCCACGAAACGGCGCTGAAGATCAAGGAGATCGAGGCCCGCGCCAAGGACGAGGCCGACCAGCGTGCCCGCGAGATCGTGGCCACCGCCATCCAGCGCTGCGCCGCCGACCACGTGGCCGAGATCACCGTCAGCGTGGTGCCGCTGCCCAATGACGAGATGAAGGGCCGCATCATTGGCCGCGAGGGCCGCAACATCCGCACACTGGAGACGCTTACCGGCGCGGATCTGATCATCGACGACACGCCGGAGGCCATCACCGTCTCCTGCTTCGAGCCGGTCCGCCGCGAGATCGCGCGGCTGGCCCTGGAAAAGCTTATTGCCGACGGCCGCATCCACCCTACCCACATTGAAGAAATGGTGGAGAAGGCCCGCCGTGAGGTGGAGGCCACCATCAAGGCCGAGGGCGAGCGCGCCATGTTCGAGTGCGGCATCCGCAACCTCCACCCCGAGTTGGTGAAGATGCTGGGCCGTCTCCATTACCGCACCAGCTATGGCCAGAACGTTTTGCAGCACTCCATCGAGGTGGCTCATCTGGCAGGCGTAATGGCTGCCGAGCTGGGTGCCGATGTTGCTACTGCCAAGCGCGCCGGTCTGATTCACGACATCGGCAAAGCCCTGACCCACGAAATCGAGGGCAGCCATGTCAAGATTGGCGTCGACCTTGCCAGAAAGTACAAGGAAAGCCCGGCTGTCATCCATGCTATTGAAGCACATCACGGCGATGTAGAGCCAAAAACACTGGTTGCCTGCATCGTACAGGCTGCTGATGCCATCAGCGCAGCAAGACCCGGCGCAAGACGTGAAAATCTGGAAAACTACATCAAGCGTCTGGAAAAGCTGGAGGAGATTGCAAACTCCTTTGACGGCGTTGAAAAGTGCTTTGCTGTTCAGGCAGGTCGTGAAATCCGCATCATGGTTCGTCCTGAGGTCATCAGCGACGACCAGATGACCATTATCGCCCGCGACATCGTCAACAAGATTGAATCGGAGATGGAATATCCCGGTCAGATCAAGGTCAACATCATCCGCGAAAGCCGCGCTGTTGATTACGCAAAATAATTTTTTTGACATGTTGGGAGGGTATGCAGGGATGTATACCCTCCTTTTGCATTCGCTTTTCCCTGCATGCACAGAAAAGCGGGCAACGTTTGCCGATTACCGGCACAGAAAGGCATGATCGCATGAATATTCTTGCAATTGGGGATGTGGTAGGCGCAGGCGGCTGCGACTTTCTGCGCGCGCACCTTCCCTCCTTTAAGAAGCTCAATCAAATCGATGTTTGTATTGTCAACGGTGAAAACGCCGCGCCGGGCAACGGCATTACGCCTGCGGCAGCGCAGGACCTATTCACCAGCGGAGCGGATTTAATCACC
>OHNQ01000212.1_pt1 | contig 38253 bp, 22 predicted proteins | sample 1569621 | NCBI WGS metagenome assembly OHNQ01 (sample SAMEA3879516, study PRJEB24766) | human gut metagenome | biome: human-associated habitat; feature: feces | place: USA | collected 1985/1987
AAATGCTTCTTCTGCAATTTTAATTAAATCCATTGTTGTTATTATTAAATTGTTTTATCGTTACAACGCAACATATCAGGCAACTCTCTCCTAACAGCGATTGCGCGAAAGCGGTGCAAAGTAACGAATTTTTTGGCACACTACCAACATTTTTATCTATATTTGTAGAACGATTAAAAAAACAGTATATGAAACAAACTTATGCAAAGCTCTTTTCGGGAGTGGCCCTAACGGGGCTTCTGATGCTTGCTTCCTGTCAGTCACCTTATAAACTGGCAAGAATTGATGGAAGCATGATTACAATCGATTCAATATGGGACGTACATCCGGATACGGACGCTGTGGCGTTGTTAGCTCCGTATAAGGCTTCGGTAGATAGCATGATGTACCGGGTGGTAGGTACGAGTGAAATGACGATGGACAAAGGAGCGCCGGAGAGTTTGTTATCCAATCTGGTGGCGGATGTGTTGAGAGAAGCTGCCGTACAGGTATTGGGTAAGCCTGCCGATATGGGATTGATGAATATGGGCGGGTTACGTAATATACTTTCGGAAGGTGAAATCACTTGTGGAAACATTTATGAAATATTGCCTTTCGAAAACTCCCTTTGTGTCGTGACAGTGAAAGGGAGTGTCTTGAAGGAACTGTTTGCATCCATTGCTGCCTGCCGGGGTGAGGGAGTAAGTGGGGTTCGCCTGGATATTACTAAAGACGGTGAACTGCTGAACGGTACTATCGGAGGAAAACCGGTGGATGATAACAAGCTGTACACGATAGCTACCATCGATTACTTGGCCGATGGAAATGACGGAATGACCCCATTGGTGAAAGCCGAGAACAGAGAGTGTCCTCCCGGAGCTACTTTACGTGGACTGTTCATGGATTATGTGGAGCAGCAGACAAAGGCCGGAAAGAAGATTACTTCTCGTATGGAAGGAAGAATTACAGTAAAATGATCATGAATAACGAATTTACAAAATAACCAGATAATGAAAAGGTATCAATTATCAATAACCATATTCTTTCTGCTATGTGCGCTTCTTCCGGGATTTGCACAGCAGACTAAAACACTTACATTGTTGCAAACCAGTGATACCCATAGCCGCATCGAGCCGATCGATGTACACGCTGCCGACAAATATGCCGGCATGGGTGGTTTTGTGCGTCGGGCTGCCCTGTTGGATCAGTTCCGTGAAAATAATCCCGATGTTTTAGTGTTCGACTGCGGAGACTTCTCGCAAGGTACACCCTATTACAACCTTTTTAAGGGAGAGGTGGAAATTAAAATGTTGAACCTGATGAAATACGATGCAGCCACTATCGGTAATCATGAGTTCGATTTTGGTTTGGAAAACATGGCGCATTTGTTTAAAATGGCTGATTTTCCAATCGTTTGTGCCAATTATGGCATGGAGGGTACTGCGCTCGAAGGTCTTGTGAAGCCGTACGTCATATTGGAACGTGACGGGTTGAAAATAGGAGTATTCGGGCTTGGTGCAAAAATGGAGGGGCTCGTACAGGCCGATAAGTGCGAAGGCGTAGTGTTCAAAGATCCCGTATCGGTGGCGAATGAGGTGGCTGCGAAGTTGAAAGACGTGGAAGGGTGTGATGCTGTAGTTTGTTTGTCGCATCTTGGAATAAAAGAAGATGAGATGCTGGTACATCAAACACGAAATATCGATGTCGTACTTGGCGGCCATTCCCATACTTTTATGCAGGAGCCGGTCTTTTTCCAAAATCTGGACGGTGAATCAATCCCTGTATCGCATACGGGTAAGAATGGCATTTTTGTCGGGAAAATAGATTTGACATTTGAACGGGAATAAGGGAACGGATGCTAAACTGATAATTTGCCAATCATATATTTAGATGAGATGAAGAAATACCTGATACCTCTACTGCTTTTTTGCTTCGGTGAGTTTTTGTACGGTCAGACAAATGTACATCCTCTTCTTCTTTATAAAGCAGAACAAGATCCGCATTGCCGGCAATGGGTGGATTCGGTGATGAACCGGCTCAGCTTGAAAGAGAAGGTAGGGCAACTGTTTATTTATACCATTGCTCCGGTAGATACCAAGGCCAATCAGGCACTGTTGCGCGAAGCGGTGGATACTTATAAAGTAGGCGGTCTTTTATTTTCCGGTGGAAAAATGCAAACACAAGCTATCCTCACCAATCAGGCGCAACGTATGGCACGTCTTCCGTTGATGATTACTTTTGACGGGGAATGGGGATTGTCGATGCGCCTTCGCGGTACTCCGCTTTTTCCGCGCAATATGGTATTGGGATGTATACAGGATAATCAGTTGATTTATGAGTATGGCCGTGAAATGGCTCGTCAATGCCATGAGCTTGGTGTACAGGTCAATTTTGCCCCTGTGGCGGATGTGAATATCAATCCGCAAAATCCGGTTATCAATAATCGTTCTTTTGGTGAGGACCCTGTGCGTGTGTCGGATAAGGTGATTGCTTATGCCAGTGGTTTGGAAAGTGGACGTGTTCTTTCTGTTTGTAAGCATTTTCCGGGACATGGAGATACGGATGTGGATTCTCATAAGGCATTGCCTGTCTTGCCTTTTACGCGTGAACGCTTGGATAGCGTGGAACTGTATCCGTTTAAAGAAGCGATACGGGCCGGGTTGAGCGGTATGATGGTAGGGCATCTCCAAGTGCCTGTTATCGAGCCTTTGAGTGGGTTGCCTTCATCCCTTTCGCGTAATGTGGTATATGGCTTATTGACGGAAGAATTAGCCTTTAGAGGGTTGATTTTTACAGATGCGCTTGCAATGAAAGGCGTTTCGGGTAATGCCGATCTTTGTTTGCAGGCTTTGAAGGCAGGGAATGATATGGTTCTCGCTCCGAGAAACTTGAAAGCAGAAGTACCGGCCGTGATCGGAGCGGTAGAGCGTGGTGAATTTTCGCGTGAGGAATTGGATCGTAAATGCCGGAAAGTACTTACTTATAAATATGCCCTTGGACTTAGCCGAAAACCGAATATACAGCTTTCCGGTTTGGGAACCCGGATCAACACACCTCAGACGCGTGATCTGATCCGCCGCTTGAATCTGGCTGCCATAACTGTTTTGAATAATAAAGAACACATCCTGCCGCTTCATGCTGATAAAGAAATGCCGCCTATGGCTCTGCTGGAAGTGGGCGATGCCGGAGAGACGGATGCACTTGCCGGCAGGTTGGGAAAATATACGTCACTGGTGCGTTTCCGTCTTCGTAAAGGGATGACAGAAGCGCAGGAAAGGGTTTTGAGAGACTCGCTTTCCAGTTATCGCCGTGTTATTGTTGCGGTAAGCGAACAACGGCTGGCTCCTTTTCAGAACTTTTTTGCCGGATTGGCTACTGATAAAAAAAATCCCCCGACGGTTTATCTTTTCTTTACTCCCGGAAAGATGATGTTGCAGATACGACGGCACAAGCCGTTGTACTGGCACATTCTACGGGGCAGGATGTACAACGGCAGGTAGCCGATATCCTTTTTGCCCGTGCTTCGGCAGACGGCCGGCTTTCTGCCAGTCTTGGCGGATTATTTGCTACGGGAGCCGGGGTGACGATTACTCCGCATACCCCTCCTCATTTTAAACCGGAAGAATACGGCATGTCTTCTGTAATGCTCGATCGTATTGATTCCATTGCCCGGATGGGAATAAAAGCAGGAGCTTATCCCGGCTGTCAGATTGTGGTGATGAAAGAGGGGCAGATTTTGTATGACCGCTGTTTTGGTACTCATGCAGGAAAAGGCAGTGCGCCGGTGCATTCGGCCGATGTGTATGACATTGCTTCACTTTCAAAAACAACCGGAACATTGTTAGCTTTGATGAAGCTCTATGATAAGGGACGTTTTAATTTATCGGATAAGCTCTCCGATTATTTACCGTGGTTACAGGGAACCGATAAAAAGGACATAACTATTCGTGAAATACTCTTGCACCAATCCGGATTACCTGCCGGAATCGTTCTTTATCCCGAAGCTATTGATAAAGAGAGTTATAAAGGACGTCTGTTTTCTGCACGGCGGGATGCACTGCACCCATTGCGCTTGGGAGCTACTACATGGGCGAATCCTAATTTCCGTTTTTTGCCGGGAATGACTTCCAAAGTTCGTACTTCCGAATGCCGTTTGCAGATTAGTGACAGTTTATGGCTTAATAAGTCTTTCGTACAGGTTTTACAGGAAAAGATATCGGAGATACCGTTGAAAACCAAACAATATCGTTACAGTGATATCGGCTTTATCCTTTTGCGTTTTTTGGTGGACCGGTTGGCGGATATGCCGATGAATGAATATTTAGCGAAAGAATTTTATGCGCCAATGGGATTGGAACGTACGTTGTATCTTCCTTTGCGCCGTCTTCCGAAGTCAGAGATTATTCCCTCGGCCAATGACCGGTTTTTGCGAAAAAGTGTACTGCAGGGGTTTGTTCATGATGAGTGTGCCGCATTTCAGGGAGGAGTCGGCGGTAATGCCGGATTATTTTCTAATGCCCGTGAGATAGCTCGTATTTATCAGATGCTTTTGAATGAAGGAGAATTGGATGGGCATCGTTATTTGAGCCGCGAAACCTGTAAGTTGTTTACTACCGAGGTCTCTAAAATCAGCCGTCGCGGGCTTGGTTTTGATAAGCCGGATATGAAAACTCCTGATAAAAGTCCTTGTACAAAATCTGCACCGGCCTCTGTATATGGGCATACCGGTTTTACAGGTACTTGTGCCTGGGTCGATCCGGATAATGAACTGATCTATGTTTTTTTAAGTAATCGTACCTATCCTGATGCAACAAACCGCAAATTAATGGAGTTGGATATTCGTCCTCGAATACAGGAAGTACTTTATAAGGCGATGAAGTAGACAAATAAGTGGTGGTTCGTGATAAGAGATTAGTGATAAGCAATTAGTGATAAAGTGATAAGTGATTAGTGGGCTGCGCGATGATGCTGCAGGGTACTAATCACTTATCACTAATTACTAATCATTTATCACTATTTAGAACGACAATCCGATACGGAAACCGAAGTTGTTCAGTTTGTCCACATTGTAAGTCAATACGTTGTCGGCTTTGTTGGTGCTATAGCTATAATACAGGGCCAGATGCAATCCCGGACCATAAGCCCATGGGTAAACATTCAAACCGACTTCCGGTGATACGTAGAAACCCCAGTTTTCGTTTCTGGATTCAAAGATGTTATAGTTAGAGCGGACTTTGGCATATTCTGTACCGAGTTTTACACCGGCATAAGGTTGCCATGCTCCACCACGGTTGAACTGATAACGTGCTGCTGCACCGAAAGGCAACTGAAAGATGGTGTGTTGCTGGTCACTGGTCATGCTACCGCCATTTACCGAAAAGGTTTCACGGCCTACATATTCATGGTTGGTGTGATAGTTTAGGAAGAGGCCTAATCCCAGGTTGGGGGTTACGAAATAACCACCTTCGAAGTTCATACCCCAGCCACTTGCATCATCTGCAAATCCATTGCTTAACGGTACATTAAATTGCCAGTCGATATTCGCATATCCATTATCTGATAATTGTGCCTTTGCCGGCATGGCAAAGACGAGAGCGAGGGCTGCGATGGCCAACACTCTGAAGGAAATATATTTTATTGTCTTCATAACGTTTCTAATGTTAGTTGTTATTTGTTAGTAAGATAAGGTGATTGTGTAAATGCCTGGTTAACACCTTTCACAGCGAGTGCTTTGTTCATATTGCTGGAATAAACCAAGCCGGTCATGTAACTTGTCCATAAGATAGGCAGTTTTTCCTTTGGTCCTTCCGGTGCATCCAGATTTACAATTTCCGTGATGAATGAGTTGGTGCTATAACTATAGTTCACTGCGTATGGATAATACCATCCGCCACCCCAGTTGCCCCAGTAGCCTGAGCCCCAGTATCCGGGATAGCCCCACCACCATTCCGGTTGTCCGTAATCGGTGAAGAAATAGGTGCTTTTGATGTAACTTACTTGTATACCCAATTGAGCCTCTTCTTTAGAAGCCGCCATTGTGTAACCTCTTTGATCCATATTGCTTTTATAAGCGGCGAGAATTTCTTGTGCAGCTTCTCCTTCCAGATATTCCGGTTCTTCTTTATCGCTGATCACGAGAATTTTGTCCGGCAAGTAGTAAGTGGTGAACTCTTTGAAGTTAGCCTTCTTGTCGTAATTGGTATACACCAAATAATCATTGTCCAATTTGTCCATGTCGGGGTCTTTTTCGCAAGCAGCGAACGCAAAGACCGCCAATAAAATAGGAATTAATCTCTTCATATCTTTTATAATGTTTAGGTTAAATAAAAAAATCCTGCCCTGGTACCTTAGGCTTTTGATAGAAACAACAACTTCTGTTATAAAAGGTTCGCAGAGGTGAATGTTAAAATGTTAAAGTATGGGCCGGATTATCTCCGGAAAGGGGTTATCTTTGTACGAAATTAAAAATCGGATACGTATGAAACAGTTACCTCGCTGCTATGCAGTACTTTGGTTTTTTTCACTTTTGCTTCTGTCCGCCCGTTTATCGGCACAGGCCGGTTTACTGGAAAAAGTGGAAAATATGGCTCTTGTCGATCGTGTGAAACCGTTGGAAACAACTGAATTTGTAGAGAAATACGTTATTTATTTCTCTCAACCTCTGGATCATCGTCATCCGAAAAAAGGTTCGTTTCATCAACGTGTTATTGTGGCACACGTCGGATTCGACCGTCCTACGGTGATCGTTACCGAGGGATATGGAGCCGCTTATGCCATGCGTCCGGGCTATCGTGAGGAGTTATCACGCTTGTTTAATGCAAATATGATATTTGTAGAACATCGCTTTTTTCTGGAGTCTACTCCGGAACCGAGAGACTGGAAGTATCTGACTGCCGAAAATTCTGCCAAAGACCTGCATGCCGTGACTGCTGCATTTAAGACGATGTATCCGGGGAAATGGATAAGCACGGGTATTAGCAAAGGAGGGCAGACTTCCTTATTGTATCGTGCTTTTTTTCCGGACGATGTGGATATTTCGGTTCCTTATGTAGCACCGCTTTGTTATGGCGTGGAAGACGGCAGGCATGAGCCGTTTCTGCAGCAGGTTTCTACGGCCGAAGAGCGGAAAAAGGTCGAAGATTTCCAGTTGGAAGTGTTGAAACGAAAAAGCAGGTTATTACCCCGTTTCGAAACCTATTGCACTGAAAAGAAGTATGTCTTTCGTGCCCCGTTAGATGAAATTTATGATTTTTGTGTGCTGGAGTATTCGTTTGCACTCTGGCAATGGGGGACGGAAGTGAGTAATATCCCTTCCTCTGCGGCATCGGACGAAGAGATATTCCGGCATTTGTTGGATGTCAGTGACCCGTCTTATTTTACTTGCGATAGTCCGAATGTTTCTTTCTTTGTACAAGCGGCCCGTGAATTGGGATACTACGGTTATGATATCGAACCGTTCAGAGAATATCTTTCTATTAAAAGCAGCAAGCATTATTTGCGGAGGTTGATGCTTCCGAAAGAATTACGGCATATGAAATTTCATAAAAAGCTTGGTCGGAAAATAGTGAACTTTCTGAAGGACAATGATCCGAAGATGATATTTATCTACGGGCAAAATGATCCTTGGACAGCCGCCGGTGTGACTTGGCTAAAAGGGAAGAAAAATGTGTCGGTGTTTGTTCAACCCGGTGGAAGCCATTTGGCACGGATCAGCACATTACCGGAGAGCATGAGAATGCATGTGATTTCGCAGATACAAAAGTGGCTGGACGAATAGATGTTTTTTGTTCGTTTTGTTGTATTTTATGAGTCTTTGTCGTGTTCCTCTACGAGGAAGGCGTTGTTCCTCTACGAAAAACGAAGGGAAACTCTACGAGGAACGGTAAGTTCCTCGTAGAGAAAAAGAAGACGTGTCTTAGTATATTGATATACAATGACTTATAAAAATGATGGAATGTGTGCTATTTTTACTGTTTACACTCATGCTTTCAGAGCCAGTTTAAATTATTTATAGAAGAGGTTTGAGTATTTTCGGCACTTCCACTTTTTCGAGGTTAATGGCTTCCAATTGTTTCTTCCCCTCCGGGGTCAAACTGAAATACATTTGTCTTTTATCCGTTTCCCCTAAGGCTCTTTTTATCAATCCCTTTTCTTCCACGGTTCTGATGACTTTAGAAGTGTGGGAAGTTCCCATTTCAGTACGGGCAGACAAATCTGTGGATGTCATCTCCTTTTGGGCTTCCTGCAGGGCACACAGTATCATTGCTTCATTAAGTGATAAACCGTATACTTCTTCAAACTGCGCTTCAAAGCCCGCGAGGGCTTTGTAAATATCGCGCATTATGCATATTGTTTTCATTTATTTTTTTATATAAACAGGTTAATGTTCGCATTGTCGGCGCGTTCCATATACGTGGCTACTCCGCCAATGGTTACTTCATCCAATAATTCTTCTTTTTTCACTCCCATTACGTCCATAGACATTTGACAAGCAATAAATTCCACACCATTCTCCAATGCTTGCCGGCGCAGAGATTCCAGTGAGTCTATGCCTTTGTGCTTCATTATGGACCGCATCATTTTTCCTCCTATGCCTCCCATACTCATTTTGGATAATTTCAGCTTTAGTGAACTGGAAGGTAACATCATACCGAACATTTTTCCAAAAATATCCTTTTCTACTTTGGGCTTGCTAAGCCGTTTTATAACGTTCAGTCCCCAAAAGGTGAAGAAGATAGTTACTTTTTGTCCGGTTGCTGCTGCACCGTTTGCCAGCACAAAGGTGGCTAATGCTTTATCAAGATCATCGCTGAACATGATAAAAGTTTTGCCTTTACCTTCACAGGAAGTCACCAGATTACAGGCTTTCGGTTCCTCCTTTTCAATAATCACCACCGATTTTCCACCTGAACTTTCTTTAGAAATCAGTTTGTTCCCTGTAGAATTACACCATGCAGACGCATCGCGCGCAAAACCGGGATCAGTGGAAATGACCTCTACCCGTTCGCCGGGAGTGAGTGTATCCATTGTTTTTTTCATTTTCAGGATAGGTCCGGGACACTGCATACCACAGGCATCCACCCGAATGACACGTGCTGATGAATCGGTGTTTGCTGACGGCTGCGGAGAAGGGGTGACGGTAGTAGGAGTTACCTTATTATCAGTGTGTTGAATGTCATTTTCTTCGTTCAGAACAATGGGTGCGGTAGCCGCCTTATAAATTTTTAATCCGCCGGAAAGGTTGCGCACTTTATCGTATCCATGCTGAGAAAGTATACGGTAGGCTAAATATCCTCTTAGGCCGACGGCACAGAACACGTATACGGGTCTGTCTTTGGGAATTTCGTCAATGCGGTCGCGTATTTCATCCAATGGTATGTTGACTGCGCCCGGCAATGATCCTAAAGAGAATTCGTCGGATGTCCGTACGTCCAATAGAAATTCGTGTTCCAGCCGGATATCGCGCAGATCGCGCCAATAAACAAGCTTCACTTTTTCTGCAATGATATCTTCGGCCACGTAACCTGCAATGGCTACCGGATCTTTGGCCGATGAGAACGGAGGTGCATATGCCTGTTCCACTTGCATCAGGTCGTAGATGGTGCCTTGATGTTTGATAATAAGTGCAAATTCATCGATACGCTTGTCAACTCCGTCGTAGCCGACAATCTGTGCACCGTATAGTTTACCGCTTTTTTTATCAAACGTGATTTTGATACTCATCTGGGTAGCATCCGGATAATAACCGGCATGTGAAGAAGAATGAGTAGTTGATGAGGCGTAGGCTATTTCTGCTTGTCGCAGGCGTTTACCGGGCAATCCGGTGGTCGCTACGGTGAGGTCGAATACTTTGGCAATGGAAGTACCGATAGCTCCTTCATACTTGATTTTTGCTCCTAAAAGATTGTCGGCAACGATACGGCCTTGTCTGTTGGCAGGGCCTGCGAGGTAATTCAACCAGGGTTTTCCCGTGATCGGATGGTGGTATTCAATGGCATCGCCGATTGCATAGATCGCTTCATCTGAGGTTTGCAGGAAGTCATTTACGGCAATACCGCCGGCTTCTCCGATTGTCAGTCCGGCAGCACGTGCCAATGTCGTTTCCGGACGTACGCCGATGGAGAGTATGACGATATCCGCCTGAATCGATTGCCCGTTTTTGAATATTACTTTCAGTTCTTTTCCTGTTCTCTCAAAGGAGGCAACCGCTTGTTCCAGATATAAATTCACCCCTTTATCCATCAGATGCTGATGTACGAGGGAAGCCATCGAGAAATCGATAGGAGTCATTACCTGATTGGCCATCTCTACGATCGAGACCTTAGCTCCCAACGCATGTAAGTTTTCTGCCATTTCCAGACCGATAAATCCGGCCCCGATAACCACTGCTTTACGAACAGGGTGTTCATGGATATATTTTTTTATCCGGTCCGTATCATAGACATTTCTGAGTGTAAAGATTCCGTCGGAATCGATCCCCGGCAGAGGTGGTCTGACCGGTATTGCACCGGTAGAGATCAATAATTTGTCGTAACTTTCTTCGTATGTATCCTCACTGTTGAGACGTACGGTCACTGTTTTTTTCTTGCGGTCGATAAAGATAACTTCATTTTCTGTACGTACATCCACACGAAAACGTACGGAAAAGGCTTCGGGAGTCTGTACGAATAACTTTTCACGATCGGTTATCACATCTCCGATATAATAAGGTAATCCACAGTTAGCGTAAGAAATGTACTTACCTTTTTCAAGGAGAATGATTTCCGATGTTTCGTCCATTCTTCTGATTCGGGCGGCAGTGGTTGCTCCACCTGCTACACCTCCAATGATGATAATTTTCATATTTATTTTAATTGTAAATAGTTTCCTTTGGAAATAATAACGTTCAATAAATATAAAAAGTTCATGAACTACGGAAAATACTTTCAGCTTTCAGCTCTCGATCCCTAATTTTTAGGTTCTCGGCTTTCAATTCCCAACACTTAACTTCCAACTCTCAATTTTCAACTTCCAACTACACAAGCATTTTATCCTCAAATAAAGAATTGCTGAGAGCTTGTAGCGCTTTTTTCTTATCACTGGTTTTCACAACAACGGATACGTCGTTGTTGGTACTCCCATAAGAGATCATGCGTAGCGGGATGTCTTTCAATGCTTCCATAATTTTTGCTTCGAATCCGGTATATTGCCATTTCATGTTACCTACGACGGAGATGATGGACATATGATCTTCTACTGTGACGTTTGCATATTTCGATAATTCGCGGATGATGCGTGGCAATGCTTCGTTGTTGTCCGTCGCAATAGAAATATCGGTACTGGAGGAGGTGAGCAGACACAATGATGTCTGGTATCTGGCAAATGTGTCGAAAACCTTACTGGTGAACAGATAAGGGCGCAAGGCATGATTGGATTCGAATTTAAGATAGAATATTGAGTCCTTTGCGGCAATGGCTTTTATAATACGATCGTCTTGGCTTTTGGAAATAAGTGTGCCTTCGGCTTGAGGTTCTATCGAACTGAGCAATCGTACCGGAATGTCTTTTTGACGGGCCGGTGCAATACAAAAAGGATGGAGGATTTTTGCTCCGAAGTATGCCAGACGTTCAGCTTCTTCAAAACTCAGTTTCTTTATGGGAGTGGTATTTTTTACGATACGCGGGTCGTTATTGTGCATACCGTCTATATCAGTCCATATTTGAATTTCTTCAGCATTGATAGCTGCTCCGATGAGTGAAGCGGTGTAGTCGCTTCCACCCCGTTTGAGGTTATCTGTTTCGTTGTAGGCGTTTTTACAGATGAACCCTTGGGTGATAAATAGTGGAATTCCTTTGTATTTCTTTATTAGTTCCGACAAATGTTTTTCAATGTATTCCATATCCGGTTCACCATCGGGGCCTATACGCATAAAGTCGAAAGCGGAAAGGAGTACATTGCTTTTTTTTTGTTCTTTCAAATAAAAGCTCATTAATGCTGTACTGATGAGTTCGCCTTGTGCAACTATTTCTTTTTCATCGGCAACTGTAAATGAGTTGCGGGTGAAATTCCAAAGTAAGCGAAAGCGATCCAGAATATGATCTATGGCTTGTCGCTTTATACAATCATCTTTTAATAATTTGTTGGCAAAATCCACAAAATAGAATTCAAGCTTAGTGATTTCGTTGTGAGCCTCGTCTATTTCTCTGTTGAAGATGTACGAAACTATTTTCTCCAGATGGTCTGTGGTGCCTGCTGTGGCGGAGAGTACAACTATTTTAGGATGATCATCACTAATCAGATTTGCTACATTCTTCATTCTTTCTACAGAACCGACAGAGGTTCCACCAAATTTACAGACTTTCATTGTTTCTTGTTTTTTAATACGGTTATTCTTGTTTTTATTTTCATAACCACCTTTTCATTTCAGTTCGTTTTTATCAAAATGAAAAGGAGGGAGAGATGTTTCTTATTTTCGAACTATAATCGAAAAATGCTGTTATAAAGCGGATTATACAATTAGTAGACTCTTCTTTGCTGTGACATCTCATCTATAAAAAATCAAATGGCATGCCAAAGGTTTGGGTGTATTGCTTTTAACCAATTCATCAATTATTACTTGTTGGTAGTATGGCTGATATTAGTGGATTGAATCTTCTATATTTCGAGCAAAGGGAGAAGGATATTTTTTCTTTTGCACGTAAAAATGGTAAATGTGATTATTAGGTCTTTTGTAAAATGATCATTAAGACAATAGTCCCTTTTTTCAGTACATTTTTACCTGTGCAAAGAGTTTTTTGACGCTATATTTGCGGTATGATTTAGTTGATATGATATCTAATATTTATAATGTAAAGCACTAAAATATGAAGAAAAAAATTGTTCTGTTTTTGGGATTATTTTTTCCTGTAATTATTCCATTCTGTTATGCAATGGACATTCCCCGTCCTGAATATCCCCGTCCACAATTTGAAAGAAAAGACTGGATAAATTTAAATGGAATATGGAGCTATACATTTGATTTTTCTAAAAGTGGTATGGAACGCTCTCTATATGCTTCCGAGGGATTCGGGCAGACTATTATGGTTCCTTTTTGTCCGGAAAGTTCGCTTTCTGGAGTCGGTCATAAGGATTTCATTCATGCAATGTGGTATCAGCGTAAAATTTCCATACCGGTTGTCTGGAAAGGAAAACGCATTCTGCTTAACTTCGGTGGGGTGGATTATAAATCAATTATATATATTGATGGGCAACAAGTTTTTGTTCATTATGGAGGATCTTCTTCTTTTTCTGTAGATATTACTTCTTATGTTAATCCCGGTTCTACAAGTAATTTGGTGGTATATGTGGAAGATAATTTGCGACAAGGATTACAAACGGCTGGAAAGCAATCGTTTCGCCTGAATTCTTATGGCTCTCGTTACACGCGTGTTACCGGTATTTGGCAAACTGTCTGGATGGAAGCTATAGCAAAAGAAGGTTTGAAAAACTGTTACATTACTCCTGATTTGGATAACAAAATGTTTGTTTTTGAACCAGTATTCTATAATATAGATCAAAAAACTTCGTTTAGAGTTCGTATCTTTGATAATGGGAAAGAAGTTTTCGTGCAACAAGTTCCTTCAAGCCAAAGTTCTTTCATTATCGCTAAACTGAAAAATGTAAAGACATGGTCGCCTGAATCCCCTTTCCTTTATGATATTGAATTTACTGTATTGGACGCTCAAGGACAAGTTATTGACAGAGTAAATTCATATGCGGGGATGCGAAAGGTAGAACTTCGCGGGAAAACATTTTATCTTAATAATCAGCCATATTATCAACGTTTGGTTCTTGATCAAGGATACTATCCTGACGGGCAATGGACTGCTCCTAATGACACTCAATTAAAAAGGGATATCATATTGAGTAAGAAAGCTGGATTCAATGGTGCCCGTCTGCACCAGAAGGTATTTGAACAACGATACTTCTATTGGGCTGACAAACTGGGATATCTTACTTGGGGAGAATCTGCCAGTTGGGGGGTGAAATGGGAAGACCAAGTGGCAGCTCGTAATATGATAACCGAATGGGAAGAGTGTATATATCGCGACTATAATGCTCCGTCTCTCGTAGCTTGGTCGCCTTTAAATGAAACTTGGAAAGATGATGTTGATGGCCAACGGGTCCGTTTGACGAACGATCTTTATTTTACTACGAAACGTATGGACCGTACTCGTCCTGTGGTAACTGCAAGTGGTGGATACCATACTGGTTTTACCGATATTTATGCAGAACACACTTATGTTCAGGATCCTATTCAGCTATATAAACAGTTGGCATTAAATGAAGAGGGCTATCCTTATGTGTTTCGTCCCGATAAAAGTGCTCCTTATAAAGGTGAGGCATATATGATTGATGAGTTTGGGGGGATACAGTGGATTAAGGAGATGGAAGTATCAGAGGTCAGTGACCAAAAGAAGTTTTGGGGATATGGTGTTCCTCCCAAGACCTTAGAAGAATTTTATCAAAGGTTGGAAGAGCAAGTTAATGTTATTCTGAGTCTTGACCATATCACAGGATTCTGTTACACACAGATTGTTGATGTAGAACTGGAGAAAAATGGAATTTATACGTATGACCGGAATGAAAAGTTCGATATGAAACGTATCCGGCAGATATTTTCAAAACCCCGTGACCAAGCTAAAAAGGAGGTCAAAAAGATGCTGGATGAAAGAGTTTCTAAATATGAAAATAACAAATAAGTTCACACGAGTATAGAAAAGTTGGATTATTTTATATAAAATCGAATTGTTAACATTTAAATTAATTAAAACATGAAAAAGAGTACTTTTTTACTTCTGACTACTATATTGGTAGCAGGAGGTGCGGTATCACAAACTCTTCCGGAAGGTATGACGAGTCTTCTCCCCGAGGGAGTAAAGGCAAATATTGCGACTGAACAGAAAGGTAGTAAAAAGAAAGATCTGGTAGTTGCAGGTGAAAAATCAAAAGGTTATAAGGCCTTTTTTGCAGCTTCGGATGCGGTTAATGGCGAAGAATTATGGGTGACTGACGGAACGAAACAAGGTACCCACATGGTGAAAGATATCTGGCCGGGAAGTTCTGGATCAAATGTGAATTATTTGACGCGCTTCAATGATAAAGTTGTTTTTGGTGCTGATGATGGTGAAAATGGTATGGAATTATGGATTTCGGACGGAACGGCAGAAGGAACCTATATGGTGAAAAATGTACATGAGTTTGCTTCTTCTGATCCACGTGGATTTACGCAAGTCAATGAAACCCAATTTATTTTCGGAGCTAAAAATTTTGATAGCGAGAACTATGATACAGCTCGAGGTCCACAATGGTGGCTGTACGTCAGTGACGGAACTGAGGAAGGAACGGAATTAATTTACGAGTGTGATACAAGATTCCCCGGACAGTCTTATGGAACTACTTGGACCACCCCTTATTGTCGCGTTGGAAGAAAGGTTTTTTTTAAAGCCGATAATATGGATGGTACCATAGGTGAAGAACTTTGGGTAACAGACGGTACTCGCGAAGGTACTAAATTGGTTATGGATATCAATACGGAAGTATTAACAACCGGAACAGCCGGTTCTGCTCTTGATAATCTTGTTAATTTCTATAATGAGAAATTATTTTTTAAAGCATGGTCTATTGAGCACGGTGCTGAGCCATGGGCTAGTGACGGTACTCCCGAAGGTACGTATGAAATTAAAGACACAGACCCTTCATTAGATGCAAATTCAAAACCTCGTAGTGGAGGAGTTTCTTGCCCAGGTGTATATCCGTATAACGGAAAAGTATATTATCGTGGCTATGATCCGGCAAAAGGATTCGAATTGGCATGTACCAATCTGGAGAAAGAAGATTATATCACTTTTGATATAAATGTGAACGAGCCAACGAATGAGAAGAATGGTTTTGCAGATCCCGGTACTGAATTTGATGGAGTATATATGTTTTGTGCCGATACCGGTAACGATGCGGCAAAACCGAATAATTTCGGTGGAGAATTGCATTATACCGATGGCAAAACAGTTACTATGCAATCAGATAGAGCTCCTGGTTCATTAAGTCACTGGGTAAAGGATCTTACTGTGGTTTCCGGTAGTTTGTACTGGTGGAATGCAGGTGGTGCAGTAGCTGAAGATAAAGAAAAGCTGTTTAGGATAGACAATAAGGAGCAATTTCCGGTTCGTGTTACTAATTTTAATCCGGCCGGCGATAAAGTTCATACTTTACGTAATCTGAATGGTGATCTTTTATTTGCTACGAATGATGAAAATAAGGCATTGTATATTTATCATTATCGTAAAGAAGGTTTTGATCCAATAAAAGATGCTGATGATTTGGATAAATGTTTAGAGTTCAGAACTCGTGCAGAAATGGAAGGAACAGGTATTAAAACGACTCCAATAGCAGAAGAAACAGTTATATATCCGAATCCTGCATCTGAAAAATTTAGTTTCAATATTCATGGAACAATAATAAGTGTAAAAATATATGATGTGTCTGGACGGTTGCTAAAAGAGGAAACACAGTTGACTGAAAATACGGTTGATATATCTTCTCTTCCCAAAGGAGTTTATCAAGTATTGTTCACTGGTACAGAAGGTTCTTTTGTTTCTAAGTTACTTGTAAACTAAATAAGTAACAATTGTTTTGGTTTAGTTTCCGCCACAGAGGACATAGAGTTCTCGGATGTTCTCTGTGGTAAAAGCTATATTAGTCTATTAGATGAATTATTATTTAAAATTTAATTATTGAATGGATAAGCATCAATTTTCCAGAATGACGGCGCTTTTTGTAGTCTTGTTTTTTACGCTTGTTTTATATGGGCAGAATGTTATTTCGCTATCAGGAACCGTATTGGATAGTAAAAACAAAGAACCGCTTATAGGCGTTACTGTGGTGGAAGAAGGTACTACAAACGGTACAGCAACAGATCTGGACGGGAAGTTCGTTTTAAAAGTAGCATCTAATGCCATTCTACGTGTCAGTTACATGGGGTACACAAGTAAGAAAATTACTGTTACCAATAATCAATACTTAACAATATTGTTGGAAGAAGAAAGTAGGCTATTGGACGAGGTGGTTGTGGTTGGGTATGGTGTTCAGAAAAAGAGTGATATAACAGGAGCTATTTCTTCCGTTTCAGGAGATGCGATAAACAGTGTGCCGGTTGCATCGGCACTTCAAGCTTTACAAGGAAAAGCTTCCGGTGTGAACATTATTCAAAATACCGGAGCACCTGGAGGTAATACAACCATTAAGATCCGAGGAACAGGTACGGTCAATGATGCTGATCCACTTTATGTAGTGGACGGATTTATTGTTGACAGGATAGATCATTTAAGTCCGAATGATATTGCCAATGTTGAAATATTGAAAGATGCAGCTTCAAGTGCTGTATATGGTGCACGTAGTGCCAATGGCGTTGTTTTGATAACTACCAAGAGCGGTGAAAAGGGAGGCATGAAAATTTCATTTGATAGCTTTGTCGGAGTTTCTGCACCTTGGAAGAAAATATCAGTGATGGATGTAGAACAATATGCCCTTATGCAAGACTATATTAACGGATTATCTAACTATTCCGTTGAAGGACAACTGTATTATTCCAAAAATTCATCAGGGGAACTTTATTACGATAAATACAAATATTTCCTTGTTGACACAATCAGAAACAATTCTCCTGCTAATTGGTGGGATGCAGTTACCCAAACCGGATTTAGACAACAATATAACCTTTCGGTGTCCGGAGGGAGTGATAAACATAAATACATGGTCAGTGGAAGCTTTTATGATGAAAATGGCATCGTAAAGACGTCCGGATACAGGCGTTTCAATACACGTATTAACATGAATAGCAAATTGACATCCTGGTTAAGTATGAATGCGAATATCTTGTATACAAATGAAAACCGTCAAATTGTTCCCGAAGGAAAAAGTAGTATTCTAAAACAAGCACTGTTTCAAAATCCGATGATTTATACGTACGATTCGAAAGGATATTTTTCCGAAAACCATCCGATTGCCGTATTGGAACGTAATCATAATAAAATGAGCAGACATCGTATAGATATGAACTTAAGTCTTACAACTCAAATTTTAAAAAGATTGACTTATCAGTTCAAAGTATCAGACTATATTGTTCCTGAAACACTTTCTAACTTTTACGAAGTGAATAAACTAGAGGAAGACTTTCAGATGCCTAATGATCTCACTACCGTGTATAGACGTCAGAATCTGACTAATAAGTGGGAGATCAATAATCTACTCACATTTATTTGGAACAATAAAGTACATGATCTTACACTCATGGTCGGTCAGACGGCCGAGGGATACCGCTATAGTTTTCAGGAATCGAACAGAAAAGGTACTGTAAGCAACTCGTCTGATCTTTGGTATTTGTCGAGTGCCTATACAGGTGATAAAACTTATGGACGCGATCGGCATTGGAGTGCATTGGGTTTTGTCGGACGTGTAAATTACAATTTTTTGGATCGCTATCTGTTTCAAGCGAATTTCCGTACCGATGCTTCCTCCATCTTTGCAAAACAAGAAAGATGGGGTTTCTTCCCTTCTGTTTCTTTAGGATGGAAATTTTCATCCGAATCTTTTATGAAAAATGTCGATTGGCTTACATTGGGTAAACTACGCGTAGGATGGGGACAGTTAGGGAATAACAGAATTGATGAAATGTCTCGTTATACATTGCTGAATACACAATATAATTATCCGTATGGCATAGGCAATCATATTCTTTATCCGGGTATTACTGCTACGGCTATTGGAAACCCTAATATTCGTTGGGAAAAAACGGAAACTGTTAATATCGGTCTTGATATGGGGCTTTTTAAAAATAAACTGACCATCGGGTTGGAATTTTTTAATAAACAGACTACCGATATGCTACTGCGTGTTCCTGTTACTTTATCGGCTGGACTTGACGATGCTCCGATGACAAATGCTGGTTCTGTGCAGAATCGGGGGGTGGAGTTGATTGTTAATCATAAAAACAACATTGGCAAATTCAGATATGAAGTGGGATTTAACGTATCTTATATTAAGAATAAGGTCACGAGTTTAGGCACAGGTAACGAACCTATTTACGGAGCTCACTTAGATGAATCGAGTATTGTTGACTTTGTAACTAAAACGGCTGTGGGAAAACCGATTGGTAGTTTCTTCGGGTATGTAACTGATGGGATTTTTAACACATACGAAGAGGTAAAGGCAAGTGCACAATATGAGCCAGGGAAGAATGCTCTCGATCAGATCACACGCCCGGGTGACTTCCGTTTTAAAGATTTGAACGGTGATGGCCGTATTACGGCAGAAGATCGGACATATCTGGGATCTCCGCTTCCCGATTTCGTTTTCGGAATTCCACTTTCTTTCAGTTATGGTAATTTTGACTTAAGTCTTTTCTTTCAAGGACAGGCGGGAAATAAGATATTTAACGTGATGGATTACTATCTGAATAACGCGAGTTCGGGTAATGTTTATGCGGATATACGAAACAAACATTGGTCTGGTCAATTGATAGATGACAGGAAATTCTTTCCGAGAAATCTTGATGCCTCTGTGCCTGATCTTGATCCTAATGATATGCCTCGTAATTTTAGGGCATCTGATTTTTACGTAAAAGACGGTTCTTACATTCGTCTTCAGGAACTTCGTTTTACATACAATTTTACGGAAGCAGTATGTTCTCGGTTGTATCTGTCGAATTTGTCCCTGTATGTAGGAGCTTACAATTTGGTGACGTTCACAGGATATAATGGATTTGATCCGGAGGTCGGTAAGATAGTGGGAACGGAAAGTAATAATCTCAATATGGGAGTAGATCATGGAAACTATCCGCAAGCACGCACATTTACGATAGGATTTAAAATTGTTTTGTAACTATAAACTGTTGACTTATGAATAAGAATTTATTGAATATACTGTTTATCCTAAGCTTTTCGTCGGTATTTCTGACTGGGTGTGGTGACTTTTTGGAAAAAGAGGTTCTCGGAAACCCTACGGACGAGAATTTTTATGATACACAATATAAATTGAAAGCTGCTTTGAATGCAACTTATGATGTGCTACAAATGGATCTTTTCAATGAATGTGAATGTCGTTTTGGTGAGGCTTGTGGTGATGATGTGATTGGAGGTGACGAAAGTCTGAGTACCCAAATGGGACAATTGGTCCAGTTCCGATTTAATACATCTAACACTTGGATAGAAAATAGGTATGAGATTAATTATAAAGGAGTGCAACGTGCCAATCAAGTAATAGCAAATGCGCATCGAGTGAAGTTATCGATTTATGATTATGCCTCTCACAAAGCTGTACGCGAGATATTGGGGCAGGCAAAGTTTCTGAGAGCTTTGTTCTATTTTAATTTAGTGAAGACATATGGTGGAGTGCCTATCCGTGAAGAGGTAGAGACAATGGATCATTTTGTCATCCCTCGTAGTTCTGCTGCCGAAGTATATGCTTATATCGAGAAAGACTTGAGAGAAGCTGCTATCATGTTGCCGGCACGCTATATGGGGACAGATGCAGGACAGGCAAGTTGTGGCGCGGCTGTTGCATTATTGATGAAGGTGCTTATGTATCAGGCCACTCCAGGAGTAGAATCTGAGAAGTGGCAGGAAATGGTGAGTTTGGGTGAATATTTTGTAGAAGGTAAAAAGATGACTTTTGGAGAAATACTTAAATTTGATGCATCAAAGGAGGATTGGGAAGCACTTCGTAAACGTCTTTGGTTTATGCCGAAAGAATTGAATGCTCAGACAGACCCTTATGAAACTGTAGACACAGAGCTGGTATCACTGCAAAATGCTTATTCGTTGGAGTATAAGGACTATTATGGTAATGCTATCGCCTATCATGATCAGTTTTATCAGGTTGGCGAGTTTTGTAAAGGATCTGTTTTTGAAGTTGTATTTAAAGAATCTGCAGATGGTTCTACGGGTGATACGAATGAAGGCTCCTCTATATACAACAAACTTTATGCTGTCCCAAGTACCATGTTGTGGATAAAAAGTGATATAAGGGCAGAATTATTCGGCAATGATCCTCGTATCGCAAGTGTTAGTGCACATCAGGACTATGCTCCCGATGGTGAAATAAACAATTGTGGTCCGGGCAAGATTGTTTCGCTGAAATGGTATACGCCTCTAAAGGATCGTCCACAATACGGTGGTGATAATGGTAAAAACAGGCGTTTGATTCGATATGTAGAGGTTGTACTAATGTATGCGGAAGCATTGAATGAGTGTCATCAAGGTGCACGAGCGTTAGTTCAACTGAATAAGAGTAAGGCGCAGGCTAATACTATAAATAACAGTGCTACTCTCTATATCGGCGGAGGCTATGGTTATATGCGAGATCAGATATGGAAAGAACGCCGTATTGAACTCAGTTACGAATGGGATCGTTTTTTTGATTTGGTTCGTCAGAAAAGAGCGGCAAGTATACTTAAAACATTTGGTGCTAAACAGTCCAATAAACGCGGTTATTTTTTCCGGGAAGGAGTTAATGAGTTATTTCCGATACCGCAGAGCGAGATTGATATTTCTAATGGAGTTGTGAAACAAAATCCTGGCTATTAATTAAATCTATTGTAAAATGAAGATAAGTATAAAACTATTGTTGGGTATGTGTCTCTTTCTATTCATGGTTTCCTGTGAGGAGGAGACTGCCCGTCTACCTCGTGCTGAAATTAATATCAATAAATTACAACTGATGATCAACGAGTCAATGGTTGTCAACTTTACCGGTACGGCCGATCAGGCTGTTGTTTATACGGGTGATGATATGCATGATTATAACCTTCGTGATCAGAGCAATACCGGATTTGTGATGAACAAGGATTTGTTTACATATGCCTATTCTGTACCTGGGGTATACAAAGTAGTATGCGTAGCTTCTACTTACACGGATCTTGCTACGGATTTAAAGCAGGATACCTGTTCTTATATAGTTACGGTTGTTGATGACGAAACCGAGATCGAAAGACTATCATGTCCACAAGTATTGTATGATGAAGTTTTTGCCAAAAGAATGGAGAATGATGAATGGTTGATGACGCTTCCGCGCAAAGTGAAATATAGTACATCTACTCCTTCCATATCTCTTTCACAGAGATTACGTTTTTATATACCTTCAGACTCGGCGAAGGTTTCTCTCAATGGAAAAGAGTATTCGGCTGTCGCTAAGTACGATCTGGCTTCTCCAATTGATATTGAGGTGAAATCGAATTACGGAACTGTCCGTCCTTATAAATTATATACGTTATATTATCCAGAGTTCAATGGCTTTTCATTGGCTGGTGTTAAGGGGGTACTTTCCCGTTCAGAATTTGATTATAATATGTTCGAAATGAATGTGACCCTTCCAGTAGGCACGGATATTCGCACGCTTGTACCCGAATTTACAATGTATTCAGCTACAGACAAAGTATATATCGGAGATGTGGAGCAGATATCGGGAGTGTCTATGGTTGACTTTAGCAATGGGGTAACCTATCGTCTGGTATCGTCTGTACCGGATAATCCGGTTATGCAAGCGGTATCGTTCATTAAAGTTAGTATAAAGTAGGTGTTAGACTTTTGTTTTATTATTAATAGCTGGCAATATGTACAGATTGTTATTTCTTATTCTTTTTTCGGTCTCTATGCAACTAACGCTGGGAGCAAGTAATCGTTTTATGCACATCACGAGCAAAGAGGGACTTCCACATCAACAAATTGAAAAGATAATGCAGGATGATAAAGGAAGATTATGGATAGGAACACGCAATGGTCTGTCATGTTATGATGGGTATAATATTGTCAGTTATTTTAATCAAAAAGACAATCCCTACTCACTGAGTCATAATTTTATTAAAGCATTGTATCAAGATAGCAAGAAGCGGATATGGATTGGTACATACGAAGGAATATGCAGATATCAACCTGCTACGGATGACTTCAAATGTTACAGTTTGTCCGGTCCGAAAGTTTTTTCTATTGTTGAAACCAGTACTGGAAAGATTATTTGCGGAGGAGACCAACTATATATATATAATGAGCAGACGGATGAATTTGTATTACAGCCACGACAAGACCCTCATTTTATTATATCGATGGCTGTAGATACAGAAGACAGGCTCTTTATATCGACCAGCCATTCTATCTTTTATTATGATATTTCCTTTTCGAAGACGACTCAGATAAATCCGGCCTATTTTTCAGAATTCCTTCCGGAGAATGATGCTATCATTCCTTTGTTCTTTGATTCCAAAGGAGTCCTTTGGATCGGAAGAAATGGAAAGGGGGTAATGAATATTGATTTGAAATCAGATTCGATTAATATTCCTGATTTATCCATATTGTCCGATGGAACAGTGCGTACAATAACAGAAGATAAAAAAGGTCGGATTTGGCTTGGGACAGAAAAAGGAGTTACGGTACTTAATGGTAATGGCACTTCGGAGATACTTCAACAAGACTTTGTGGACAATAATAAATTGAATGACAATGCTGTTTATACAATTTTATCTGATAAGGACGACAATATGTGGATCGGAACTTACTTCGGGGGTATTAACGTCTTGCTTAAGAATAATGAACAAATTCATTGGATTGAAGCGGGATATACATCCAAACATATTAAAGGTAAAGTTATCCGTAAATTAATTGAACCGCAAAAAGATATTCTTTGGATAGCCACAGAAGACGGTGGATTAAACATTTACAATACAATCACAAGCGAGATTCGTGTTTTTGATAAAATTAAACAATTGGGACATAATATTCATGAACTATATTATGACGAAACACGTAATGATATATGGATCGGAACGTTCAGAAACGGTCTTTTCAATTATAATCTCTCATCTGGAACTTCCGTTCGATATCTGCCCGGTGACAAGAATGGTTTAGCTTCGGATGCTATTTTTTCTATAAAGAGACAACGGAACGGAACTCTTTGGATAGGCACAAGTAGGGGGTTGCGATATTATGACCCGGAGAAAGATATGTTTTTACCGATGAATCATCCGATACTCGACATTGATTTTATATATTATATCTTGATAGATAGCAAGGATAATGTGTGGGTAGGAACTCGTAACAACGGTCTTTTTCGCATAAATGCAAAAAACAATGAAATTAATGGATGGACGGCAAAGGCAAGTAATTCTCAACTCAAAGATAATTACATCACGTTTCTCTATCAGGATTCAATGGATACTATATGGATAGGTACTAGTAATAACGGATTACAATTTATAAATCCTTCGGATTTAAAAATCGGAACACTGAAAAATGAGCTTTCGTTATCTAACAATACAATCTGTAGTATAATTGAAGATGAATTTGGACGTTTATGGATTGGTACCAATCAAGGATTGTATCAATTCAACAAAGAGCGAAGCACGTTGGTTTGCTACACCGTTGAAGACGGACTTCCGATTAATCAGTTCAATTTTTCATCTTCAATTCAGGCCCAAAACGGACTGTTATATTTTGGAAGTGTGGACGGACTTATTTCATTCACGCCGAAAACAATGAAAGAGAGTAGGGGGCCTTTTTATGTTCATTTAGGATATTTGACGATCAATAATCGAATTATTACATCAAAAAGTGAGAATTCTCCATTGACTACAGATTTGGATGAGACATCGAGTCTAACCTTTTCTTATAGTCAGTCTCGTTCTTTTAGTATTGAGTATACGGTCATATCATTAGGGAATACTAGTACGATCAATTATCAGGTTCGTTTACTGGGAGTTGACAAGGATTGGCGGAGTGTAGGAAAAGAACGTAAATTTGTCGGTTCGAATCTTCCTGCCGGAAGTTATAAACTACAAATCAGAGCGAATAATTCCAATGAAGGTTGGGAACGTTCACCCATCAAAGAGATTGAGTTTATCATACGTCCTCCATTTTATTTCTCACTTTGGGCGTTTCTACTCTATTTCTTGATAGCAGGATTGATTTCTTATTTTGTGTATCGTATTTTTTCCATCCGGATAAAAGAAAAAAATGCCATCCGGGAGGCTAATATGGAGAAAGAAAAATTGGAAGAGATTAATAAAACGAAAATGGATTTCTTTACTTCTGTTTCTCACGAATTGAAAACTCCTTTGTCACTGATTATGGCACCGCTTAAATATATCTCTCAGCATCAGGATTTATTACCAGAGTCATCAGAACGATTAGATATGGCTATAAAAAATACAAACAAGATGGTTGGGCTAATTGACGAACTGATCACTTTCAATAAAATGGAATCAGGAAATTTCCAGTTTTATATTCAAAAGGGTAATCCATTGGCTTTTATCGAGAATATAGCTCAATTATTTAAAGAGAGTGCTATTGAAAAGTCAATATCACTTTATATCCATTGCGAGAACAATGATGAGGAAGTTTGGTTTTCCCCCTCATATGTTGAGAAGATTACTAATAATTTACTTTCTAATGCTATTAAGTTTACACTTTCGGGTGGTAGAGTTTTTATCAATGCAGCAATAACGGATAATGCTGACGGCTATACTTATCTCCGTATTGAAGTAAAAGATACAGGTATAGGCATTGTCAAAGAAGAACTAGATAATATTTTTGATAAATATTACCAGACGAAACGTGGGCATAATTTGAATTCTAACGGTTGGGGAATAGGATTGGCTTTGGTGAAGAGGTTTACGATGGTTCATAAAGGAAATATTACGGTAGAAAGTGAGCTCGGAAAGGGATGTTGCTTCGTGGTTAATCTGAATGTTTCGGAATCTGCTTTTGAAGCGGAAGATAAAATTAGTACTGAAAAAATGTCAGTATCTTTGGAGCAGTATAAATTTAGTGTTCCTTATCTAGAGCGTAGCACAACAGGCTCTTCTTATACCAGCCAAGATACCGATTTAAAATATTCAATTTTGTTCGTTGAAGACAATGTGGAATTACTTAAGTTTCTCTCTGATATTTTCGCTACTAAGTACAATATTTATTTGGCGGAAAATGGTGAAGAGGCTTTAGTTATTGCTCACAAATATCCCATAGATATAGTGGTTTCGGATGTTATGATGGAAAAAATGGATGGAAATACATTGTGTCGGAATTTGAAGAATGATCTTTCTACGTCGCATATACCGGTCATACTTTTAACAGCTAAAACAGATACGAATGATGTCATAAAGGGATATGAAAGTGGAGCGGAAGCATATGTAGCGAAACCTTTTGATCCTAAAATATTAGAACTTCAAGTAAAGAATATCATTCAGATGAAGCAGGTACAACGTGAGAAAATTGGCGCAACGATGGGATCGGATATTGAGTCGGTACCATTGAGTAAGTTTGACAAAGAGTTTATTAATAAACTGAATGAACTTATTGAAAATAATATCGATAATAATGATTTCTCTATTGCAGACATCACTCAAAGCCTTTGTATGAGCCGGAGCGTACTTCATGTAAAAATGAAAAGTTTATTAAATATCTCTATGGGGGATTATATTCGTAAAAAACGTTTAAATAAGGCTTGTGAGTATCTCCATGAAGGCTATAATGTGTCTGAGACCGCGTTTAAAACAGGTTTTGGTGATCCAAGTTATTTTACGAAAAGCTTTAAAAAAGAATTTGGAGTTAAACCTACTGAATATACAAGTAGGAGTTGAAACTCAGCCACTATATATCTACAATTAAAATATGAAAAATATGAAAAAGAATTTCTTGATTGTCCTTCTGGCTTTTATTGCTTCATTGTCTTTCGCTCAGACTTGGCAAAATCCTATGAATGTTTCCGGACAACCGGATATGGGTATAGGCGATCCTTATATATTTAAGTTTAGAGGAACTTATTATATGTATTCGAGTAGTCGTGACGTGGAAATCAGATGTTGGAAATCGAAAGATTTGATAAGTTGGTCGGAAGCGATTGTATGTTCGACCGATCCTATTGCGAAGAATGCGTATGCACCGGAAGTAGTATACTGGAATGGAATATTTTATATGTATACCTCTCCTCAAGGCAATGGGCATTATGTTTTGACTAGTAATAGTCCTACAGGTCCTTTCGTGTCTGCTAGTGGAAATTTACAAAAGAAAATAGATGGTTCGGTTTTTATAGATGATGACGCAAAATGGTATTTTTATCATGCTAATAGTTCTGGTATTCAGGGATGTACGATGTCTAATCCGACTTCATTCGGGACAAGTGTCAATTTAAATGCGCAAATGAATGGGCAATGGACGGAAGCCCCTTGTCTCATCAAACGGAATGGTATTTATTATCTGCTGTATACCGGCAATCATGTGTGGTCAAATGGATATAGAGTGGACTATGCCATTAATGCCACCCAGAATCCTATCAGTATGTATACTCCGCAGATGGATCAGAATCCGGTACTTATAAATACTGAAGGAAGTTTTGTCGGGCTCGGGCATGGTACTGCTTTCATTGGTCCTGATTTGGATACGTATTATTTCACTTACCATAATCTGGTGAGAATCGGTGGTGGGGTTGCTCCGGCTAGGAAGTTCAATTATGACCGCATGGCTTGGAACGGTAACAAACTACTGATATTGGGCCCTACTAATTGGGCACAGCAACCACCTGCACTTGCCAATGCAGACTTCTTCGAAAGAGCCGATATCGGTGTCGATTGGTCCATGCCGAATGGGGGTAATTGGAGTATTAAGAATAAAGATTTGTTGTCACAAGATAAAATGGAGGGCGAATACAAAGCTATTTTTACTCCGTATTCGGAATCTGATTATACGGCTGAATTCACGATAAAGGAAGTTGCAACCAATGGAAATGATGCAAAATTTGGCGTTGTTTTTTCTTATAAAGATGAACAAAATTATGGAGTGGCTTTACTAAATGTCAGTTCTAACCAATTGGAGATTAATTTTCAGGTTAATAATGTTTGGGGGACTGTACAGTGTTATGAACTACCTGTAGGTTTCAATTATCGTGTTTGGCATAGTATTCGGATTGAGAAAAATATGCAAAACTATAAGTTTTTTATTGACGGATTGCATAAAGCCACATTGACGAGTAATTTGGACGGAGGCCAAATTGGATATATGACTCGCAATTGTAATGGGAACTTTTCATATATTGCCATAAGTGACAAAGTAAACGGTTCCGGTATTTTTGATGTTTATAAACCAATACCGGGTGATATTCAAGCAATCCATTATAACACCGGTGGGGAAGGTGTCGGTTATCATGATCTGACAATCGGAAATACAGGTAATTCAGGTGACCAAAACGTAAGGAATGATAATGTAGATATCAGTAAAAACGGTAACGGTGGATTCCATATCACTGCTATTCAAACTGGTGAATGGTATAAATACAACGTGAATGTAAGAATTAAAGGGGTTTATAATATTGGCATTAGATATCTTACGGCAAATGCAACTTCCCGGATAAAAATATATCAAGGGGAAACGGAACTGACCGAAACGGTTCAACTACCCAATACTAACGGCACATGGCAAGTATATACTATTAAGGGAGTTAATCTGGCAGCAGGGAATCAAACGTTGAAAATTGAAGCGGTGGAAGGCGAGTTTGAACTGTATGAGATGCAATTTAGAGAGGGGAATAATACATCCATGATTGTTACAGATACGTTTGATAATTCATTTGGTAAAGGTTGGAATTACACGGACGGTGCTTGGTCGATTGTTTCCGGACAGGCAAGTATTAATGGGTATGGTAAACGTACTTTGGGGAATATCGGTTGGACCGATTATACGATTGATTGTGATGTAACTTATAAAAATGGAATGAATGCAGGGCTTATTTTCAGGGTGAACAATCCTTCGCAGGGTGGAGAAAATAATGACTCTCGGTTAGGAACAGATTTTTTTCAAGGCTATTTTGTAGGGATGGGGAGTGATAAAGTCACGCTCGGAAAGCATAATTACAGTTGGAAATCGTTAGCTACCAGTCCTGGTTCTTTTAGTTTGAATAGAAAATATCATATCAGAGTGGCAGTGAAGGGAGCAAATATTAAAGTCTATGTGGACAACATGAGTGTTCCTAAGATTGACTATACGGATCCGTTTCCTTTCATATCCGGAAAAGTCGGATTCCGTTCTCATAGTACGAACGTCCTATTTGATAATCTTGTTGTGACAATTAACGATGACTTTACTATGACAGGTATAGAAACGGTAGAACGTGATTCGGATTGTATTATTTATCCCAATCCCGTAAAAGATATGTTGACTGTTAAAGCAAATGATACAATTAAGTCTATTTGCGTTTTCAGCCAAACAGGTGTTCTGATACATGCACAACAGGATTCGGAACCTATTAGTATGGTAGACCTTCCGGCAGGTATGTACATCGTACAGGTAAGAAAAACATCTAAAACAAGTAACCGGAAAGTAATAAAGGAATAGTGTAAATTAGAGGTAAATGTGGTTGCCATCGAATAACATATTATGATGAACAAGAGGTTAGGTAAATACGAGTTTATTTTTTCGGTATTATTAATTGCCGTTCTTTCTGGCAGTATTTATGCTCAGCCTGCTGCCAAAAGTTTTTGTAATCCTGTAACATTAGGTTTGAGAGATGGCTGTGTAGAGCGATTCATGGGATATTATTATGCCATGGGCGGCGGAACCAAGGGGAAGATATGCATGTCAAAAAACTTGGTAAATTGGACTGAAGGAGTACAATCAATAACGACAAATGGGGCTAAATGGTTGAATGATCCGAAATGGACGGAAGCTTATGTATATCCTGAAGTGGCAGCCGGTGATATTATATACCGAAACGGAGTATTCCATGCCTATTGGAATGGAATTGGTCATGCTTATTCGCCTACGCCTCTTGGACCATACAAGGAGGCCTCGATTATTGAACCTTTTGATGATTATGGTATTGATCCTCAGGTGTTTCAGGATGAGGACGGTGAAATCTATTGGATAAAAAAGCGAAATAGATTTGATCCGCATCCTTTGACAGGTGCTGCTTCTAATATCAATGGACCGGAAGTTTGGACATTTAAGATGAATTCACCTTTTTCTCGTAAAGATATAACGTTTGCGGATGTACAAATTACTCATCAACCCGGACATCCGACTAGTGTCAGTCATCATAATTTTGAAGGTCCTGAAATGTATAAGTATAGAGGACGTTATTATAATTTTTTTGCGTCAAACCGTATGGGGCCCCGTTCTGGCATGTATGAAGTGGGGGTAGCTGAAAGTGATGGACCGATGAATTTTAATAATTCAAAAAAATATCCTAATCCGGTGATGATTCGAAATACGGAACAGCAATTGCTCGATTATAAGGTGATACTCCATACTGCAGAACATGGAGGATGGGCTTCAAAATATATAACGGAGACACCTGCCGATGGCTGGATTTATGTAAATTTTGACGACAATTCATGGACAACAGCTCAAGGAGGATACGGATTACAAGAATATGATCTGCATCAGGGGAAATTCACAAATGCTAAAATACGAGCAAGGAAAACCCAATGGAATACAACCAATATTTATATCCGGAGAAAATTTATTCTGGATCACATACCTTTAAAAGTTGCGTTAAAACATTGGGTGTTTGCTAATGCTAATTTTTATATTAACGGAAATAAAATCAATATAAAGACCAATAATAATACTTATAGTATGACTAAGGTTGATCCTGCTATGTTAGTTGAGGGAGAAAATATTATTGCTGTGGAAGCGGCTTCTCCATGTGAAACTTTTGATTCAAATTGTCAGCAATTTATTGATTTTGGATTATATGATACCGGGGATCAGGATGGAGAAGATATTGTTATAGCACCCGCTCAGCCCAATGTTATAGTTGGACCTAATGGTTTTGAACATTGGATGATGTACAAGGCGTATTTTAATGCAAGCGAACAACAGGCAATTGATAGAATTCACTTTTATGATAAAGAGGTTGTAGTTGAGAGTAGTACTGTAAAGAATACATCCGGCTATCGGCCGCGACCTGCAATGCCGGGTTTTATAACATATTGCGATTATTCATTTTATTATCCTTTTCAGTTTTTAGGGAGTTCTTCATGGAAGATTTATGGAGGTGTCCTTCGACCCACGACTTCAAATGGGGGAGAATTACTTTTTCGGAAAGAGTATGAAACCAATTATCGTTTTGAAGTTCCTTTCCGTATTGAGGGAGCAGGTGGTCGGGCAGGAGTGTATGCTTTTTACCAAGATGAACAAAATTGGGTGAAAATTTCCATAGGGAAAAATATGACTTGGAAAACTGAAATAAAAGTAAATGGGGTAATTATAGAAACAATTAAGAAATTGCCGGAAAAATTTGCTTTTTTGGAGAATGATCCACGTGTATCTACCTATGAAGAACCTTGGCATACTTTATTAATTTATAAGAATGGAAATCGTTTTCGGGTCGAATTAGATAAATTCAATTTGACCATAGATGAAGAAATTGTTACTCCCTTTGAAAATAAAGGTACTGTAGGGTTGACAGCTACTTCAGATCGAGTTTCATTTGATGCCATTCAATATACTATGGGTTGGGATGAATATGATTCGAATATTACCGGATGGGAAAAAACGGCTGGAACATGGAATGTTGCTGCTACCGGATTAATGCAAACCAGTAACGTAGGTAAGGCAGCTATTTTCAAAGGTGATCCGGCATGGAATTACGAGTTTTCGGTCTATATGAAAAATGACAAAATACCGGTTTCAGGAAAAGTAGGATATTATCCATTGTATATTGATGATCAGAATTATGTGTGCGTAACTGTTAACTATGAGACGAATATGCTTGATATTGAAGGAAAAGAAAATGGATTACCCATAGAATCTCGTTCTGTATCCTTGAAGAAAAGAATCCTTCGCTATTATACGCTTGACCAGTATCCTACTTCGTCATACCGATATGATTTTCGAAATGAATCGGTGATTTCCGGAATCGATATTCTTTGGTTTGAAGGGAATTATCCGTATCTGAACCAGACATTCGGTTTACCAAAAAACATACAATTTTATGCTTTGCAAGACGGAGTATGGGTTTCGTTGGATGCTTGTCTTGAAGGCAATTTATGTTTTTCTGAATTCAATCATTTTAGTTTTCCGGCTATTAAAACAACTGCAATTCGTATGGAGGTAACAAATAATGCCGGGGAGGCATCCCGAGCTTTTTCTGCATATTTTGACGAAGAAGCATCTGCTGGATATTTTATGCGTTGTCGTCGAGAAGAAGATGGATTACATCTATTTTTAGACGATAAATATTTATTGGCAATAGAGGGTAATTGGGGAAAATCAAGGGTTGGACTTTTTACGGAACAACAGTCTGTCAATTATAATGGCATATTGTATTATCAGTCGGGCGGAATACCGGTGGAAAGCATTGAGGTTGAACCGGTTGATTGCATTATTGGGAAATCTGTAAAATTAGCAGCAAATATTCTACCTAATAATGCAACTAATAAAACGTTGTATTGGGAAAGCTCAAATTCGGCTATCGCTTCTGTTACTGAAGATGGGGTATTGACTAAACATGCACCTGGAAACGTTAAGATAACTGCTTATGCGACTGACGGGGGAATCGTAAAGGGGGCTGCTGAGTTTTTTACCACCGGATTAAAGGAGGAACATAAGGAGGAACTTACTGTCTTTCCCAATCCTGTGGATAAAGTGCTTTATTATTCTTTAAAAAATGTGAAAGAGTTGACGGTTTATTCTCTTAGTGGGAAAAAAATAATGCGGCATCTGCCAGATGGAACTAAAATGTTGCCAATTGACATGTTGAATCCTGGAATATATATATTGTCTGCAAAGAATAGTGATTCTATATATAACACATGTTTTATTGTAAATAGGTAATGAGTAAATAACCAAGTGATAAGTTGATAATTAAATAATAACATATGAAACGATTATTTCTTTCTCTTTTATTCTTTGTTTTGTTTTACGATTTTATATTATCGGCCAGTGATACGATTCATACCAAACCTGATGTAAATCCGTTGGATTTATCTTTTCAGCGTTTAGCTGTTCGTCGTTTTATTTTTTCGAATAATTTAATTCTTAATGAGTTTGTACCATCGGAGATTGTCGCGTTTGAATCGATGCATCCTGCTTTTACGGTATCCGATTCTCATGTGCCTAAAGTGGCAGAGAGTTTTGTGAGCCATATTGATGATGGTAAATTGATTCTCGATTCTGAGGCCGGAAATCAATCCATAAGTATTTATATGGGCGGGGTAAATCCTTATGCAACCTATGAGATAGATGTTGATTCTTATAATTTGGGTGTTGTTCCGACGGAGATTGGCATTGAATTGGCTCGAATGGGACTACGTGACAAAGTGCAGGTTGTTTCCAAATTGTCAGCTCAGGGAAATGAGATATTCTTTCGGCTATATGAGGGAAATAAATTGAAGAGAGAGATAAAGTATGGTAATACTTTGCCGGAAGGTGCTTTTGTATTGAGGGTACAGCTTTACGGGCGTACTCTTGGTATTTTTATAACTCGAAATAATGAAACTCGGTATATCGGGCATATTCCAGTGAAAGAGCACTTCGGAGATGTTCTTGATTTCAGGCATGTTAAAACTGCTGAAAGATGTACATTCAACTTAATTTCGAATTTGCAAGGGACGGTGGTTTTAAACGGAGCACGCTCTTTTCTCTCTTCTGGGATAGGGCAAGCTGACATCCGTCTTATTTCCAATGAAGATCTGAGTCCGTATCTTGAAAACGGGAGACTTTGGTTTACGTTTAGTTGCAGAGGAATTGATACGCCACAATCCGTACAAGGGGTTTTAAGCCTTGATCCTTCTGTTTTTGATCTGCGATTTGAGGGTATGATCGTTTTTGATCATGGCGATGGCTTGCTGAGAAATGACTACGCTTCTCATCTGTTTTTTGACCGGAATACGAAAGAGTGGAGAGCATATGTTTGTGATTTTGGAGGAAGTGCCTATAAAGAGGGTCGAACGAAGCCTGGACTAATAACGGCTTTTTCTTCTAAAGATCCACGGAAAGGATATTCGGTTATGAAAGCAGCTTTGGTTGATTCCTCTTTTATAGACGGACACAACGAAGATCCTTGTATCTTTTATGATAACGAGGTAAAAAAATGGAGATTATTGACATCGGCATTCATACATGGGACCATTACTTCACGAACATTCGAATCTGATCAATGGAATGGTAAGTTTAAAGTTGTGGCTCCTCCCATAAAAACAAATTCCACCGGAACATCTATTCAAAGGATTGGCAATAAACATTATGCTTTGATGGGGGGACTTGGTAACCTAAGAATACATCGTTATCCAGATCTTGAGGAGATAGGTGAACTGAAACTCAATCTACAGCCACATTGGCCAAAGCCTGCAGGACGCGTTTGGGCAAGTGTCGTTCCACTTCCCGAAGGATATCCTTATCGGTATGTACTTCTGACAATGGATCGGCCTAATTTTCCGAGAATTACCGTTGCAAACTGGAGTTATGGAGCTATTTATTTTTATGGAGCCAATCCGGATGACATATCTTCTGGGAAATATGAATTTTAGTTCGGAAGACAGTTTTAATTTATTTTTTGCTTTACTATAAAGAAACTATTAACTAATAATAAATACATATATGGATAGACGTAATTTTCTTAAAAGTACTTCCATACTGGCAGGAAGCTTATTACTTACAAAATTTGGACTGGCTTCTTGTGCCGGAAGGGCCAAACCTCGTAAAATTCCTGCCAATGAAAAAGTAAATCTTGCCTGTATTGGAATTGGTAATCGTGGGAAGGATATAATCAAAGAATTGTATAAAACAGGGCATTGTAACATTGTAGCACTTTGTGACACGGATATGGGTGCCAATCATACATTAGAAGTAGTAAATAAATTTCCTGATGCGGTCCAATTCCGAGATTTCCGTGTGATGTTCGATAAGATGGAGGGGCAGATTGATGCGGTTTGTATCGGTACTCCTGATCATAGTCATTTTCCCGCCACTATGCTTGCTATGTCTTTGGGTAAACATGTTTATGTAGAAAAACCGATGGCTCATACGTTTAATGAAGTAGAGTTGATGATGCGTGGAGCTGCGAAATATGGTGTTGTAACACAAATGGGTAATCAAGGACACTCCGAAGCAAATTATTTCCAGTTTAAGGCTTGGAAAGAAGCTGGTATAATTAAGGATATAACAGCGATTACGGCGCATATGAATAATCCGCGTCGTTGGCATGGTTTCGATTCTAAAATGACGGGTATGCCTTCCGGTGAACCGGTTCCACAAACATTGGATTGGGATGGTTGGTTGGGTACTGAGTCTTGGCATGATTATAATCATGATTACATCAATGGACAATGGCGTTGCTGGTATGATTTTGGGATGGGGGCACTTGGTGATTGGGGAGCACATATTCTCGATTCTGCACATGAATTTCTTGATTTGGGACTTCCTGCTGAGGTGGATATGCTTTATGCAAACGGACATAATAAGTTCTTTTTTCCTTATTCTTCTACTATTTTGTTCCGCTTCCCTGAGCGTGGTAATATGCCTGCTTGCGATGTTACGTGGTATGATGGGATCGATAATTTGCCACCGTTACCAGCCGGATATGGAAATAATGATTTAGATCCGAATATTCCGCCTCCTTCCAGTGGACAAATTATACCGTCACAACTTAATCCCGGAAAAATAATATATGGTAAAGAATTGACCTTTAAAGGTGGAAGTCATGGTAGTACACTGACTATCATTCCTGAAGAGAAAGCAAATGACATTGCCCCCAAACTTCCAGAAGTACCTCAAAGTTCTTCTAATCATTATGAGAATTTCCTGCTGGCGTGTAAGGGACAGGAACAAACACGGTCTCCGTTCCATATAGCTGGCCCGCTTAGTCAAGTCTTTTGCTTAGGGGTAATTGCGCAACGATTAAATAGTAAATTGTTATTTGATCGGAATTCGAAACAAATTACAAATAATGCCATTGCCAATCAACTGTTAGTCGGAACACCACCTCGTAAGGAGTGGGAGGAATTCTATAAACTGTAAAAAATATTTATGAACAGACGGGACTTTTTAAAGAATATAGGAATAGCCGGAGGGAGCGTTTTATTGGCATCCAGCCCTTGGCTTTCGGTACTTTCTGATGCAGAACATACGGATAAATTTGTTGCGAACTTAGGAATTATCGGAGTTGGTTCACGTGGACGTTTTTTAATGAGTTTTCTAAAGAATAACGTAAAAGCGAATGTGATCGGTATATGCGATATCTACCAACCTTCCGTTGATGAGGCTCTCAAGATTTATCCGACGGCAACGATTTATGATGATTATCGTAGGCTGCTGGAGAATAGAGAAATAGAAGCGGTTATTATAGCAACGCCTCTGAATACTCATTTTCGGATAGCGATTGATTCTTTTGAGGCCGGTAAACATGTATACTGTGAAAAAGCGTTGGCTATGACAATAGAAGATTCTTTTCGGATGTATGAAAAGCACCGAACTACCGGTAAGATTTTTTTTACTGGTCAGCAACGCCTTTTTGATCCTCGTTACATACAGGCTATGGAAATGATTCATGCAGGTAAATTCGGTGAATTGGAAGGTTTTCGTACATATTGGTTTCGTAACAATGACTGGCGTCGTCCTGTCCCTTCACCAGAGCTGGAAAGACATATAAATTGGCGGTTGTATAAAGAGTATTCTAAGGGATTGATGACTGAGTTAGCCTGTCATCAAGTGCAAATCGGTACCTGGGCGATGCATAATATACCCAACAAAGTCATGGGGCACGGTGCTATCACCTATTGGAAAGATGGGCGCGAAACCTATGATAATGTTTCTTGTATTTATATTTTTGATAATGGTGTAAAATTGAATTTTGAATCGATTATTTCTAATAAGTTTTATGGTCTGGAAGAACAGATATTGGGAAATCTGGGAACGATGGAACTTGAGAAGGGGAAATATTATTTTGAAACAGTAGAGCCGGCTTCCGGTTTTCTACAGCTAATCAATGATGTTGAAAACCGAATTTTTGATTCTTTACCCTTTGCGGGAACGAGTTGGGCACCGGAAACGGCGAATAACAATGTAGGTGAATATATTTTGGGCGAACGGCCTAAAAGTGATGGAACATCTTTAATGATGGACTCTTTTGTTGAAGCGGTTATTACAAACCGACAACCCAAATATATCGCGGAAGAAGGTTATTATGCAACAGCTTTGTGTTTGCTTGGACATGAAGCTATTGAGACCGAAAAGGCTGTAGTTTTTCCTGATGCATATAAAATTGATTATTTGAATCATAAAAGAATTGTTTTATGAAAGATACGATTATAACAGCTGAAAGAAAAAAAGTAGAGATACGTACTTTTTTGATTTGCTTTCTATTGTTTACAATACTGTTTTCAGACTATTTATTCACTGATAACCTTTCTATATTCAGCTATCGCCATTTTCTCCGACAAATATGCGTTAATTAGATTTGTGTGTGCCTGTGTCCACGATAACTGCGCCGAGAGAACATCCACCATACTTGCTTTACCTTCATTATAAGAGAAGGTAACTAAATCAAGATTTTCATTAGCCAGATTCATGTTCTCTGTTGCAGTTTTCACCTGATATTCCGTTTCCGTCAGTTTAGTTAATGCACCGGACAATTCTTCGTTGATATTATCCGTTATATAACTTTGTTGCAGTTTCTGTATTCCGATGTATGCTTTCTGCTGGCGGTTTGTTTTGAAACGGGCTCCCCAGTGGAAAATAGGAATATTCAGATTAATGCCGACAATAGGATTGAAAGATACGTCATATCCAAGGTTAGGCGTTCCCGTTGCCCAGCCGCCGCTAAAATACATATTTAGTTGAGGGTTAAACTGGCTGAGAGCGGCTTTACGTTGCGCTTGACTTTTCATGATATTTACTTGCGTACTTTCGTAATCAGCGCGCCGTTGCAATACATTTTCCAACGACAGAATCTGTACGGGGGTAAAAGCTGTGTCAATCGAAGAAAGACTGTCTACGGGAGCATTAGGTTCCATACCCATGAGGATATTCAACTTTTGCAGTGCTAACGTATAATTCTGACGGGCCTTGATATATTGTAGTTCAGCTTCTTTTAAGCGGGTGGAAATCATCAGTAAGTCTGTACGGCTAATCATTCCATCGTTAAAACGGTCCTGAATGATGTTATATTGCTGTTTGACAATGCTTTGATATTTGTCTGCTGACTGTAACATAGCTTGTGAAGCGGAGGCATTCCAATAAACAGCATCGCTCTGATAATGAATCTGGTCCAAAGTTAGTT
>OHNQ01000218.1_pt1 | contig 37702 bp, 37 predicted proteins | sample 1569621 | NCBI WGS metagenome assembly OHNQ01 (sample SAMEA3879516, study PRJEB24766) | human gut metagenome | biome: human-associated habitat; feature: feces | place: USA | collected 1985/1987
TACTTTCTTAAACTTATTTAATTTTATAATAATTATAAAAGAAGCTTGATTTTTAAGCTTTTAAGCTATAAACAAGTATCAGGTTGTCAGCGTAGCTCATCCGGATAGAGCACTGGTTTCCTAAACCAGGGGTAGTGGGTTCAAGTCCCGCCGCTGACGCCATTTGTATGAATCCGTTTAGCATCCAAGATTTTTCTTCAAGTTTATTTTTCTCCGGCCAGCTTTTCAAGAAATTTGATTTGAATGTCGGCAATCTGCTTTACAGAATCGATTTCGACATATTCACCGTCGGCGTGCATTCCCTCCCCGGTGCCGGAATGCATAATCACGGTAGAACCTTTGACCGCAAATTCACGAGAATCGGTGGCGCCGCCGATATGTTCAAACTCTATCGGACGCCCCAAAATGTCTTCGGCAAACTTTTTATATTCCAAAATATGCGGATTGTCCTCAGACATAACCACCGGCGTGCTTTCGGAGACAATAACATAACGTACGCCGGCAACCATACATTTATCCAGATTTTTTCTCAAATCGGCAGTGGTGCTGGTTTCAACCAAACGGAAATCACACAAAGCTTCACAATAGCGGGAAATAATATTGGAAACGTCGCCGCCGCAGATTTTAGCAAAATGAACCGTATCAACCCATTTGTTTTCGGGATTAACACCGTTTTGAGCATAATAAGGATAGTATTTCCGGATGTTAGCCAGAGTTTGCAGCATTATCTCATTGGCATCAATGCCTTCCCACGGCGTTGAACCGTGTGCTTCCTGCCCTTCGGCAATGATTTTGACAAAGACTGGATTTTTACATTTGCTTACGATTTTTTGAATATCGCCGCCAACATCATTGTCCAGTACGATTTCGGCGCTGATTTTGGGATGTGCCGCCAGAAAAGCTTCCGTTCCCTTACTGCCTTTTTCCTCATCGGTTGATAATATCACGCCAAAGTTAAGCGGTAATTTACGCTTCAGAACATAAGCCATAGAATTGAGGGCAACGGCGGCAAAAGACTTCATATCCAAAGTACCGCGCCCATACATCCGACCGTCTTTGACAACGGGAGTAAACATTTCTTCCGCGGCGGGGACGACATCAAGATGTCCCAAAACCAACACGTCAAAAGCCTCGCTCTCGGTATTGCGGATAAAAATAACTGGGGCCAGATTATCTTTTTCAAAAATGTCTATTTTTGCGTCGTGCAATTCCGGCAAAGACTTAACAAATTGCAGACACTTCATGATTTCTCCGTGATTACCGGTCTCCGTGCGGAAACGGATAAGCTTTTGCGCCAAATCGATTACATCCATTATTTTTCCCTCTATATATTTTGTTATATTTTTACGTTTTATTCATCATATGTAGTCATAATATTCCTCAATAGAATAACAAAAAATTAAGAAGGTGGTTAAAAATGAGGATAATCTTTAGTGTACTGGCTCTACTGATGATTTCTTTCAGCCCGGTCCGGGCACAGGGACCCGCCGACGAGGGCGAAACCGGCCTGACGATACCGCGCTTTGTATCTTTACGTTCTAACCATATCAACGCCCGCTCCGGCCCCGGTGCCCGTTATCCGATAGAATGGGTGTATATGCAGAAATCTGCTCCGGTCGAGATTATCGCCGAATTTGAATTGTGGCGAAAAATCAAAGACTGGCAGGGTTCGGAATCCTGGGTTCATAAATCCATGCTCTCAGGTAAAAGATCCGTCAAGGTTATCACCCCGGGTGAAAACAACGTTTACGCCAAAGACGACTTTAAGGCCAAAATCATTGCCAAAGTTGAGGACGAAGTTGTCGGCGAAATTGAAAAATGTCCGGTTAACAACAGTTTCTGCAAAATTAAGTTTGCTTCGATTACGGGATGGGTGCCGCGGCAAAACCTTTACGGCATTTATCCGGAAGAAATTATCGACTAGTTTAAGCCCCGCAACACGGGGCTTACTCTTTATTGTTCCTGACACAACTTTGGTTTAATTGTTTAAGGTCGACAAGAGCATTATTTATTCTTAATATACAAATATTGTTGCGGGGGAACAGAATGAAAAAGGTTTCAAAAATAGCTTATTGCGGGTTTGATTTTTTTGCCGGATGTCTGGAGGCTCTAATCAAGGCCGGTTATGACGTGAGATGGTTGTTTATTGCCGAACGCGACAATAAATACGAGTTTAACGATATGGTCTTGAAAATTGCGGCCGAGAACAATATTGAGGTCATTCGCGAAAGAATCGGAACAGAACATTTGAAGCGTCTTGTTGACGAGGGATGCGACGTTGTCGTCTCTGCCGCTTATCCTTATAAGATTCCAACCCCGGAAGAAGCACCCTGCATTATCAACATTCACCCGGAAATGCTGCCCAGAGGACGCGGCCCCTGGCCCCTGCCCCAAGTGATTTTGAACAATTTGCAGGTTTCGGGAATAACCATTCATAAGGTTACCGCGGAAATGGACGGGGGAGACATTTTGGCGCAGCAGAGTTTTGCCGTCGGCGAACGCGACAATTTGGAAAGCCTGTCCTGCAAGGTTCAGATGAAGGCGCCGCAGCTGCTGCTGGATGTTCTCGAAAACTTTTGCACTTATTGGGCGCGGGCTCTCCCTCAGGAAAACGGCGAATACTGGCCGATGCCCCAAGAAAAAGAGCGGCTGCTGGACTGGTCGCTTCCGGTGGCCGAGCTGGACAAGATTGCCCGGGCTTTCGGAAAGTTCGGCTCCTTTGCAGAATTTGATGGTCAGGAATGGCTGGTGGAAGTTGCCACCGTATGGACAGAGCAGCACAAACTTGCGCCGGGAACCGTTGCCCACCGTACCAACAAAGAAGTCGTCATTGCAGCCTCGGACGGTTTCGTCTGTCTGCGTTATTACGAAATCGATCCGGATTTTGCAGCAGAACATTCTTAAAAAAAACACAAAATTTTTGCATCACGACAGCGGCAATCTTGCAACTGTCGTGATTTTATTTTATGATGCCGCAGAAACGACAGCAAAGGATGCAAAATGACTTTTAAATTTAACCATTTTAATTTTAATGTTACCGATTTGGAACGCAGCAAAGCTTTTTACCGTGACGCGCTGGGGCTGGAAGAAAGCCACCGTATTGAGGCAGATGACGGAAGTTACGTCATTGTTTATCTGAGCGACGGGAGTTCAAAGTTCGAACTGGAACTCACCTGGCTGAAAGACCATCCGCAACAGTACGATTTGGGCGAATGTGAGTTTCATCTGGCGATGACTGCGGCAAACTACCCCGAAGCTTACAAAAAACATCAGGAAGCCGGCTGCGTCTGTTTTGTAAACGAAGAAATGGGAATCTATTTTATCGAAGATCCTGACGGCTATTGGATTGAAATTCTGCCGCCCCGATAAAACACAACCCCTCTGCCGTTTGACAGAGGGGCGGAATTTATACAATCTGAATAAATATCGGATTAGAATTTATATCTGGCTTCAATCAATCCGGTATTATCGGTGTAGTTATCACGGAACTTACCTTCATAACTGAGACCGATTTCCAGATTTTCATTGAGGTCGGCAGCGATGCCGGCTCCAACTTCCAGGCCAAGTCTCTTCAGGCGCTGACCGTCAACGACATAACCACTGCCGTTAGCCAGAGAAACGACAGAATTCTCCTTGTCGCTCATCAGGTCATAAGTTACGGCCAAACGGGCATTGGGTTTCAGGCTCCAATTGCTGTTGAGGCAATAAGTACCCTGATATTTGACGCCGACAACAGCGGTCAAGACATCATTGCTGTTTTTGCCGATGGTTTGTCCAGCATTGTCAGTGTGTTTTTTCTGTTTGACGTTAAAGTACCTGAAACCGGCCTCGGGAGCAAAGAACCCCATATCATAACCGGCCATCAACTGCGCACCGATGGTATTGACGTCGTATTTGCCGCCCAAACCATAGCCGTAAGCGCTGGCTTTGGATTTATACTTGCCCCAGCCATAAGTACCGATTGCATTAAAGTACAAATCAGAAGGCTTATACTGACCATACAAGATTGCGGTATGCGTATCTGCGGTAGTCTTTTTGCCGCCGGATTTGATGTCAGAACTAATGAACGAATAACCGGCACCAAGTTTTACGGTATCAGAAACCATACCGTCAATACCGGCTACCAATCCGTCATTATCAGCCTTATAGCCTTTATGATTTGACGTTTTTTCATAATCGGCACGGTTAAACAAGCCTTTAATCCAGGCATTGACGCGGCGGAAAGTATCACCGGAAGAACGACCTTGTGACAGATTGAAGCCGGTTAATTCATTGTCAACCGCATTCAAAATCTGAGTTGCATTTTCGGTAGAAACGTTTACGGCAACGCTGGCGGCCATCGGAATCATCTGATCAGCCTGAGCTGCCGCATTGGCTACGCCGCTGCCGTTGGCTTTTTGAAGATCCTGTGCCATCGCATTGGCAATTGCATCACCGACAGAGCTTCCGGTTGACTTGCCGTCTGCCGCCATTCCTGAAAAAGCGGCCAATACCGCAGCCTCATTACCGGTTGCGCCATATTGGGAAACCTTGGCTGCCGTGTCGGCTTTGGTTGCGGTATAAACGCCTTCAGCCGTTTTGGTAAAATCGTACATCATATTGTCGGCAATCTCGGCATCTTTGTTAACGGTAATGCTTCCTTTGCTTAAATCGGTTCCGTTAGCAACAACCAAATTCATGGTAGCTTTGCCAGAAGGATCTTCCTTAACCGTGAGCGTTCCGTCAATATTACCATTAACCAACCCGTTACCATCCGCCGTATTGGCAACCGTAGTATTGATAACGGCCTGATTAGACACAGTCAAACCGGCTGTCGTCAGCGTGTTGGTGCCCAGATTGAGCGTACCGCCGTCAACAGTGGAAGCATTCGTAATGGTTGAATTACCATTCAAATTATAATTACCGCCGGTCATTGCCAAAGTTGTTACGGTCGAGCCGGTTTCGGCATTGAAGGTACCGGAAGAAAGGTTGGCAGTGGCAACCGTACCGCTGTTGGTAAAGGTGGTACCGCCCAAATTAGCCGTGGTAACCGTTGCTCCGTTTTTGTTATCAAACGTACCGCCCGTTAACTCGGCAGTGGTAATTGTACCGCTGTTTTCCGCTGTGCCGCCGCTTTGGTTGAGCGTTTCCAATGTCGAACCGGTTTCGCCGGCATAACTGCCTTCGCTTAAATCAACCGTTCCGGTAACTGCTCCGGCATTACTGACGGAACCGCCGGTAACTTTTAACACACCGGGTATGGCATCAGCACGTGTTGAAGATCCATCGGCCGTTTTGGCTTCTCCCATATTGGTGACCAGAGCCAAATTACCGCCGCTGGCAATTTCGAGAGAACCGGACGAGAGGGTTGTATCGACAGAATCGATAATACCATAACCGGATACGGTAACTTTAGCACCGTCGATATTGATTTTAGACGTCGGATTGTCAATTCCGTTAGAAGCACGCAAAATCGCTTCGGTACCGGAGCCACCATTAAGCACAACCTCACCGCCGCTCAGATTAATCGAGCCGTTTTCATAGGTTATCATCTGACCGTTTTCACCCAAGGTAACTTTACCGCCGGTCATATCCAGCGAAGTGGTGCCGGAAATAATACTGCCCTTGCGCCAGTCTTCTCCCGAGGGAACACTAAGATCGGCACCTGTACCGGACACGTTGATTTCACCGCCGGTAATATTCAACTTGTCAACTTCGATGTTACCGCCGCCAGTTATATTAACGGTTGTGCCGTTTAAGGTCACCTCTCCAAGCGGAGCATCGTTTTCAACAACGCCGGCAATACCGTTGCGCTGTGCTGAACCGGAAGCACCATGGGTACCGTCGATTGTCAACGTGCCGGCACCAAATTCCAGAGAGCTCCCTTTCGTCAGAGTCAAATTACCAGCTGTATTTATTTTAACATCTCCGGTAACGGTATTGCTTCCGGTAACGGTATTTGTGCCTCCGGTGATATTCACGGTAACTTTACCGGCATTCAAATCAGCATCATTCAAATTAAACGAACCGCCGCTGACATTCAGAGTGGCATTCGTTGCATCGTTGGCTTTATTGCCGTAAAGATCAACAGTGCCGTTGATGTTTAATGTACCGCTGTTAACATTTGTCGTTTTGGAAACCAAGCGGCCGGAATTGGCATTGACGGTTGCTCCGGCAATATTAATCTCCCCTGCAACAGTTTCATTAGATGAGGTTAAAATAATACCACCGTCCAGATTTACCGTTCCGCTGTTCAAACTAACGTCAGATGCGGTCATGCTGCCTGTATCTCCTGCAAGCCCGGAAAACATTGCGGTACCTTTGCCGAGATTGATTTCACCCCCTGTTACGGTTACTCCCCGATAACCGGCCAGTTGGGTCGTGTTGTCATAAACATCGCTGCCAGTGTTGGAAACGTTAAAGGTTCCGGCATTAATCGTCAGCTGTCCGTTGGTAGCAATACCAGAAGCCTTAGAACCATTGCCGGTCAAATTGACGCTGGTGGTTCCTGCACCAAAAGTAATATTATGATTTTCGGTATCCGAGGCATCAAAACCATATAAGGCATTGTCCTTATTGCTAAAGGAATCATAAGTCTGTCCGGTGCCAAAGGTTACGTTTTCGCTCAAAGGCGTATCGGTACTGACGACCAATTCCGCAGCTTTGACATTGGCCGAGGCCAACAACACCGCCAGGCTGGCGCCTGCTAATAAAACTCTTCTCATCATATTCTCCCAAATTGTTATGAATCTAAAAAAATTGGCATAACATACCTAATTAGGAAATCTAAAAATACAAGAGCAAGAGCCGGAATTTATTTGTGCGGCTTTCTTTTCATCAAGTAGAGCAGGCGCTTGGAATCAGGAATTTGCGTTTTTTCCGCAAGCTCAAAATATTCTGAAAACGTTTTTTCAAAAATTTCCTGAGAATATTCAAAATCCGCATTGTCCCGGGTTTTTATCAACTTTTGCACCTGAGTATCCTCCGGAAGAACAAACTCAAGAACGACCGCCGGAGACAATCGTGCTAAGACTTCCGCAATTTTTTTAAACGGAACCTTATAGACGATAACCAGATGATGGATTAGCGCCAAAAACAAAACGACATCCGGCATTTGTCTTTCAAACAGGGAGAGACGCTCATCGTTTCCTACCCCCAATGCCGGAGACGGATTGTTAAAATCAAACTTTAACGGCAGGATGTTCGTCCGCCGGCTTTCCTTTATCTCCAGATAGTTTTTTTCTATTGCCGCAGGGTCGATGTCGAGATCCAGATAAGCGACGTTTTTGTCTCCCAAACGGCTGAAAACACCTTGATTTGCCCCGACATCCCAAACCGTTTGCGGCTGTGTCGAATTAATCATACCCAAAACCATTTTCTTTTTGGCATTAAATGCCTGCGGCGTATAGTTGTTGTCATCATAGTAGTCCTGCCACTGCGTTTGAGATGTCGGAAATTTTAGAGATTTTATCAAACCCTCCAAACTCTCCAACAAAGCTCTCAGCTTAAATTTCGAAAACGTACGCGACGACGTCGGAGCCGAAGACGCTTCATAACAAATCTGAAGTTTTGAGTGAAGGACGATGTGCATATAGACAGACGGCCGCATTTTGACTTTTAGAGGCAAAAGCTTAGCTGCCAAAGCCAACGGGATGCCGTCCAAATTTGAAACCAGCAAATTCTGAAGAGACAAATCGCAACCGCTCATTAACAACAACGGCGCCAAAAAATGTTCGCAAAATTGCCGGTAGGCGCGCCAGGGCTGCGAAGGGACATATTGCTCAAAAGAACCGGTATCAATAAAAACGCTTTGGCCATTCATAAACTGAACGTTATACGCCGAAGCATCTTTTAGAATCATCCCGTATTGAACGGCGATCTTCATCAGCTCTATGGTTAACAAAGCAGCATCCTTAAGCATTGAAAAAGACCATTCATAGGGATAACTGATGAACGGAACTTGTTGCGGACAGATGATAATCTTATCGCTTCCGGAATATTCCACCGTATGGGAAACCAAGAGTTTTTTTGAAATCAGCTCATCATAAAGGCCGGAATCAACAAGCCGGCGGAAATCCTCAAAACCCAGCGGGTTTATCTGTCTTTTGATTTTATCGCCGTCTCTAAAGACAAAATTTTTGTTGTCGCGAAAAGAACTTTGGTAAGGTTTACTTTTTATCATGTTTTCTCAGCCTTTTGACAAAGCTTAGCAACCCGCGCCAGATATCTTTGATAAAAAGCAAAACTCCCGCAACGGACGCGATGACAAACTGCGTTATCATACTTCCGGTTCCCAAATCAATATAGGCATAGACCGGTGACGAAACACAAGAAAAGACAACCAACAAATATAAAAATCTAATCATTTTTTACTTCCTTTTGTAAATTAATCCTGCCATTTTCCAAATAAACAACATAACAATCCATCGGAATTTTCCGATTATATTCCGTCGTATATTCATGATTACACCAGGTCAGTTTCCTGTTTTCCCGACCGGCAGAGCGAATATCTACACCTTCGTAATTATTTTGGCGTTCCAAAACAGAAGCTATGGTTTTAGGAATATCTCCGTTTGTAACCAAAGCTCTGTTTTCAGACAACGCCTTGGAAGAAGAACGATAATCTTTAAACAACATCAGAGCTTTTCCGTACTCCTTATCATAAAGCAACTTTCTTTCCTGCGAATTACCATGATCTCCGATGATAAAAATCAGAGAATTGTCAAAAGCGCCGATTTCCTTTAATTTAGAGAGATATTTGTCCACTATTCGCAGGGAATTTAACCCAACATCCATTTCCGACGCCGCAAATTTTCTGTTGCCGTCAGCATCAAAAGCATAGGGAAGATGTACCCCGATCAAATGTATGAATTTGTAAGTTTGGTCTGCCCCGATATGCATCGAGGGAATTGTTTTTTCAAAAGAGGCATTATTGTTTACGTCTTTCGGTTCCGTCACCATAAACCTATCCGGTTTCAGGTTAAATACATTATATTCTTCATCATTCAGCAGCCAGCATTGCAAAAAGGGAAAAATCTTTATCAACGAAAGCTTGTAGAATATTTTTACGGGATGCTTTTGTACTAAAGATTCTACCTGTCTGTTATAATAATTTATATTCGTATGCGAATAATCTTTTAAAAAGTTCCTCAAATTATCCTTTTCAATGTCAACAAGATAATCGGAAAAAGTCACGTCGCCTTTATATTGACGGCCTGTCTGAATAAACGGCACCGATGCCAATGTGATAGCAAAACCGGGAACCGTTTCCGAATACCAGGTAAAGCCTTCAAACATTTTTTGATATTTTTGCGGATTAGTTTTCAGAATATCCTTAAACAATCCTGATGAAAAAGTATCCAATACCAATATTATGATGTTGTCCTTGGCAGAATAAGCCGAAGATTCTTCAAATGTCGTTTTGACCAAATAACTGCTTCGTACGGTGGCGTTATATTTATTAACAACAAACAGAACCTGAAAAATAAGCATAAAACTGCATATTTTCTTTATGTTTCGGAAAAACGCCTCCGGAAAATAAAAACATGCCAGAAGAATGAAATTTACGGTTAATATTTTTACAGAAGTTAACGCCAGCCATTGCCAAGATTCAATATCATTACTTTTTCCGTCAAACACCTGATTGTCCGAGAAAAAATAAACCAACAAAAAAAAGGAAACCAGTACAGCCTGAACAAAACTGGCGACAACCGGCTTACTTTTACTCAAAGCTGCAAACAATAAAACACTCACCAATAACGAAACCAACACAATGCCGCCCAGCAACGGTCCCCAATTGTTTATATAAACAGCATTATTCATCGCCATGCTCAACGGCAGAAAGAACAAGAGCGTCAAGCCGGATGTTATTGATAATATTATATTTTTCTGTTTCATTTCTTTACAGAGTCCTTTTCCATTTTTAGCTATATTAACAAATCAATATTAACTAATTGTTATGGGAGTACAAATTTTTGAAAAAATTGTTGCAAAATTTTTTCTTATATTATAGGTTAGGCAGATGTTAAGGATAGATGGCCGAGTGGTCGAAGGCGCACGATTGGAAATCGTGTGTACGCCCAAAGCGTACCGAGGGTTCGAATCCCTCTCTATCCGCCATTTTGATTAAAAAGACGCTTGAATGAAGCGTCTTTTTTCGTGTGCGGCGGAAACACGGGCTTTGCAGGCCATTGACTCCGCCGAAATGACTATGGTAAGCTTAGTTTAGATTATAAATCGCAAAAATTACGACACTTACATACAATGCCTATTTTTGGCGAGTCACTTCAGTTGTTACTTGAGAGAAAAAATGAAAGAGTGGATAGAAAGTTCTTTAGGCTATAACCGTTTTAGTCCTGAATTTTTAAGGCAACTAATTGAGCATGGTGCTAATAAAGCTGGTAATTATTATAATAAATATACCAAACAATATGAGGCAATATATTATAATGTATTTATAATATTAGATAAGATTAAACAGCTTGAAGAATGTGCTTTTAATAAGAATGTCTATAAGCCTTTAAGAAATTTTGGCATAGATAATTTGTTTCATATACATCATGTTCAGGCCTCTCATATTGCTTTAAATTGTATTAATGAGTTGAAAAAAAGGGCTGGTTCTTTGAAAATGTCTGAAGATGAATATGAAAAGCTCGTATATGATACTTTATTTCTTTATTATTATGTAATAGAGAAATTTGATGAAAATAAGGCAAATCAATATGCCCTTGGAAGGATGGGGCAAATTTTTACAGATGATGGATATCTAAAGCGTCATGAAGAAAAAAGACTTACAGGTGATTGGATTGTATTATATCGGAAAGATAACCAAAACTATTATTTAACTCTAGCAAGACATGAAGAACCAGATGAACAGATAAAAGAAAGAGTTGTTGAAGCATTAAATTTTTTTTCTTTTAATTAAATACTTTTTTCTCCTGCTCTTCGAAGCTCAGGTTTTTAGAGGCGATATCGAAGAGGGTTTGCAGGTTGACGGTTAAAGTTCCGGAGAGAAGTTGGTTTACTATTTTTGGCGAGAGATAAGCAAGGTTGAGATATTTGTAAATTGTACGCTTGGTCATTTTCTCCTGTTTCATGATGTCTTCCATTCGGATGCCTTTTTCATATAGTTTCTTAAATTTCCATGCATAGGCAAAGGTTCTGACGATCAGACGGTTGTTGTCGTTGATGCTCATCAGTCCGACCTTTCCGGCGTTATAGATATTGCTTGACAGTCCACGGTTGATGACCACCTGCTTTTCATAGATAACTTGGTTATTGGCATTATCAGCAATAAACTCCAGCGGGTCGTTGCTTTTATTCAGCGAATCGCCGGTGTAAGCCGAGAGGATTGTTGGATCAGTATTAAAAAAGAAGGTTAAGTGATCTTTTTGATAGATGATTTTATTGATGAAGTTGCGGATAAAATTGCGTTGCGCGAAATAGTCCATATCGTTGAAGTTTATCAGTTTTAAAGCCATTGCGCTGTCTTTGTTTAAGCCATTGAGATTGCCGTTAAGAATCTCAATAATGGCATCTTTGGCGAGCTTATCAATTTGCTCCGTGGGTAGGAACAAACCCTTAATAGAATAGTAATGTCGTTTGGTAGCTTTCTTTTTGCTGTTGGCTTGATTGGTAAAAATTGTGCCATTGGCATCAAACAGTTTTCCAGTCAGCAGATTATTGTTTCTGTTCCTTGTATGACTAGAGCTGTTGTCATTATCTTTGAGTTTGGCTTGTACCTTTTCCCATAATTCTTTTGATATGATGGCCTCATGCTGTCCTTTAAATGCTTGTCCAGTGCGTTTATTCTCAATCATGCCGAGGTATAATTTTTCATGCAGCAAGCGGTGGAGCGCGGATATTTTAAAAGGTTTGCCGCCTTTCTGTTCCCCCTTGTTGGTTATCCAGCCTTTATGTTTGAAACCTTTAATTTCAGCAAATTTCTCAAGTTCGGCCAGAGAGCCGCATTGTAAATAACCTTCAAAAATGCTGCGTACCTGTTCAGCCTCAATTGGATTAATGACCAATTTTTTATCTTTAATATCGTAACCAAGTTTAGGAATGCCGCCCGTCCACAAACCTTTGGCCTTACTGGCGCGGATTTTATCTCGGACACGTTCCGAGGATACCTCTCGCTCGAATTGGGCAAAGGACAGCAGCATATTTAAGGTTAGTTTACCCATGGAGGTTGATGTATCAAAGGCTTGGGTAATCGAAACAAAGCTGCAGCCATATTTATCAAATTCTTTCATCATATTATGAAAGTCCATAATCGAGCGTGACAAACGGTCAACCTTGTAAACCACCACCGTTTGAATTAAGCCCCGGCGGATGTCTTCAAGCATTTGTTTTAAAGCCGGGCGTTCCATCGTGCCGCCGGAGATGCCGCCATCGGTATAGGTTTTAAAATATTCCCAGTTGTTAAAGGCTTGGGACATGATATAACTGCGGCAGGCGTCTTCCTGATTATGCAGGGAGTTAAATTCAAGCTCCAAGCCTTTTTCGGTAGATTTGCGGACATAGATCGCGCAGTTTACTTTAGCCATGAATCGCCTCCTTTAATGCCCGTTTGTTATTTAATCCGAAGAAGTCATAACCGGAGACCTTTATGCCGCAGATTTCTTTAGCGATGGCCGATAAGGTTTTATAATGCTGCCTTTCATAGATAAAATCGTTAATCTCAGCTATGATAACCTTATATTGCCTGCCAAGATAGGTCTTAATGATTTCGGTGCCGGGATGCAGGTTGTATTTGGTCTTATAAACCTTAACCATACACTCATCGGGGTTTTCGGCATATTTTTCCAATTTAGTCAGGTGCTTGCGTTCAATTTTAAGATTTACATTCTCACAGGCGATATAATACCATAGTGCCCGAAACTGCCGTTCATAAGGACTGTTATGATACCGCGCCCATAGTTCAGCTTGTCTCTGGTGACTTAGTTTTTTTAATTCTTCAGCGCTTCTCGGCAGGTATATTTTCTTCCTCATCTATCAACTCCTTGTTTTTACATATTTTGTAAGTTCAGTAACGCTTACATAGGACAGAAAGTCAACTCAAAATAGTCTAAAATAGACTTATTTTTCGCTTTTTGTCATTCTAATAACTCTTTGTTTTTCAACAAAACTTATGAATTTAAAAATTCTATTAATAAGGGGGGTAGTAAAACCCAAAACAAAGGAGAAAAAGTATGTCTGATACGCATATAAAAATTGAATATACAGCCTTGGAAAATCTTAACCCTTATAAAGGAAATCCTAAGGTTCATGACGAAAAACAAATTCAGCAAATCGCTAAATCGATTGAAAGATTTGGTTTTAATAATCCTATTTTGATTGATGAAAAATCGGAGGTAATTGCCGGTCATGGTCGTCTGTTGGCCGCAAAGCTATTGAAACTAGAAACAGTTCCGGTAGTTCGTCTTATACATCTTTCTGAACAGGAAAAACGAGCTTATCGCATAGCGGACAATAAATTATCGGAGAATGGTCGATGGGATACGGATTTGTTGAAGCTGGAATTTTCAGAAATTGAAAAATTGGCCCTAAACCTTGAAGATGAACTGAATTTGGATATTACCGGATTTGATTTTAAGGAGATAGATGTTCTTCTGGAGGAAGACAAGCCTAGCGAAAAAGCGAATGAAAAACTTAATTCCGTTCCATATGTACCGGAAAATGAAATAGTCAGTCAACATGGCGATGTTTGGCTTCTGGGAAAACACAAAATTATTTGCGGAGATTCACTGCAAGAGGAAACATATCAGCGTTTGTTTGAAGAGGTTAAAGCCAACATGGTATTCCAGGACCCGCCATACAATGTTGAAATTCAAGGACATGTATGTGGAGCCGGTCAAACGAAGCATAAAGAGTTTGCTTTTGCCTCCGGCGAGATGAATGTGGTTGAATTTATTTCGTTTTTGAAAACTTCAATGGTGAATATAGCTAAATATTCTGTTGAAAATTCCATTCATTATGTTTGCATGGATTGGCGGCACATATACGAGCTGCTTTCAGCGGCGAGGGATATCTATCCAAAAATGCTGAATATGGTGGTTTGGTGCAAGAAAAACGGCGGAATGGGAAGTTTTTATCGTTCGCAGCATGAGCTGATTCTTGTTTTTCAGAACGGCAAAGGTTCTCATGTCAATAATGTCGAATTAGGCAAACACGGCCGTTATCGGACAAATGTTTGGCATTATGCCGGTGTTAATGGCTTTGGTTCCGAACAGAAAAATCTTAAAATGCACCCGACAGTCAAACCGGTGGAATTGGTTCGTGATGCAATTTTGGATGCTTCTAAACGCGGTGATATTGTGCTGGATGCGTTTCTCGGCAGCGGAACAACACTGATTGCGGCAGAAAAGGCCGGACGTGTTTGTTATGGAATCGAGTATGAGCCCTTGTATATCGATACGATTATCCGTCGGTATCACGAATTAACTGGAAATTGGGCTATTCATCTAAGTTCGCAAAAATCATATGAGCAATTATTGCAAGAAAAATTGGAGAAAATCAATGAGTGAAAGCGGTTATAAAAATCCACCCAAACATTCGCGATTTCAGAAAGGGTGTTCGGGTAATCCTGCAGGGAGACCGAAAGGAAGCAAGAACACGCTCAAACTTCTGGATGCTGTTTTGGAACAGAAAATTAAAATTCAGCAAGAGGGCAAAACTATCAGCATTACCAAAAAGCAGGCGATGCTGATGCAATTGGTTAATGCTGCGGTAAAAGGCGAAATTAAGGCCATTGCGGCGCTTTTTCCATACATGATGCAGCTGGACATGAAAGAAGAGCAATCCTTGGAAACAAACAAATTGTCTCTAAAAGATGAGGAAATTTTACAACAATTTTTAGAAGAAAATAAACAGGAGAGTAAAAATGACTGATAAAAATCAGGTTAAAAATGCGATATTACGCAAAAGTTTTTCAAGCTTTGTACAGAAGTGTTTTTATGAATTAAATCCTTCGGAGATATTTATAAAAGGCGCGTATATAGACTTATTATGCGATCAAATCCAAAATATGATAGAGGGAAAAAATCAGAAACTGATAATCAATCTTCCTCCAAGATATTTAAAATCGGTTATATGTTCTATAGCTTTGCCTGCGTTTATTTTGGGGCATAATCCATCAACTAAAATTATGTGCATCAGCTATGGCGAGGAGTTGGCTTCCAAATTAGCGGCTGATTGTAAGAGCGTTATGGAGGCGGATTGGTATAAAGCGCTTTTTCCTGAGACGAGAATCCGGACAGATAAAAAATCTGTTATGGATTTTGAAACGACAAAACACGGCGGACGGTTTGCAACGACAATTTCAGGAGCAGTCACAGGCCGCGGCGCAGACTGGATTATTATAGATGACCCGCTAAAACCGGCCGATGCCCTTTCAGATGTGGTTAGGGAAAAAATTAATGAACTCTATGGAAATACTGTCAGTTCCAGACTGAATGATAAAAATACCGGGAGAATACTTGTAGTCATGCAGCGTTTGCATGCGCATGATTTATCCGGTTTCCTGTTTGAGAACGATCCTGATTTTAAGTCTATCGTCTTGCCGCTAATTGCTGAAAAAGATGAAAAATGGCAAATAAAAAATCGTATTACTAAAACGATAACGACATATGAGCGGAAAAAAGGAGAATTGCTGCATCCGGAACGCGAAGGCGAAAAAGTTGTAAACAGTTATCGCAATTCGATGAGTCCTTTTGTATTTTCTGCGCAGTATCAGCAGAATCCAATGCCTATCGGCAGCGGAATGATTAAACAGGAGTGGATGAAGTATTATCAAGCACTGCCGTCAAGATTAGATAAAATTATTTTATCGTGGGATACTGCGGCTAAGGCTATGGAAAATAACGCTTATTCTGCCTGCACGGTTGTCGGAATCGGAAATGAAAATGGTCAGAAATATTATCTGATAGAGGTGTTTCGCGGCAGACTTAATTTTCCTGAATTAACAAAAAAGGTTCAGGAAATGTCTGATAAATATGAAAGAATTGCGCAAGGGCGGACTATAACTTTGATTGAAGACGCTTCATCCGGAACTTCTTTATATCAAACGTTGAAAGGCAGAATCGCAAGCCTGAAGTCTGTTTTTTGCAAAGGTTCTAAAGAGCAGCGCTTTAATATTGTCGCGTTAAAAACCGAGCAAGGGGACTTGTTGTTTCCGGGCAAATATGAATCCTGGTTCAAAAATTTTGAAGATGAGTTCTTAACTTTTCCGGATTCTTTATTTAAGGATCAATGTGACGCATTGAGCCAAGCCCTGAATTATGGTTTGGAAAATTATAATCAGGTTTCGCAAAATATGCCGTTAGCCGTCCGTGCGGATACGATGTGTGGCATGGGCGGTTATAATACCGGCATAGAGGAACTCTATAGCATGAATAATATGCCATATAAATCTAACGGGGGCTATGCTTGGTGGAATGGTAAATCTTAAGACGTTTTACTTGGCGGTTATTTCAAAATTGTCAATCAGCTTTAGCAGGGATTCCTTTTGAGAATCAGTCATAAGGTTGAGTTTGCGGATGATTTTGTCTTTCACGTCCTGCTGCGATATATCTTCTTTCAAATCTTTGGTAATATCAATATCCAAAGCGAAAAGCAGTTTGTACAGCGAGTAGGAGCGCGGATTTTGCTTTTGATTCTCAATCAAGTTAATAGACGAATAATCCATACCGCTCAACTCGGACAATTTTTCACTGGAAATTTTGCCGGCTAATCGTCTTTTTCGAATAGAATCGCTGATAAGCCTTAAAAACTCTTTTTCATTAAGCATGCTTCACCCCTTAAAAATATATTGGGATGATACAATAGCTTTTTTGATAAAAGTATTGCGATAAAGCAATATAATTTTATTGACTAAACAAAATAATTAAATCAATATAAGGAGAAAGAAAATGGCGTTAGTTTACGTTACGGACATTGAATATCAGGCAGATATAAAAGTATTTGCCGTTAATGAGAAGTATCAGGCTGATTTATGTTTTTTCGAGGTTGATCGAGATTACAAGGCCAATACGGAGTCAAAATGGTTTTTTGAAGATAAGGACTATAAAGCGACGGTTAAAATATATTGGGTTGAACATGAGTATCAGGCAGATTTGAAAGTCTTCCGGGTTACACAGGAACACCTGGCCGGTTGGCAAAAGAGCCACCGTTTGATTACGAGATTGGGAAAATACACATATTAAAGGAGATAAAAAATGACAGAGGAAGTTAAAAAAGAAACCCCAAAAACAAAATTGCCCGGCTTGCCGCCGTTGGCTGCGTTTATTTATGCGGTTCTTATTTTTATTATGACCATGGGGTACCTTAAGGTATTTCTTATTATGGGTTTCAGGATGAATCCTGATGAAGCCGGAATGTTGTCATTTTTTGCGGGAGCCTTTTTTGCCTATATCGGCAACAAAGGCGTTAGAGCCATGTTTAAGCTGAGAGAACTGTCGAAATAAAGGATGCAGGTTATGGTTAGGATATTGCGCGCGGCAACTTGGAACTTTGGCTACGGTTCTGTTGGTTCACCCAGCAAGAACAACAAGACGAAGGTTCAAAAAGCCCTTGAATATCTACGGAAAAATAATGTGGATATTGTTTTGGCGCAGGAAATTTTTGATCCAAACGAGTTGCGGTGTCTTTATCCTAACCAGATTTATTCTGACATTCCCGTTTATAATCCACAGGGGCAAGGATTATGGGGCGTGATGGATTTTTCGATCGATACGCGCAATAATACTAGCCGCCCTAAATGGGGGACGGCGATATTGGCTGCTGAGAATGTCAATTTGAAAAAAATCGAGTTAAAATATAACACCGCCTATCCGGGAAGCATAACTGTTGCACAGATTGCAGGAACGGACATTGCCGTTATTTCCATGTATGGCAAAAATGTCTGCGATTATGAAAAAGTAACGGCTTTTTCGTATCTGGCCAATCTGCATCGCTGTTTATCCGATACTGCGCCGCTGCTGGACGGTTTTTCTTCTGCCAAAAGATTTATTATTGCCGGCGATTGGAATGCCGGGCCGCAATGGGATAAGGGGAAGTCGCGCAAGAATTTGAACTTTTTTGAGCGGTTGGCAACCTTTGATCTTAAGGATTGTTTGGGGCATTTTCCTGACGGCGGTTATGAAACAACATTTAAACATAACGGCAATCGACAGATAGACTGGATGTTTGCCAGCCAGACGTTTACCGTCCATAATCCGCATGTTGATTATGCGGCGGAGATTGAGAATTTGTCTGATCATTACCCGATAATTGCGGAATTTGAGATATGAAAAAGGGTAATGTAATGTTTTGGAAATACTTATTTCTAGGCTTTATTGTATGTTTTCCTGTTCAGGCACAGGAAAATGCAAACGGTGTTAGCGAACGGAATAATTATGAGCTCTTTATTATCGGTGTTGCGATTTATTTATTTTTTAAGGCGGTGGGGGTTATCTGGCATTATCGCTGTCCGAAGTGCAAAAAATGGTGGGTAATGCGGCAGGAAAAGAAAGAACTGTTGAGTACGGATGTTGTGACCGAATCCAGAAAAGAAGAAATAAAAGACAATAACGGAAATGTGCTGTGGGTAGAGGAAGTAGAGGTTCCCGTATTGGTTCGTCATTATGAAATTTGGCGAAAATGTAAGCATTGCGGACATCTTGTTAAGATTTTTGAAGACGAGAAGGAAGAAAAATATAACAGAACAACGCTTAAATAATGAGAGGAAACGGATATGCAAAAAATTAGTTGGCTGGCGATTTTGTTGATAGGTGGATGTACTCTGATATTAGAACAGAGTAATCTTGTTTCCTTAAATGATTCTTCAGAATTCCGCCTTCTGGATGAACAGGTATTCATACGCTCGTGCCGTCAGCTTAAGGACGAAAGCTATGATATTTTCTATGCGGCGGAAAATCAGAAATGTCTGAAAGAGAATGCCAAACAAATGCAAAAGCTCTCCGAACAGATCGAGGAGACGAATGATTTAATTAAGAAAGAGAAACTTCTTGATGATTTATTGGCAAGTTCTGAAAAGTTTGATACCTGTAAAATATCTAAGGGAGTAACAGTTGCCAGCTTTGCTAAACAATCTAATGACAGCACTATTGCATACTGGGAGCGTGATAAAATAATCGCTTATTTTGCCCAAGTCTATCAGATTTGTGAAAACGGAGAATATTTTGATAAGAATGATGGAAACCGTATTGTTGCGGATTATCAAACTGTGGCGCGGCAAAAAGAGAAAAATACGCCGAAAATAGAAAAATTTAGGGAATTAAAAAGCAAAATTTCCTCTCAAAATCAGATGAATAAAAAGATTGCGGCGCTTTTAGCCGAGGACAATCCGATTATAAGAAAAATGCAACAGGCGGCTCCGGATTTTATGCGGGTAAAGGTTAATAAATGTCCGATTATCTTTTTTGTTCAGTTTCTTATAGAAGATGCGGTAAAGTTTAATTCTGATTTTGCTTCTGCAAACAATTATCAATTTAAGAAAAAAGGCGCAGACACGCTTGTTTTGACTGTCGGCGATATCGAATATACTTTCCTGAAAAAAGGAAAAAACAGCGCGGATGTCATCGTTGTTAAAGATGTTGACCAATGGGGCAATCAAATAATCAATAAAAGCACTATTCTAAATAATATTGACGTTTCCTCATCGTGTTGGGGGTATGTGAGACGCAGTGAAGAAGATTAATAATTATGATCTTGACATTGAAAACAAAACACACCATTTTCACGCCACATATCAACGACAGATTTTCTATCATCAAAAGCAAATGATATTTCATACTTTTCTTTTATATGTTTAAGGATTTCTTGTTTAATCACATTATCTTTTCTCTGATCACCGTCTTTTCTCATGTAAAGATCATCATAATAAATATTATTCCATGTAAGCCATTGCTCTGTAAGCTTTTTATATTTTTCTGGACGTCCTGAAACTATTATCATTTTATATTGTTGTGAATTTTTGATTAGATTATAAAGCTCTAAAACTTCTTTAACAGGATAATCATTTCCCATTTCATTAAAAAACATGTCCCATCTTAGTTCAGAAAGATATTTTTGTCTTTCTGAATTATCCGCAAGAGTTCCATCTATATCAAAAATTACGGCTTTCATAAAATTGACTATATTATTTTTCTAATATTTTCCAATTGGGCTGTTGTTTCTTTTCTAATATAAATACATCTTTCTTTATTATGTTCAGGCTCTATTTCTTTTAATGTCTTATGGGCATAATTGTTTCTAATTTTAAATAAAGATGTTGGTTCTCCTGAACATAATGTATTCAATTTTGTTTTTATGTCAGGTTGAATTTCTGAAAAATGTTTTAAAATCTTGCATAACAAGATGGTTCTAGTTGTAGAATCTATTTTTAATTTATTGTCGATAATGAATTTTACAAAATTTTCTGAGCAATCATCATTAAATATTTTAATTAAATTCTCAATGTCAGCTTTACGCTTTTGAAGTTTATTTTCAAAATCTTGCCTTATTGTAGCTTTTTTATCTTCAGGTAGTTTGTTCCAATATTTTTCTATTGCTTTAAGTACTAAAGCTTCTAATTCACTAACTCGATCCATTAATAATCCTCTACCTCTTTGGGGTTTTTCTTCTTTTTTTAATAATCCTTCTAGAATTTTTATGGATTTCATACTAATGTCAGCGCGATCACAAAAATAAATACCGTCTAAAATGTTTTGCAATGGTTGGGCTTGATTTAATTCGAAGATCTTTTTTTGTAAAAAATCTAATGCGTTAGTTTCATTAGTATAAAATATAATTGGTAAATGATAATGTTTTTGCCCCTGTCGAATGAAGTTAATTATTTGTGCACCATTTTTATCTTGAGCCATATTAAAATCAATGAATGCGATATCTAGTTCAGGATCATTGATAGCTGAAATAAAAACTTCATCATTTTCAGCTGTCCAACTAGGTTTAATAGTAACATCAATAGAGGTAAATTTTATACCTTCTGTTTTTAAAAAGTTATCTATTAGTTTTTTTTCGCCAATAACGGTAGAATGTTTATCATCAACCCAAAGCGCTTTATACTCGGTTTTCATTTATTGAACTCCATTTCTATTATCGCTCCTTTTTTTTGTTCACTATTTCTTAAATTAATTTTTGCATTAATTTTCTCGGCAATAATTTTGTTATGATATAATCCTAATCCACTTCCATTATAGGTTGTCGTAATGCCTTTCTTTAAAAAATCTTCTGCGCTAAATGTTTGAAAATCAAAGCCATCTCCATTATCCTCAAAAATGATTTTTCTGTTTCCGCAAATGATTTTTACATTTTTAGCATTATTTTTTCGAGCATTATCAAGTATGTTAGAAATAAAAGTACAAATTTCGGATGGTAAAAACTCTACTTTTAAATTTTCTCTCTCAGAGTTAATATATGTTATATTTAGACCCCATCGTTTTTGTTTGGATGCGATTGTGTTAACATAGTCTTCAATAAAAGCATAAATATCGTCGTCAATATACGAAACCTTTAGATCAAAATTTGCATATTGAGCAATGGAAGCTGTTTCTGTTACTATAGAAAGATCATACGATAAAGTTTCTAATACTTCAATTAACTCCTCTTTGCTTGTATTTTCTGAACTTTGGTAATACATTTTTAATGTTGCATCAATATTTCTTTTCATACCTTGAGAAAATTGTTTGATTACATGAGTAACGAGAGCATCAAAATTTACTTTGGGAGAATTAAGCTCTTCTAAAAAGCTGCTACGACGTTTTTCGGCTTCAAATAGCTGTTGCGTTCGATCAGCCTGTTCAGCTGCATATTTTGCTTCTTGTTCAGCAATATCTCTGTCTTTTTCTGCAATTTTAGTCGCCTGACGTTCTCGTTCAATTATTTTTCGAACATTTCCTTTTTGGGTGGCAGATAATTCCGTAAATGATTTGTCTTTTATTTTTTCCATGAAGTCATTTAAAAATTCTTCATATTTCTGTTGGGCTTCTGAAAAAATATGAGAAATGAGATCTTCATTAATTTGAATGTCGGATATTTTCCAGTTAGATTTTAGCAGTTTTTCGCAAGCAGCTTTAACTTTTTCAGGTGATATTTGGCGCATTGTATAACGATCGGGGTTTTTTAGAACATCGTTGTCGGATATAACTTTTGTTGAAGAAGGATTTTGTTTATCAAATAATCTATTCCATTCTAAACCATTTACAACGAAATTTTCTAATTGTCTGATAATATTGGTAATATAGCCATAACTTTCTCTATCTTCATCTTCTTCATCAATTAAAATGGTGGTTTTATCTTCTTTATCATAGGCAACTAAGTCTATAAATGCTTGGTTTTGGGCTAGTCCTTCGCGATTGGATAAAACTTCAAAAGTATTATCTTTATCAATAATGTCAATACGCCCAAAAAGCTCTCGAGTTCCAAAATATCGTGCGCGTCCTTGAGCTTTTCGTTGATCTAATCCCAACCAATCATTCTTAACATTTCCATAAGGAGATATTCTAAAATTATTATAGAACAGAAAAATTGAACCATATTGTACGGGGCTAATGCCAACAGTCCTTGTAAAATAAGAGCGGGCTAATGGGTCGATGTAATGGATTACTGTCTTTATGTTTTTTAATTTAGGAAAAGGGTTTTTTACTGAGTAGTGGTATACTTCTTTATTTTGATAGTAAAGAGTTGTATTGATGTTTTTTCCTTCAGCATCAATAGAAGATTCAATGTGTGTTGTTTTAAAAGAAACTTTTTCTAGAATATTATTTTCAATACGCCTATTAAGTTTATTTGCGATATTATTATCTTGATTATCTGAATATAAAAAGATGCTAAAATCATCATCAATAGATGGCGAAAATTTTTCCAGTTCTGCAATTAGTTTTCTTAATTTCGTTGTGGGCCATGTCTCTCTTAGATTTTCAATTTTAAGAATTGTTCCTGTTGTAAAATTTTGAACATTTATTTCCTGTAAAAAATCGTGTTTTGATAATTCTTGTGCAAGAACAGGGATTGTAGACATCTCATCATTTATTCCCTTATTTTCGAAATCTTCCCAATTTATAGAGAGTTTTATGTAATTTCCCTCTTGAGCTTTGGTATATAATGTAAGATTTTTTCCAAGTCGATCACAGCTAAACCTACCGACTCCTTTGTTGCCAGCATATAATTTATTAAGTATATTTTCTTTTTTTTCAGAATATGCAACATTTAACCATTTGTTTTTCAGATCGTTTAAAGTCATTCCTTTACCATTATCAGAAATGATTAAAGATGAATCTTGATTTTTTTGTTCATTTATAAATCGTATGGTACTTTTAGTGGCATCTGCATCTTTTGAATTTTTGATAAGTTCAATTATGGCGATACTATCACTATGAATAAGCTCTTTACCTACAATATTCTTAATTCCTGCATTTACTTGAAAAAATAGTTTTTGTTGCTCATTCATTGATTAATCTTTCTATAGCTAATATTGACTGCCCAAGTATTTCAGCCATAAGGGGCGGAACAGCATTACCTACTTGGGTGTATCTAGGACACTCTATTTTACGCCTATCGCCACCTGTTGTATATTTACCTTTAAATTCAAACCAATCCGGAAAAGATTGTATTCGGGCATTTTCTCGAACCGTTAAAACTCTGGGTTCAGAATAGTGCATACAATCATCGGGAAGAGTCGTTATCGTTGTAGATAATGCTTTGGATGATAATACTGTAAAACATTGTTTTTTTATATGCAATTCTTCCCGAAGTTCTTTTGAAAGAGTATGCCCTTTGATTGATTTCAGCAATATATACTCAAATTTATTTCTGGTTTCTTTTTTATGGTTTGGAATTCGAAGACTGTCAGGCATAAAATCCTTTTTTACATTGCGTCGAATAAGCTTCAAATAAGGATTAAGAATCTTAGGTTCGGTATAATTTATTTGTTTAAAATTTTTACTATCAATACATTCAATAAGTTTTTTCCCCTTGATTTCTAGATCTCCAATTGCGTCACCTAGAACGGTAATCTTTGATAAATTGTTCTCTTTTTTAAATTTATCAGCTTGTTGAAGAATTTTTTGGTAGAATTCTTCGTTTCCTAAAGTAGTGTAAGATATCTTTTGAGCAATGTCATTTCTCACTGCAATCATTATAAATCGAGGGCGTGGTTGAGGAACACCAAATAAAGAGGCTGGTAAAACTTTACTGAAAACTTTATAACCTTTATTTAGGTTTGATAATCTCTCAACAACATACTCTGAATATGCTTGTGTTGAGGCACCATTTTTTTTAAAGGCAGCTTGAAATCCTTTAACATTCTCTAATAATAAGAATTTTGGATTTATGATTGATACTATTTCAATATATTCTTCGGTAAGTCTATTGCGAGGATCATTAGGGTCCCTTAAACCAGCAAAAGAAAAACCTTGGCAAGGTGGCCCTCCTGCAATTAAATCTACTTTATCTTTTAATTCTTGTAATTGAGACTGATAATTATCAAGCAAATCTCGAGTCGTCATGTTTTTTTTAGGCAGCCATATTGGCCATTTGTATCCATTTTTTATTTTTTTGTGGTCTAAATTATGAATAAGGGTTTTAAAGGCATCTTCTGTTTTTTCAATAGCAAAGATTCCCTCTAGGCCGGCATTCATTAATCCTAAAGAGAGTCCGCCGCAACCGGCAAATAAGTCTATAAATTTTAGTTTACAATTCATCATATTTTACTCTATTTACTATTTATTAAAATAGGGTAAAATATTTTTAATGTCCAGGAATAAAACTCTTCTATTAACACAATTTTAATTTTTTAGCATGGGTAATATTGGCTTTTATGATTAAATGGGATGAAGTAGGAATAATATTTGTGATTAAAATTATAGATTTTGATCTTTCTCTAAGTTTTCAGCGTTTTCCTGAAGGATACAGAGATGATCAATCTGAATTTTTAGAACTTAAAGGTGAAGTTGTTTTTTCAAGTACAAAAAATTATTCCAAAGGAACTTATGTTCCTATTTACGCTTTTACAAAATTTGAACATCCCAATCCTTCTGATCCAAGTGTTTTTGAGTTTAAATATTCTGAAAGACAACGAATATACGATGATGCACCGTTGGCTGGTGCTTTTGATGGAAAATATGCGCACATCTCTATAAATGATCGATTTTTACAGACATTATGCTTCGTAAAACAATTAAATAAGGACGCTTATTTATCATTTAACTGTGTTCGTAAAAAATATCAAAAACCATGTATTAAAAGTTACATTCTAAGCACAGAATTCAATCTTGAAGATTATGAGTAACTATTTTTAGAAATGTTAATAGATAAAATCCCTGTTCTTTGATCAAAATATCCCTGATAAATTTGTGGCTAGATAGGAGCTATTTAAGAGAAGCTGTACATTTACGAAGATTTTGCGCATAAAATCTGATTAAATATCCCTGTAGATTCCCTGTTATTGCAGTGAGGCAATGGTACATTTGTGATTCGGGGATAGAAAAGATTTGTGGCCAAATATTTATCATATGATTAAATTTATGAAATCGTTTATAGTTTAGATAAAAAAATAAAAGGAATAATAAGTAATACCGCATCGCTTGCTATTTTTTCTTGCGCAATAAAAATTTAAATTTTATATTTTATTAAAGACCATAGTTTGAATTGGGATAGCTGATCCAGTTATCTGTTATTTTTGTTATCTGAGAAACCTTCAGGCAGTGGGAAACATGGGAATCCGCAGTCGTAAGGAAGTAGTGAAACTTTGGTCTTTGCTTTTTTGAGGATAAGATGAAATTTACAGAACTGAAAGCAAATATCCAGTTAGCAGCAAAACTTAATATGGATTATAGCTATTTTACTTATCTTATTTACAAAAGAACCGATGACCAAAATTATATTCCCTACATTATTCCCAAAAAAAGTGGTGGTTATCGCAAAATTGCAGCCCCTTGCAAGACATTAAAATATATACAGCGCCAAATTGCGAACTTTATATACGATGAGATACAAGTAAAAGACTGTGTTCATGGTTTTGCACGTGGCAAAGATATAAAGACAAACGCAAATTACCACCTCAAACGTAAGCACATTCTTAATTTAGATCTTAAAGATTTTTTTGATTCCATAACAGTTAATCGCGTTTATGGTGTATTCCATGGACATCCATTTAATTTTCCTGAAAAATTGTCTTCCTGCTTAGCTAAAATTGCAACATATTACGGCAGTTTAACGCAAGGCTCCCCTCTTTCTCCTATAATTTCGACATTAGTTTGCAGGAGACTCGATAATGACCTAAAAGCATTTGCTGTTAAATATGGTCTTCGCTACTCTCGTTATGCTGATGATATAACTTTTTCTTCCATACGAACAATGAAAGAACTTTTTAAAGAAAATCCTGTTACGAATAAAATTATTCTTTGCAAAGAATTGGTTGATATAATTACCCGAAATGATTTTCAAATTAATGAGGATAAAGTTCGTTATCGGAATAAAACACAGAGAATGGAGGTTACAGGTCTTATTATCAATGATAAACCTAACTTGGTAAGGAATTATCGTGATCAAATACGAGCAATGCTTCATGCCTGGAAAAAATTTGGTTATGAAAATGCAGAAAAGGAATATCTCAGCAAATTCTCTAGAGGTCATAAAAGCTTTAAACAAGTTATTTATGGAAAATTAAATTTTTATAAAAGTGTTCGAGGTGTTACAGATCATTATTATCAACAAATGGCTAAATTATTTAATACATTGTCGCCGGATATGAAACTGCTTTTGAAACCGACACCTGAAGAGATTATACAAAAAGCGGTATGGGTTATCGATAATACTGTGAATGCAGAAAAAAATGACAGTCCGATTGAAAGAATGAGCCAAGGCACTTGTTTCTTTCTTAAAAATATCGGTATTGTAACGGCTGCACATGTTTTATTTCCAAATAAAAAAAATACAACAGATGAGTTTGATGTGGATTTTAATCAGTCTCCAATGAGTAATTTTTATATTCTTAACCCAACAAATCCGAGCCATCGTGTTAATGTACAATTGGTTAATCTGGATAAGAATCGGGATTGGGCTGTCTTAAGTCTAAAAAATACAAATGATCTATCTATTAATAGAGATTACTTTGAGTTGGAAAGCTGTTGTAAAATCCAAACTGGTACAGAAATCATGTTATGCGGATATCCATCCTTTGAACTTGGGCATCAAATTCGCAAAGAAACAGGGCAAATTGTTGCAAAGAAAACTGAGCATGCTGTGAAAAAGTTTGAAATTACGGCGGATATACGTCATGGCAATAGTGGCGGCCCAATATTAAACAACAAAATGCAGGTTCTCGGCTGGGCAGATGCTGCAGATCCTTCTATTGTTAATGAAATAGGTGAATTGTTAGATAATTATAAAAGTACGTCTGTATAGGGTATTAGAAAAATAAGATATGTACCTGAAAGTGAAAGTTTAATGTTTGATAAATTTTTTAAGAAATCTTTGAAAAGAAATTCGAATAATGACTTTTTACCTGCAATAGCCGGAGGCGGATACCAAATAAAAGTTCCCTATGAATATCCGTTTTCGATGTCTGATAAAGATTTATTAGCTAGCATCCAAAAATTGGAAATAAATTATAATGAAATTTATAGAGCTACGAATCTAACTCTTTATATTAATAAGGGAGAGTATCAAAACGGAATAGTTTCAAAGATTGAAGATGTTGAACATCTAATCAGCATAGGAAAAAATGAACTTTCACGAAGAACGAATGATCTTATTTTGAAAAAATCTTTGATTATTTCTAAATGGACTTTAGCTATAGCTATTGCGTCTGTGATAGTTGCAGTAATTTCTATGTGTAGATAGAATTGCTCTTTCGTATGCTCAATACCGTTGGGATTTTCTACACCGCCATTACATCAAAACCCTCCCTTGCGGAGGGTTTTGATGTAATTAACGGAAGAGATGCAAAAGGTCGCGGCCACCGTAATGCCCCGACTTTTACAGTGTCTGGTTTTATTCGTTTTTATCTTCAGATGACGATTTTTTTTCGCCGTTAAGATTATCCAAAAACTGGTTTTCGATTTTCATATATTGATGCAGCAGCCACCGCGACTGGGAAAATAAAAACAACGTTCCCAGAACCAGCAAAGCGGTTACCTGCGGATTAGTCGTCAAAAACCGATGAACAACGGCAAAAACAAATAACGAAATTACCAGCAGTCTGACTGCCGTCAGGATAATCAAAGGAATACGGTTGGATTTTTTATCGTGCCAGAGTTTATAATAAATAACCGCAACCTTATTGTTGGAAATAAAAAAGTTTTTAACCGATTCAAAGTTTTCTTCTCCGCCAAGACAAGACAATGCCTTATCCTCAATATTTTTAATGACGGCCGTCCCTGTTGGGTGTTCCCGGCTCAAGGCGGAAAGACGACAGAAAACATCTGATACCTTGCTCTTAATATATCCCGGCAAGACGGTTTCCCATCCGATAAGAGCTTTCAGAAACGGAGACATTGCTCCCAGGGTCAAAAGCGTGATTGCAATACGGGACGGCCAATCGGGCAGAAACCGCAATAAAAACGGTTCAACCACATATGACGCCAATGCGAATATGCTGTAAAGAATCATTGAAAAAAGAATCAGGCGGGCAAAATAGTTTTTGAACAAAAGGCGCCACAATTGTTCCTCTCGTTTGGTTTCCGGACGGGAAGAAGTGTTTTCTTCAATATATTTATTCCAAGAATCGGGAAAGAAACGGGTGACCGATTTGTAAAATTTGGGAGCGGCTTTAATCATCATCGGCGTCAAAAACGTCGTAATAACCGAAACGGCGACAATAATCGGGTACACTTTGTCACTGAGAACACCGATGCTCATTCCCAAACTGGCAATAATGAACGCAAATTCACCAACCTGAGCCAAGGAAAAACCGCCTTGAACCGCCGTTTTTAAAGGCTGTCCCGAAATAACAAATCCGGCGCAGGAAAAAATGACTTTGCCGGTGACGACAATAACCGTAATTAAAAAAATCGGCCAGGCATATGTTATAAACATCGAGGGATCAACCATCATACCCACCGACACGAAAAATACCGCGCCGAAAAAATCCTTCAGCGGCTTGATGTTGTTTTCTATCCGTTCAATCAATCCGGTTTCGGCCAAAATCGATCCCATAATAAACGCTCCCAAGGCGGAAGAAAACCCGGAATAGGTTGCCAGCAAAACCATTCCGAAACATAAGCAAATGGTAATGAGCAAAAGCATTTCATCATTTAAAAATACGGTAATTTTGCGTAAAAACGTCGGAACCAGAAAAATGCCGATGATAAAACACAATACCAAAAAGAAAATAAGTTTGACCGTGCTGAGAGCCAGCGCTTCGCTGTTAATGTCAGAACCCAACGCAATCATGGGAAGCAGAACCAACAGCAAAATGCCGACGATGTCCTCAACCACCAAAACACCGAAAACCAAGTCGGTAAAGCGTTGCTTTTTTACGTTCAAATCGTCGAACGCCTTGATAATAATCGTGGTTGAAGACATTGAAATCATACTTCCGAGAAAGAAACAGTCCATTACCGGCCAGCCAAGCAATTTTCCGGTATAAAAACCGGCAAAAAGCATCAAAACGATATTCAGCAAGGCCGTAATCATCGCCGATTTTCCCACGCTTATCATCTTTTTGAAACTAAATTCCAAACCTAAGCCAAACAACAGAAAGATGACACCGATATCTGCCCACAATGTCAGGTTTTCGTTATCACTGACGGTGGGAACAAAATTGAAAAAAGGCCCGGCAAAAATTCCGGCCAGTATGTAACCCAGTATGTAACCGAGAACGGTCGGCTGTTTCAGCCATTTGAACAACAGCGTGGTTATTCCGGCATAAATGGTTATCAGCGTTAAATCGACTATCAGCGCATGAATAGAATGCATTGTTTTTCCTATAAAAAGAATAGAATATTGACTTGGCAGTAAACATAATTGCAAAAGATTAAATTTTTAATAAAAAAAGCCAGCTTTCTTTTGGACAAAAATTATAGATTTTTAATTTCAGGTATGTTATCCTTAAAAAAGGAGAAAGTTAATGTATCAATTTCTGATAAATCCGGACAATGAAGTTCTGCTGATGATTGATACCATATCAGGCAGAGAAGAAGAGCCTTACGCCGAATACGAACGCAGCCGGCGTTCGCTGCGGCTGGTGAAAAATCCGTCCGAGGCAAAATTGTTTTCCCGCGTGAACAAAGACGTTGCCGAAATTCTGAATGAAAAAAGCGATATCTGGGTCATGGAACAAAAAGAAAACGGCAATGCCGGCGACACATACCGGGTAAAGCTGAAAATAATTTAGGGGAAACCAAATGAGAGCCAATTTATTTTCATGGTTTGCAGGCGACAATGACGACATACGAATCTTTGAGGGGGCGTCCGACCGGCAACCGCTGAAAATCCGGGGAAAAATATTAAAGGCTGTTTTTCCTCAAATAGTGGGCTTTTCGGCCTTGCTTGGTTTTTCGGCTTCGTGTGAAGAATCCAGGCCAACGCCCGAAGACTATTATTTTGGCCGGACGGTTACCGCGATTGACGATTCAAGCTACAACCATATCCTTCATGACAGCGTCCATTTTCTGGATGTGGTCGCTAAAGGCGGAGAATACCTCAAAAATCTTGATTACTGCGACTCTCTTTCTTCCGAGCAAAAGTCAACCCTGAAAAATTACTTTTCCGAAAAACTTAAGAAAATCAAACGTTCCGATGACGGCTCTCTGGATTTGACACATCCGCAGACATTAAAGACATTTCTCGCTTTTGAGAAACTGAATTATTACAAAGGCGATTTTGACAACGTCATGTTCAGAGAAAACGGTTGGTTTGACGAAAAAAACGACATTCTCGGCTGTTATTATCAGGATATGCTGCAACTTTGCGAAACCGCGAAAAAATATCCGCAGATCGTAGAGTTTGCCAAAACGCTCTATAACAGTGAAAAACGTTTTATGATAAGCAAAGAAATGCTGCCCCGGGCAAACGAAATAAGTATGCAGGGACTGTCCGAATGGCTGGAAAAATATGGACAAACCATGGAAAACACTGTTTATTTCGGAGCAGTAAACTTTTTGGGCAGCGAACACTCCAATATGGTTATTTATTATGACAAACCGGGAGACGACCTGGGTGCTGATTTGTTTATTGACAAAGAAGGCAACTGCGGCGATGACACTTATGCTCCCGTCGGCTCCACGATAAAGCACGAATGTCTGCACCTTATGCAAAAGACTCTGGGACAGAAGCGCCCGGAAGAATTTAAACACTTGGAGGAACTGGGACCAACGCTGCATTCACTGGCAACTGAAGATGCAATCTACAAGCAAATTAAAGGAATTCCTTTGGAGCAGGAAGTTGATTACGGCTTTTTGAATTTTGGAAAACACAAAATAAGCTTGGGAAAAATTGCCAACGATACCAGAGAACTTATGCAAAAAGCAAAAAATCCCGACCGGATGGACTTGCTGATGGCCGGTCCAGACGGCATCAGCCTCATTAACCGGTGGATGGGCAAAAGCAACGTCCAACTTATCCGACGTCAACAGAAAACCTATCAGTAAAAAAAACACTGCCTTTATGAAAGGCAGTGTTTTTTTCATTAAACCTTATTTAGAAGGTGTAACGGGCACCGAGCATAAACTCATTAGCGTCTACGTCAAATTTGTAGCTGCTGCCCGGTTCATAGTTTTTCTTAACATTACCCATATCAACGTATCTGTAGCCCAAATCAAGAGACAGATTGTCATTGACGGCATAGGCAACACCAACGCCGGCCTGCCAGGTGAACTGATAATCAGATTCGCTCAAAGTGGCGTTTTCAGCCGTTAAGGTGTAACTTGCCTTTAACTTGGAATAACCGATACCGGCACCGACATACGGCGTGAATTTCGTACCGGTGTCAATGTCGTAATAAGCGTTCAACATCAAAGACTGAGATTCGAGTTTGGTAAAGTCACTACCGCCCTTTTTGGCACCGGTGGTGCTTTTGGCATCTTCATTGCGGCTGTATTCCAATTCGGTTCGGAGAGAGCCGTAATTTAATTGGGTAGAAACACCGGCTGCAATTTTGCCGCCCCAAACATTGTTATCGTCCAAATTTTCCTTATGAGAACCTTTACCCCAAGAATCTTTTCCCGAAACAGACATATCGGAATAAGATAATTTTGCCGAAACGTAAGGATTTAATTCTACTGCATTGGCATTAACCGCAAACAAGCAGGCTACGCCGGCCATAAGTAATGTTTTTTTCATGTAAATTTCCTCAAGTAGTTGTAACTAAATTACAACAAAACACTACCAAGCAATAGTTAACAAAAAGTAACTTTATTATTTCAGCCGGAATAACAAGAAATTAGAATTGGGATCTATTCCGCGAATCTTAAGTTCGGCCTTTTCATCCCAAACGGCCAGCCCGTCACCGGCGACTAACGGCCTGTCATTCACGGAAACAGCCCCGTAACAAACCTGAATCCAGTATTTATGTTCGTGCGAAACCTGATAATCGGCCGACTTGTTTTCTTCCAAAAGGCATTGATAGACTTCGACATCCTGATTGATGCGCAGAGAATCTTCCCGGCCATCGCCGCTGACAATCAAAACCGGCTGATTTTCAATCAACGTACAGGCAAAAGACTTTTGTCCATACTGAGGGCGGTGTCCCCGCCTGTCGGTCATAATCCATATTTGCAAAAAATGCACCGGCTCCGTTGAAGAGGGATTAAATTCACTGTGAAAAATTCCCGAACCGGCAGTCATAACCTGTACCTCACCGGGATTCAGAACCGCACCGCTGCCCAAACTGTCCTTGTGTTCCAGAGCTCCGCTTAAAACAATGCTGATAATTTCCATATTATCGTGCGGATGCATATCAAAACCTTTGCCGGGCGAGACAACATCGTCGTTAATAACGCGCAAATCGCCGAAACCCATATATTGCGGGTCGTAATATTGTCCGAAAGAAAAGGTGTGAAAGCTGTCCAGCCAATCCGTCAGAGTATGTCCCCGTTCATTTGCAGGGCGTAATGAATACATTTGTTTTCTCCTTTTGCTAAACTCTGTCACGATAAAAAATGCGCCGCAGAATCGTAATGGCCAGATTAACGGCTACGCGTGTCGGTTTGGAGGCGGCCAAAGCGTTTAACATCACAAAATCATGAATGGTACCGTTAAAGCGGACTGACGCAACGTCAACCTTGGCATCGTTCAACTTGCGGGCATAGGCCTCTCCCTCGTCACGCAAGACGTCATTTTCCGCCGTTATTATCAAAGCCGGCGGCAGACCTTCCAGTTCGGCAACATCGGCCTGTAACGGCGAGGCCGTAATTTCCCGGCGCATTTGAGCGTCAGGGGCATAAGCGTCCCAAAACCACTGCATGGCTTTTTTAGTCAGCCAAGGACCTTCCGCATATTGATTATAAGAATCGGTATCAAAAGAAGCATCGGCCACCGGATAGAACAACAACTGGAAAACCAGCTTGGGACCATTGTTTTCTTTTGCAAGCATTGCCATCACGGTCGCCATATTGCCGCCGACGCTGTCTCCGGCCACGACGACCTTGGAAGTATCAAACTTAAACGCATCCGCCTGTTTGACAATATATTTGAGAACGGCGAAAAGCTCATTAAGAGCCTGAGGATATTTAGCCTCGGGAGACGGCGTATAGAGAGGAAACACCACGGCGCATTCCGCCCCGACCGACAAATCGCGCACCAGACGGTCATGTGTGGCGGCATCTCCCATTACCCAGCCGCCGCCATGGATATAAAAGACAACCGGCAGCCGTTCGCGAGGGTTCTTGTGAGGACGGACAAAACGAACCGGAATCGACTTTCCGTCACCGACGGGAATCTGCATATCCTCAATTAAAGCATCCGCTTTGGCCGTTTCAACATCCTGAGCATCCAACAACACCTGGCGCGCCTGCTGCGGCGTCATTTCATACAACGGCTTGGCATTTCCTTCGGCCAGACCGTCGACAAAACGCTGGACTTCGGTTACGAGATGAGGTGATGACATCGGCATTCTCCTTATAAAAACTGACGATTACTGCTGATATAAGACGAGAAGCGAAAGTTTCAAGCAAAGCCGCTGATATAAAAAAAGCACTCCGCAGAGTGCTTTCAGAGAACTTACATGTAAGGCCACCCCAAAACCTGAGTCACGATGACATCGTCGCTCTTAACGTTAAGAGCCTTGGCCAATCCGTCTTTATCAAAATAACCGCGTACAACATTGTTCAATCCGCGGGAAGCGGCGTATAGCCCGACATTTTGATAAGCCGAACCGGCATGCAGCGGAGAGTTCTTTTCATCAGTGCCGGTATAAACCAAAACCAAGGGAGCATCTTTCACATAGTCCTGTTTGGCCATTAAGGGGCGCAAATCTTTATCGCTGACCTGTTTCAGCGTGTTGGTTTCCGCCTGATAAAGCCAGGCACCGTCTGCCATAACCGCATAAACATTCATATTCTGTTTGTTCATCGACGTCGGAATCGTGCGTTTGCCGTCATGAGAGATTCCCCAGGCAACATACAAAATGTCACTCAAGGTCTGGTCATCAACAGCCTTGGGGCTGAATTCGCGGCGCGACTGGCGTCTGTTGACGGCTTCCATTAACGAAACCTCGCTTTCGGTTGACGGCGCAGGAAGCTTTTTTACTTTGTCTTCCGCGGCCGCATTTACACTTAAACCCACCAAAACCAAAGCTGCAAGCAATAACTTTTTGAGCATCTTTTTCCCTTTCATTGTTAAAAAATCGTAATCAGTGTAGGATGCCGGTAAAATAATGTCCAGATTTTAATTAACCATCCGTTAAGTAAAATAAGCTATGTTTAATACTGTTAAAACCCCTGCAAAGGGGCTTGCAAATTCGATTATTGTGTGCTACATCAACGTTATGGAAAAACTATGGATGTCATAAAATGATAATTGATAGTAATAACAAAAAGCAAAAGAGCATTCTGACGAACAAATGCTTTTATCAGACGACGGCGCGCATTATGCGCGACTTTGAAGAGAAAGGCTATGCCAACTCAGCTGACGAAACTGCTAAAGTTATTGCCGCGTATCACGATATCGTCAGAAAAAAGAGCAAAAACAATTTCAACGAAGACTACAATGCCGCTTTTAAACGCATTGACGGCGCCATCCAGTCTTTGGCCAATCAGGTTTTTTACGACTGTGACAAGAAAAGTCTGGACTACGCTTATCATTCATTTGAAGAATTCGATCATATCGGTGCAATCGTCACCCGTCAAAGAGCCAAAAAAGGCTCTCTTTAATTATCCCCCGTATGTCAGGCTTGTGTGTTTTTGCAATAACCCGGTTGCAAAATGAGCTATTATGCAGTAGTGATAGATATTATTTGTAACTGTTATGAGGTAATCTCACATGAAAAAACTTTCTTTAATCGGCTGCGGCCGCTGGGGTACTTTTTTGGGCTGGTATGCAGCCAACTACTGCGGTTTCGACGTTGATATGTATGATATTCCGACATCGCCGAATTTTATTGAACTGCGCGATACCAGAAAAAACCCTTATTTATCCTTAAGCGACAATATGCACCTGCATGACAACCTGCCGGCAGTGTTGGAAAACGACATTATTATCGTTTCTATCGGTTGTCAGTATTTTCGCGGCTTATGCAAAGAACTCAGCCAATACAAGCTCAGCGGCAAAACCTTTCTGCTGGCAATGAAGGGATTGGAAGAACCCAGCGCAAAGATTATGTATGACGTTATGATTGAAGAAATTTCCCAGGACATCAATATTGCGGTTTTAGCCGGTCCGGGACATGTTCAGGATTATATGAAAGGTGTTCCTTCCTGTGCCGTCATCGACTCTTATGACGACGAAACCAAGGAAAAACTCATCAATCTGCTGCAAAGCGACTTAATCCGTTTTTATTACGGTTCTGACCTTATCGGAAACCAAATCGGCGCCGCTTTGAAAAACGTCATCGGCATTGCTGCCGGCATCTTGGACGGTTTGGAATGGTACGGTTTGAAAGGAGCTTTGATGGCTCGTGCTCCGATAGAAGTTGGCCGCTTTATCAAATACTTCGGCGGAAATCCGCATACTGCTTACGGTCTGGCTCATTTGGGCGACTATGAAGCGACCCTGTTTTCAAAATTCAGCCACAACAGAACCTTCGGTGAAAAATTTGCACGCGGCGAAGATTTCGGCAAACTGGCGGAAGGTGTTCCGACATTAAAGGCAGTTAAGCTTATTGCCGACGAAAAAGGCATTGATATGCCGATTTGTCAGGCTTTATACAAAGTTGTTTATGAAAATGCAGACATAAAATCTACCATTAAGCAAATGTTTGAACGTGACCTGAAAAAAGAATTTGAATACATCTGCTAAAAGGAAAAAAAGAAAAAACCGCAGTTTACATAAAGTAACTGCGGTTTTGACGTTGAGAGAGTTAACGAAGCAATCGCTCAATCATGAAACCAATGCCTTTCAAAAGCTGTTCCAAAAAGAACGTCATCCCGGATGCTACAGTTCCGAACAAAAAACCAAACAGTCCAATTGCCCCCACAGTCTGAAAAACATTTTCAATAATAGAACTATCTGCGGGCAAAAATAATGCCGATATGCAAAAAGCAAACAGACCAAGTCCGGAAACGCTTGTCAGTATTGTACGCAATCGTTTCCAAAATCCGTTGTGCCATTCGTCTTTCATCTCCGCAATCCACGCGTTCAGCGTTAATAAGCCACCAGTGATGCCACCAAGACAAACAGCCTTTAAGCAAATGAAAAATACTTTGCCATGTTGTTCACCGCGGAACGTTATGTCAACAACCAACAGACATATTAACCCTAAAGCAAACAGCACCAACAAAATTGTTCCATACTCTGAACGTTGTTTCCAAAAATATTTTACAACGTTTAACACTCTCTGAGAAAATTTTTTCGTTTCCATATTATTTTTATTTTAAGTTAATTAAAATACTGAAATAAAAAGGTTTTCTCATCAACACAATAACATCTATATTTATAACCTAACGAAACGAGTTTAGCATTTTTTTCTCAACAAATCAAACACTTTCACCGAATATCGTCATATTTTGACAAAAAAAACATCTTGCAATTTAAAACAAATCGCTTATATCTAGTCTGATTTGAATATAATTTTAATATAGATATGGGACTGTTAAATACACTACTGGCCTTGGTTTCCGTCATCATGTGGATTATGATTGTCGTGAAACGGAAAAAAACCGGAAATAAGCCGCTTTATGTCAGAGGACTGGCCGCTTGTTCCGCTATTATAGGATTTTGGGTGCTGTACTTCGTTTTTGGAAATGCCGCGAGTTCCGGATGCAGTCTGACTGCCGCCGCATTTTGCTTCTACGGAGTAATTTATCGCTAAGCCTGAAGCCGTCATTCAGATAAAAATCTGTATGGCGGCTTTGCTTTTTTTAAATTAACCGCCAGTTTCCGTCTTCACAGACCAAATGATAAAGCGCCGTATTCGGCATACGGTGCGGCGATAATCCGAACTTATAAAGCAGATAGCGGATAGAGCTGCCATGAGAAGCGATGCCTATGGTCTGGAAAGGAGAGGACAGCAGGCTGCTTATGACGACAAACATACGATCCTGCATCTCCTGTTTGCTTTCGCCGCCGGGAAACCTGACGTTCATATCATCAACGGGACTGTACCAGTCCTTGTGAATTTCCGCAT